>ORJL011639578.1_pt1 | contig 11472 bp, 8 predicted proteins | sample 1779941 | NCBI WGS metagenome assembly ORJL01 (sample SAMEA104232317, study PRJEB22302) | groundwater metagenome | biome: forest; feature: aquifer; material: groundwater | place: USA | collected 2011-08-07 | depth 5.8 m | reverse complement strand
GGTCAAAAGATTTGGGATCCATATCGGTCTCTTTCATCGCGGTTTTTATCGCGGAAAGGGAGTCGCCTCGGTCAAAAATCGTAAAATGTTTTGGGATTCCAAGTTCGCGAAACTGTTCCCGCAAAATATGAACCCCGAGCGCGTGGAAGGTGGAAATGAAGGGGAAGCGTTTAGCGTTAAGTGTGTAGCGGTTAGTCGCCAGTGGCGCATCGTTATATCCCCTCTCGTTACGTGAGAGGAGTTCTTGTACTCTCGTGAGCATCTCTTTAGCCGCTTTGTTGGTGAAGGTTATAGCGAGAATGGACTCGGGAGGAGCTCCTGTTTTAATCAGGTGGAGGATCCGGTGCGTAATAACGCGCGTTTTGCCGGCTCCGGCTCCCGCGACGATGAGGAGGGGTCCTTCGGTGTGAAGCACCGCCTCCCGTTGGCGCGCATTGAGGTCATCAAGGTACTCCATGGCGCCGTTACTATAGCATACGAGAAAAAGGAGTTAGTAGAACGCAGTTTGTAGTTAGTAGCAAAGAGTCGCACGCAGTTCCGTGTTTTTTTCTACAAACTACAAACTACAAACTACGTACTATCTCTGCCTGTGGATATCTTTTGACTTTACCCCTCTTTTCCGCTATAGTGGATATATCCCGTATGGACCGGAAGAAAGCATATAGGGCTTCATATAAGCCTATAACGGAAGCAAACGACCGCTCTGCCACCTGGTGCAGGACTTACTAGAATTCATTAGATGCCTATCAAAAAACACTGCAGTGCAACCACTATGTAATAGCTTATAGGGTTGCGGTTTTTTTGAAGCATAATGACTCTTTGGGTTCTCCTTCAGGGTTTTGTCGTATTTTCAGTCCAACTCACAAATATCCTTCCGTACGTTTAGAAGCGAGAACCCAGCAAAAACAGGCTTCTTATAAGGGCAATCCGATTGCCTTGCTTGTTGCTGTCTTGTTTGCGCTCGCTCCTCTTTCCGCGGGAGCGGGTGTTTTTTCATATGTCATCGGTCTGTTTGACGGAGAGCCGGAGGAGGTTTCCGCGGCAGTGGTTACTTCTCAGAACGTGTCGGTGCTTCAGGCGGCTTTAAACCCCGACCCCAACCTTGCCAAAGGAGGGGGCGATATCACAGTGGTGGGAGGATCCGCTCTGTTGCCGGAAACTGGTCCTTCGGGGACGCTTGCGAACATAGAGGAGAATCATTCGGGAGCCATTAGCATTTACGTGGTGCGTGACGGCGATACGCTTGGCGCCATCGCGAAGATGTTCGGCGTTTCAGTCAGTACCATTGCATGGGCGAACGATATTCGGGGGGGAGTAATCCGCACCGGTCAGACACTCGTGGTTCTTCCTATCTCAGGCGTTCGTCATACGGTGGTGAAGGGGGACACGATTCAGGGTATCGCGAAAAAATACAAAGCGGAGGCGGATGAAATCGCCAACTATAACGGACTTTCTTTGAGCACCGTACTGGAGGTTGGCGAGGTTGTGTTGGTCCCGGATGGCGAGATCGCCCCCGCTCCGTCGCCCGCGCGTACGGCCAAGCTTCGTGGGGCGGGCGGTCCCGATTATTCCGGATACTATCTGCGTCCCCTTATCGGCGGACGAAAGACACAAGGACTCCATGGGTATAACGGTGTTGACCTCGCAAGCTACCTTGGCGCGCCGGTGCTTGCCTCCGCATCCGGAAGCGTTATTATCGCTCGCGACTTTGGTTGGAATGGCGGGTACGGCAAATATCTTGTTATCGCGCACGAGAACGGTACGCAGACGCTCTACAGTCACCTCTCGGCGGTCTCGGTGTTGCCCGGCAAGAATGTGGCGCGCGGGGAAATAGTCGGATATGTCGGCTCCACCGGCCGTTCTACCGGTCCTCACCTCCACTTTGAGATCCGCGGAGCAAGGAATCCGTTCTAAAAAAGAGTAGATAGTAACGAGTAGATAGAAAATAGACATAAAAACCGTCCCGATTTGCGGGGCGGTTTTTTGTAAACTATCCCATAAGCATTATCCAAGCATCGCTTTAGGACGATACGTGAGCGCTTCCATGAGGTCGCTCTCGTCCACATGTTCGTGTCCTTCCAAATCAGCGACGGTACGGGCGAGCTTGATGAGTCGGTGATATGAACGGGCGGAGAGATCCAGTTTCTTCGCTGAAAAATTGAGCGTCTTTTTTACCGCATCCGAGAGCGGAATCGCGTCAGCGATGTGTCGCGCACCCACTTCGCCATTGGTCCGAAACGGAAGTTTCTGCTCTTTGAATCGCTGTTCCGCGCGTTTCCGCGCCTCGCGCACGCGGGCGCGTATTCCCGCACTTTCTTCTTCGCCCGTATTCTTTTCCGCGAGTTTTTCGTGCTCTACCGCCGACACCTCGGTCCAGAGATCAATGCGGTCAATGATGGGACCTGAAATTTTCCGACGGTACCGGTCTATCTGGTGCGCGGGACAACGACACTCTTTTCCGCGCACTCCGAAATTTCCGCACGGGCACGGGTTCATGGCGACGATTAGGGTGAAGTGCGCCGGGAACTGCGCCGACCCCCGCACACGCGAAACATTGATAACGCGGTCTTCAAGCGGTTGGCGGAGCGCGTCAATGACACGGCGTTCAAACTCGGGAAATTCGTCCAGAAAGAGAACACCGCGGTGCGCGAGAGTAATTTCTCCCGGTTTCGGAATGGTTCCACCACCGACGAGCGCGATGTAGGACGAGGTGTGGTGCGGTGAACGGAACGGAGGATGCGTGATGAGGGGGTCGCGGAGCGCTCCCGCAACGGAATGAATACCGGTTACCTCAAGTATTTCGTCAAACTCAAGCGGAGGAAGAATGGAGGTGAACGCTTTCGCCAGCAGAGTTTTTCCCGTGCCGGGCGGACCCCACAGTGCGATGTTGTGTCCCCCCGCGGCGGCGATTTCAAGTCCCCGTTTCGCGGTACCCTGCCCTTTCACATCCGAAAAATCAACGAGCGTTTCCGGCGGAGCATACACGATTTGCGTCTGCGGAGTCGGCGTGATTTTCTTTCGTTTTATGAATGGTTTTTCATCGTCCGGAAGTATGTCCCGCGTCGTGAGATGCGCTACTACCTCTTTGAGTGTGGTAACTCCGTACACGGTAATTCCTTCTATCAAGGCGGCTTCCACCGCGTTTTCTTTCGGTACGAACAGTTCCGTATAGCCGGCGCTCTTCGCTTCGCGCGCGATGGGGAGAATCCCCACGATTTGGCGCACCTCCCCGTCAAGCGAGAGTTCTCCCGCGAACAGTTTTTTGGCAGTGTCCGTTGTGAAATATTTAGACGCGAGCAGATATCCGAGTGCCATCGGCAAATCAAAAATGGGTCCTTCTTTCTTGAGATCGGCGGGCGCGAGCGAGATGGTTACTTTATGATTTTTTTGTTTTGGAGATTTAAAGCCCGTGTTTTTTATCGCGGCTGATACCCTGTCTTTTGCCTCTTCTACGGCTTTGTCCGGCAATCCGACAATAGAAAAGGCGTTGAGGCCTTTTGAGAGGTCAACCTCAACGCGGACGAGGTGAGTTTTGAGGAGGTGTACCTGAGCGCTCCAAACGGTAGCGAAACTCATAAAAGCGTACTACGAATGCTACAAATTAACGCACGGTTGCTTTAAATATGCGGACGAAGAAATCAAGGATTCATAGATTGGTAGCATTCGCATCGTAATTCGTTGCACTCGTATCAACTATTTCAGGTGCTGTTTGCATGTCTCTGCCGCCGGATTTGCTTCAAGGCGGTCTTCTTCAATTGGTCCCGTGCACACTGAACAAATCCCATAGGTCCCCTTCTCAATTTGGTTGAGCGCATTTTGCAGTTCACTATAGCGCGCTTCAAGTTGACGGACGATGGCGATGTTTTCCTCAAATGATTCCAGTTTGTCGGCTACTTCGTCACGATCCGACGGTCGCTCTTCGGTGTCCGGAACCGCTTCAAAATCTCCAGGATTTTCTGGATTTCGACGACTCACGGTCTTCAGTTCTTTCTCCAACCCTTCCTTTTCCGCGAGAAGCTTTTGTTTGAATTTTTGAGTGTCAATAGTCATAGTGACAGTATATCACGGAGGAAGAAGAAAACACCACCAGCGGTCGTTCTCTGAACTCCGTCATAATCGTTCGTGGCGGATTGGTAATGAAAGTACCGCAGTCACCATATGTAAATAACACACGACCGTGTGTTATTAGCGACGTAGAGCGAGAGAAATGAAAAGCCCTCCGTTTTCATTTCCGAGCCGAGGAGCTAATATAGTCCCTCGGGGTTTGCTCGAGGGACTATATTTACATATGGCCATATTCTCAAAGTCGTGATGTTGTCATTTCAACTGTCCGCGACTTACCTTGTTCACGAGTGTTTTCAAGGTCTCTTCATTGGTAGTCAGAAGCAAAGTCTCTTTGTCCAAAAATGAGTAAAGGAAGACTATCTGACCCACGTCGTCAAAGATGGCGCGCGCGTCTTTATTTTTGATAATAACATCTTTAAACAGAAATGTATTCGCGAATAGTTCCTCGGTCGTGGTAGCGGACCGTGAAAGAGCTCTCGGATTAACGCCAAACAGAGGTCCCACATCGTCAAGAAGCGTTTCTTCAAAACGGAGCATCGCGTCAAACGCGTGGTCAAACGAGGTGACGGTAAACAGTAGAAACGGCTGAACGCCACGCGATCCGTGGAGTCCGAGCGTTGGTGAAGGTCCGAGCGCTCGCGCGAGAGTATCGGGTGCGCGAAAACCGAGTTTCTGGAAGAGTTCCACGGTGGTTATGGGTCTCCCCCCTATTTTTACCGCAAGCACGCGCAGTTCCGACAGCGGAACCGAGGATTCATCCACGGCTTTGCGAATAGTCTGCATCGCTCGAGCTCGCGTGTCATGTTCGTCAAGCGAGACTTCGCCCGTAACACGTCGTTGTCCTTCCGCGGGAACCTCCGTAATGGGAGGTGGTGCTTGTCTGTCGGAGAAGATCCAAAACAGTACCGCCGATATACCGAACAAGAGAACCACTCCTCCCCCCCACAACAGAACAGGAAGTCTGTTTTTACCCGGCATGTCCGTGGTGGGAAGTTCTTTGAAAAAGGAAATGATTTTTGGCTGTGCCGGTAACGGCAACGGCGTAGACGGAAGAGGATTTCGTTTCTTCTCACTTTCTGCGAGCGCGATTTTTGAAAGGGAGACACCCCCTTTCTTGAGAGCTTCCTCCACGTCACTCTGGTAGGTGCGAAGACGTCTCAACTCGCCACTCTCGGTGGCATGAGGAGTTTGTGGCTGATCTTCCATACCTCTATTGTCGCAGTAATCAGCCTATGAATCAAACGGCGCACGCAGAATTATTCTTGAACCAAAGAAAAAAGTTCCGTGTCAGTTCCGTGTTCTTAGTTCTGGTTGGTTCAGTGTTTTTTAATGAAGTTTGGATCCGCATCCTTGATTGAAAGGCGAATTCTCCCTTTTTCCGTATCAACTTCTTTGACGACAACCGGAACTTTCTGTCCGACTTTGAGCACCGATTCAACGCGGTCAATACGAAACGGAGCGATTTCGGAGATGTGCACCATACCTTCGCCGTTTCCGTTGTTGATGGCGACAAACGCTCCAAATTCCGCGATCTTAACCACCTCACCCTCATACCGTTCCCCGCGCGCATACTCATGCGTCAGCGCTTCAATGAGAGTCGCCGCTTTTTCGGCGCTCCCCTGCTTTCCGCTGATGAAAATTGAACCATCTTCTTCAATATCAATCGCGTCAACACCTGTTTTTTCTTTAATACCGTTGATGGTTTTCCCTCCGCCTCCGATGACCAAACCAATCTGATCTTTCTTGACCTTAACGACGATAATTTTCGGAGCACGAGGAGAAATATCGGCACGAGGCGTTAGAATTTCTTTTTCAATACCCTCAAGAATGCGCAGACGAGCCGACTTCGCTTTCTCGAGCGCTTCGGCGAGGATGGAGAGCGGAATGCCGTTTACTTTTACATCCATTTGCATCGCAGTGATGCCGTTTCGCGTTCCGGCCACCTTGAAGTCCATATCGCCGTGGTGGTCCTCCGGTCCCTGGATATCCGTAAGCACTTTATACTCTTTCTCACTGCGCATCATAAGTCCGGACGCGATACCGGCAACCGGAGCGGAGATAGGAACACCGCCGTCCATGAGCGCGAGTGTGGATCCGCACACGCTTCCCATGGAGGTGGAGCCGTTTGAGGCGAAGGCCTCCGACACCAACCGAATCGTGTACGGAAACTTTTCCATGAGCGGAATGACGGGAAGGAGCGCCTTTTCCGCGAGAGCTCCGTGACCGATCATTCGGCGGTTGGTGCTTCCGATGCGTCCGGTTTCTCCGGTTGAGAACGGTGGAAAATTGTAGTGGTGGAGAAAGCGTTTTTTGCTTTCGTGAACCTCCATGTTGTCAATGATTTGCGCGTCCCCGGGACCCCCGAGCGTAAGTACCGAGAGAATGTGCGTTCCACCTCGGTAAAACATTCCGGTGCCGTGGAGTATCGGCGAAACGCCACCCGCCTTCACGAAGAGTGGGCGTATCTCATCCATTCCACGCCCGTCGGTCCGACGATCGCGATCAATAGCTTCGGTGTGAATGAGTTCGTCAACTTTTTCGTCGTAGTATCGGTCAGCGAACGATGGGCGTTCCTGCGGAAAGCGCTCTTTCGCGATTGCCATCCACTCGCCCTTGAGTTCATAGATGCGCGCGTTACCCGGCGCTCCGAACACAAATTCAGGCATTCGCTTCGAAATCTTTTCTACAAACAGTTGCTTGATTGCCTCCGGCACTTCCGGAAGAGAGATAACTTTCTTTGGTTTGCCGATTTCAGCAATGATTTTCTTCTGCCACTCTTGCAGTTTCTCTATTTCCTTGCGCGCTTCCTCGAGCGCCGAGACTACGGTCTTTTCGTCCACTTCCTTCCCGCCGACCTCAATCATGTTGATGAGGCCGTCTTTCCCGCACGCCACAAGGTCCATTTCAAACTCGGGATTCTCCTGCCGGTCGCTGTACTGGGGATTCAAAATGAAGTGTCCCGGCGTTCCGTTGGCTTTCAGTGTTCCGATACGCACCGCTGAAACGGGACCACTCCACGGAATATCGGAGACACCGAGCGCGAGCGACGCGCCGATGACTCCCAAAATATCCGGATCGTCCTCGTCAATGGAGAGAATGGTTACCACCACCTGCACCTCATTGCGCATCCGCTGGTCAAAGAGCGGACGAATGGTGCGGTCCACGACGCGACCCGAGAGCACGGCTTCATCAGTCGGTCTTCCTTCCCGTCGGATGAAGCGCGACCCGAGGATTTCTCCCGCGGCGTAAAATCGTTCCTCGTAGTCAACCGTAAGAGGCATGTAGTCCAACTCCTTCTCCCCTTTTGACATCACCGCGGTAACGAGTGCGGCGGTGTTGCCGTAACGGATCAGTACCGAACCGTTCGCTTGTTCCGCGAGGTCGGTGAACTCGGCGATGAGTGGCTTACTGCCGATCTCAATAGAGAATTCTTTCTTTTTCATAAAAAACCACGAAACCAACTCGGACTAAGAACACGGAAGCGACACGGAATCTCTTTTTCCCTCCCCAAAAATGAGGTACTACCATCATTTTCGACAGGATGGATTTAGTTCCGCTTCTGTTCCGTGCTGTTTTTCTTCCGCTTCAGTTCGGCGTTTAGTTGATCTCTGAAATGAAGATCTGAACAACGTTCAAATCTCTGTTTCCAGAGACCAACCGTTATTTGCTAATAGGTGCAAGTGTAGCAAAGTTTCTTCCGTTTTTGTATTTGACATAAGACTATCTTCCTGTTAAGATACTATTGGCTATAAATTCTGCACCAACGCAGACACGCCGATCTTTGAAAGATATGAAAGTAAAACTGTTTCCGTATAGCCCTGCTTCAGATGCAGGGGCCGATGCAGATAGCAACGCTTCTCTTTTCAGCGACCACATAAAAGCAGTTGAGAGGGAACTAAATGCGTTTCTTAAAAGAATTGAGGTGCGCCACGTCATCTTGCTTCCGGGCAACATAATCTCAATTTGGTACGATGGCGAAACGCCGCCCCCCTCGGGGCACGGGTGGGCATACGCCGCCCAAACATAGGCATGACCCTAAATTTTCCGGTGCACTAAATACCGAGGATGGTTTTCAATGGCGGAGGATTCATCCCCCGCCTTTTTCTTTTCCCTATATTTTGTACAGTGTATTTGACAACGTCACTATACCGTGATATGTTCATTTCGGAAAAGGTTCTTCCGATGAAGCTTCCGCAAGGAGGGCGCACTATTCTTCTTGGGTAGAGAGCAGGGCGTGGGAATACGAGGATAAGAGGATGCCTGGTGGTATCCCCTTCATACTGTAGCCTCCCTCAACAAAGGTGGCGTAAGCCACGACCGTCAAATGGACTAGGAAGTTTTCTTGCAACGGTAAGGCGTCGCATGTCCGAATGCGTGTCGGAAGAGATACGCAGGCCGAATTCCCTTCCTCGGGGTCTGGTTGAGCATTGGAAGTTCCTTAGAGCAGAAACCGATACGTCTACTCTGGCCCGCAGATTCGCTGCTGCGGGCTTTTTCTTTTCTCTAAAAGCTATCAGCTAAAAGCTAAAAGCTTTCCTATCTCCTCACTCCCAAGAGATACTTTCTCGGATTTTCGTCCAAGTCCGTGAAGCTGTCCGCGGACTCAATGAGTTTCGCGGAGGTTGATTTTCCGAACGCCACCACTTCCACCTGGCATCCTTCGTTGGTTTTAAGATACTCCACGAGAGGGACAAAGTCTCCATCCCCGGACACGAGTATGACGGCATCCAGTTTTGGAGCCATTTTAATCGCGTCTACCGCCAAACCGACATCCCAATCCGCTTTTTTCGCTCCTCCCGCAAAAATTTGCAAGTCTTTAATTCGCGGTTCAATCCCCATTTTTCCTAGTGCGTCAAGAAATGCCCGCTCTTCCCCGCTTTCCGTGGTGATAGCGTAGGCAATTGCACGAATAAGCTCGCGGCTTTCTACCGCGTCTTCCACAATCTTGCCGAAATTTACCTTGGCGTGGTACAGGTTCTTGGCGCTGTGGTACAGGTTTTGCGTATCAATAAATACACCAATTCGCTGTCCTGGATGTTTTATGACAGTCATGGAGTTCGATGCAGGTCTAGAGAATAAAGATCTTTTCGTTATTTCGTAGATTTGCGTCCGATTCGTAAATTCGTATCGGGTTTACTTTTTAAGCTCAAGCTTTCTAATGATCGCACTGTATCTTTTCACGTTCTTTTTCTGGAGGTACCGCAGGTGTGTCTGTCGGTCGGCTACCATAGAGAGAAGTCCACGTCGCGAGTGCGTGTCTTTTTTGTGCGTTTTCAAATGTTTGGTCAGTTCGTCAATACGTCGCGTCAAAATAGCGACCTGAACCTCCGGAGATCCGGTATCTTTTTCGTGAATACCGACTTCCTTGATAATCTTCTGTGTTCGTGTCTTGGTTAACATAGTGGTGTTATCATAGCATGAATGCAATAAATATACAACGTAAGAAACCCTGAAATATTACCGATAGGCATCTTTTTATGTGTTTTTGAGGTATTCCCTCCTTGTTTCCGGATGGACACCGTTGAAGCTGTCCTATAAGGGACAGTTATCCACACCCTGTCCTTTACAGTGTCCTTTACACTCTTGTATACTGATGAGCGGTCGGGGGAAAGCCAAGATTGCTTTTCCTTGAACAAAGTTCTTTGAAAGAGGATTACTCTCTTTTTCGGAGAGAAACCAGGAAAAAGTATTGGCGAGAAATATCTTCGCAATTTTCTTCATTTTCGGAGGATTATTTCTCACCACACTTTATACCTACACTCTCTCCGTTCTCCTTAGCCGCCCTATTGGCAGAGTCTTCTTTCAAGGAACTTGAAAAAGACCGCCCTACATGGGCGGCTTTTTTTTCTTGGTATCTCCTTCTGAAAACTAAAAGCTGACAGCTAGAAGCTTCTCTAGGACACCCAGTGTTTCTTTCGGATGTCCTTTAAAACTTTTTCCTCTTCTTTTTCTCTGGTTTCCTTACCCTTTTCTCCTAATTTTGTAAGTTGTTCGTCGGGTAAAACAGCACACTCCACAGCTCTTTTCTCAAGGTATTCTGCGGTGTTTTTACCGGGGTCATCCAGCACTTCTTCAAGGAGAGCATGGAGAATAAAGCCGATTTTAGGCCCTGGTTTCAGTTCAGTCAGTTCCAGTATTCTCCCCCCATTGATTTTTAGCATACCGACGGAGAGAGGATCGCGGAGTACCTCATCAATCATAGAATGATATTTACGGAGGCGATACGGACTTTCTTTTGGTCTACCGGTGCCAATTCGGTCACATGTCCGCACATCCATAAGCGTCCAAATATTCTCCTTCCCTACTCTCGTAACCATACGGCGTACCGCCGAATTGGTGATCTGTTCGGTGTCGGAGAAGAACATATGCCAGCGCACAAGTTTGGTGACCACATCAATGGTCTTTTTGGGAAACGCTAGGCGCGCCATTATTTTTGCGGCTATTTTCGTACCAACAACATCATGACCATAGAAAGTCCAGTCTTTTTTCTCATCCGACCACCGGCGAGTAGCTGGTTTCCCGATATCATGAAACAGTGCCGTTAGACGTGTTTCAAGTGAAAAGCCCTTTTTGGCCGAATGCTCAACGGTTCGCAAGATATGCTCAAATACGTCAAAAGAATGGGCCTTATTCTGTGCTATCCCTATCCCATCCTCCAATTCAGGCGCAAAAAAGCGGAGCAACCCCAATTTATGGCTTAAGACAATACCAATGTGCGGTTTTGGTGACATAAGTATTCGGATAAATTCCTCCCGAACTCTCTCCGGAGCTATTTCCTTGAGATGTTTCGCGTTTACCGCTATGGCCTCTTGGGTTTTTGGGTCAATCGTGAAATCAAGCTCTACCGCTATACGAATTGCACGGAGCATGCGAAGGGCATCTTCGGAAAATCTCGCTTCTGGTTCTCCTACGGTTCGCACCGTCTTCTTTTTGAGGTCCATCTGCCCCTCAAAAAGATCCACTATCTTTTCGGGTAGCTTAAGTGCGATGGCGTTTATCGTAAAATCACGACGTTTGAGGTCATCTTCCAGTTTTGAACTCCACGTTACGGAGTCCGGACGACGTTTATCGGAATACCCTGTTTCAAGGCGGTATGGGGTTACCTCAACCACCTTGAGTGTTTCGTCCTCTGTTTCGTTCACTACTCCCACAGTTCCATACTCGTTTTCGTAGAAAGTATTGGGAAACAGAGCCATAATTTGTTCAGGCGTCGCGTTGGTCGTAATGTCCCAATCCTTTGGTTTTCGTCCAATCAGCAAATCCCTCACGCATCCACCTATGAGATATGCCTCAAAACCCTTATTTTCCAAGGTCCTTGCCACTTCCATGACTTCTTTGGGAACAGAAAATGTCTGATCTTTCATATTTTTGCGCCCGGCAGGACTCGAACCTGCAACCCCTTGGTTC
>ORJL010249347.1_pt1 | contig 11474 bp, 8 predicted proteins | sample 1779941 | NCBI WGS metagenome assembly ORJL01 (sample SAMEA104232317, study PRJEB22302) | groundwater metagenome | biome: forest; feature: aquifer; material: groundwater | place: USA | collected 2011-08-07 | depth 5.8 m | reverse complement strand
CGCGCGGACGGTGCTAACACGGCTCGAGCGGCGTTCGGAGTTGGTTCGAGCGGGGGTCCTGACGGCGGCCGAAGATCTCGCGGTCGACCACGCCGACGTGCCGCTATCGAAGCACCTGGACCTCTACGAGAAGCACCTCCACGCCAAGGGCTGTGATCCACGACGTATCTCGATGCTGCGTCGTCGAATCGAGCGAGTAGCCAGAGACTGCCGGTTCTCCAGGCTCAACAAGATGTCCGCCGATCCGGTCGAGGCGTGGCTTGTCGAGCAGACGGCTGGGATGGCCCCAGCCACACGCAACAGTTACCGCGAGGCTCTGGTGTCTTTGGGCAGCTGGTGCCGGCGCACGCGCCGCTTGAGACACAACCCGTTCGAGGACGTTCCACGCGTTGACCAGAATGTCAACCGCAAGCACCAACGTCGGGCGCTCACGGAGGCGGAACTCCTGCGTCTCCTCAAGGTCACTCGTTTTCGACCGCTGGCCGAGTACGGCCGGGAGATCGCCCCGAGTAACCCAACGCCAAAGCGATCGCGTCGAAGCCGGGCGACGTGGACGCGAGGGCCCTTGACTGCCGAGAACATCGACGCGGCCGTGGCGCGTGCGAGGGAAGCGTTGAAGGACAATCCTGACTTGGTGGCCAAGCTTGAACGCATCGGGCGCGAGCGAGAACTGATCTACAAGACACTCGTTCTGACAGGTCTGCGAAAGGGCGAGCTGGCCTCATTGACCGTTGCGCAACTCGAGCTTGATCGTCCCGTTGCGTACGCCATTCTGGATGCCGCTGACGAGAAAAATCGGAAGGGGTCCAACATTCCGCTGCGAGTAGATCTTGTATCCGAGTTGCGTGGGTGGCTCGACCATCGACTCATTCAGCTGCGCGAGGAAACTCGCGCGCGGGGCCGACCCATTCTCGCGCGCCTTCCGGCGTCGACTCCGCTGTTTCGCGTACCGTCGGGGCTCACGCGGATCTTCGACCGCGACTTGGCGGTCGCGGGGATCTCCAAGCGCGACGAACGCAACCGCGTTGTCGACGTGCATGCCCTGCGCGTGACCTTCGGCACGCACCTTTGTGCCGCGGGCGTTCCGCTTCGGACGGCGCAGGCCGCGATGCGCCACTCCAAGCCCGAACTGACTGCCAACATCTACACCGATCCCAAGCTGCTCGACGTGGCCGGCGCCATCAATTCGCTTCCGCAGCTGACGACCCTCGCCCAAGCCGTCGCGATCAGCGCCACGGCCACGTGAGCTTGATCGTCACATGCCCGCGTTGGTTTCGTGTCGGCGCACACAACGGAGCGCTCGCAAGGCGGCCTCCGGGAGCGATTCTCGTAGACCCCGCAGGCGAAGCAACGACGCCCGACCTGCGGTTTACCTTCCACTAAACCTTCCACGTACGCGCGTCCGCGGTGGTCAATTCCAGTCGTTTGCTGACACCACGCGCGATGATTTGAGAATCTGGGCAACCGCTCGCGAGCTCGTCGTAACTCGCGCTCGCGTCAAGAGTTGGCCGCCGCTGTCGTCTCCAGACAACGGCCGTCACGAAAGCGGGTGATGGGACTCGAACCCACGACATTCACGTTGGCAACGTGACGCTCTACCACTGAGCTACACCCGCGTGCCAAGCGAGGCGAAACGGTAGCTTGGCGGGCCGGGGTTGTCAATCGGGCTTTCGGAATGCCCCGGCCCGTCTCCGCTCCGCAGGTTTCGGGCGGCGGGCTAGGCCGCGTCGTAGGCTCGTTTCAGCCAGCCGACAAGCTGGGCGTCGACATCTTTCGGCGATTCCAGCCGCACTCGGTGGCTGACCATGGTGTTGAATGTTCCTGAGGCTTCCAGGCGGTCGGTCGGTTCCGTGCCCTTGAGGTTGATCCCCACGTCGACGCGCGTCGCGGTGGAGGGTTGGATGAGGCCGAATTGTTTGTTGCGACGCAGGCTGACGTAGGCCTTCTTCGGCGAGGGGTCCACGTCGTCGCCAAACTTCTGGACGGCCTTGATGAGGGCGTCGTAGATCGGACGAAGCGCCGCTTTCGCGCCCGCGTATTGTGCATCGACCAGCTCGTCGCCGCCGGTGGGAGCGTCGGCGGGTTTGAGGGCGGTCTGGGCGATGAGGTTGGCGTAGCCGTGGCCGATCCCGTACTCCGCCTTGAGGTGGTCGATGAGCGGCTTGTGTTTCCCGAGCTTTGTGGCCGCGGCGATTTTCAGCCATTGCTCCAAGGTCTTGCCGGTCGTTTCTTTCAGGTTGGCGATCATCGACGCCAGCATTTCTTCGGGTGACTTTGCCAAGTTTCATTCTCCACCGAACCAAAGGTCAAAACGTCGAAACATCAAAACGTCAAAACGTCAAGACGTTGAAACGTTGGAACGTTGGAACGTTGGAACGTCGGAACGTCGGAACGTCGGAACGTCGGAACGTCGGAACGTCGGAACGTCGGAACGTCAGAACGTCAAGACGTCGAAACATCGAAAAGTCAAGACGTTCGAGTGCCAGAGCAGCGGAACCGGCGGGTCGGTCGCCCTGGTTCCGTGATTTCCACCTTCCGTTCAACGTTCCGGAGGCGGCCCTTGGTCGCAAAGCTCGAATTCGATGGGTCGCACCATCCGCAGCTTCGCCGCGGCGTACTGATCGGCGTCGTTGATATTTTGCAACGAATCCAGGTTGGGATCCACCGAGCGCAAGTCGAGGACGTTGATCCGTTTCGCGGCGCAGCGGTCCGCGAAGAAATGCGCTCGGCGCTCACCGTCAGCGAGCAATTCCCGAAGCTGAAGTAGGGTGCTGACGCGATAGATGCCCGGTAGCGGCCGGATTCGGCCCTCGTCCTTCAGAACCAGCGCGGCGGCGTCGCCCAGCGACTCGACCAGTCGGCGGAGGAAGGCGGGCGTCAGGAACGGATGGTCGCAGCCGGTAACGAAGGCCGCATCGGCGCGACCCCCTAGGCTTGCGAGTGCGGCCTCGATGCCGGCGAGGGGACCGGTGTCGTCGAGGGCGTCGTGTACGATCTCAACAGGTTGCGGAAGCGGGGGAAGCGGCTGGTTCGGTCGGGCTGCGACGATCACCGGTTGAAAACTTGCGGCGACGATCCGCCCCACGGGGGCGAGCTGGGGCTCGCCGTCGAGCTCGAGCCATTCCTTGGGCGTTCCCATGCGTCGACTCCGACCGCCGCACAAGACGACGCCCGCGATGCGATCGATACGGCTCATAGGACGGGAGTGTAAGCGGAAAAACGATCTGTGTGCATTGGGGGATGTGGAGTCTCGCAGACGATCGGGAAAAGACCCCGGCGGACAGGCCACCCGTTGGATCCTTGCGACGATTCCGGATTCCCTCCGCCCCGCCGGGGCGGTTTCTTTCTCGTGCATCGACTACCACGGGTTCCGCTTCGTCCGCCTGCCGGCGGACTGCGCTCCACCCGTGGCTACATCCCGCGACCCCTACCGGGGTCGATCTGCGAACGGGCGAACCATGTGCATCGGTGCTGTTTTCCACGCCGGTTCGTCGATGTATAACGGGTCGGCATGAGCGTGGAGCCGCGAACGGTGGAACCTCGAACCGCGGAAACCGAATGGACGTTCGGTCGGCTGTTGGATTGGACCAGTGCGTTCCTGCTGCGGCAGGGCGTGGACGAACCGCGGTTGTCCACCGAGGTGCTGCTGGCGGCGGCGGCTAAGTGTCGGCGGATCGATCTGTACGCTCGGTACAACGATGCGCCGGATGCCTCGTCGGTGGAGCGGTTCCGCGAATGGGTGCGTCGCGCGTCGGCGAAGGAGCCGATCGCATACTTGGTTGGGGAGAAGGAGTTCTTCTCGCTCTCCTTTGCCGTGACGCCGGCGGTGCTCATTCCGCGACCGGAGACCGAAGCGCTGGTCGAGACGATTCTTGACCACATCGCGGCCCGGGGCGTGGACACGCCGACGATCCTCGATGTGGGAACGGGGAGCGGGTGCATCGCGATCGCGTTACTGAAGCAACTCCCCGCGGCGCGCGGCGTGGCGACGGACGCGTCGAGTGAGGCCTGTGCCGTGGCGAAATCGAACGTGGAGCGGCACGGCCTCGCGGAGCGACTCTCCGTGCTCCAGGCGGACCGACTGGCGATCCCGACGGGAAGCGTGCCGGTCGGCGGATTCCACGTGTTGGCGTGCAACCCGCCGTACATCGCTCTCGCGGATGTCGAAGGGTTGCAGGAAAGCGTGCGGCGGTTCGAGCCGCGCATGGCGCTGACCGACGGTGTGGACGGTCTGTCGTTTTACCGCACGATCGCGAGTGACGCTGGCACGCTTCTAGCCCCGGACGGCGTCGCGGCGTTGGAATTGGGAGACGGGCAGGCCGTCGCGGTGCGAGAAATCATGGAGCGTGCGGGCGGATGGACGCACTCGGCGACGGTGAAGGATCGGGTCGTGGGGAAGGAACGGGTGGCGGTGTTTCGACGCACGGAGCGATCAGAGCCGCGCCCGTGAGGAAGCGGTTCTTGCGGGTGCGGAGAAGAAAGGGAGGTCCGCACAGCGGACCCTACCAACTGCGTCGGGCATGATCTGGGATTGGGGAGCGGAAAGGAGTCGTCGTGGAACTGTTTGAGATTGTCGGTGGGGCGCGGTTGAAGGGCACGATCCCGATCAGCGGGTCGAAGAACTCGGCGCTGCCGATCTTGGCGGCCACGATTCTCGTTGAGGGCGAGACCGTGCTGCGGAACGTCCCCGATCTCGCGGACGTTCGGTTGATGCAGCAACTCCTCGCGCGCCTCGGCGTGAAGTCCGAGCGCGACGCCGACGGCGCGATGCGACTCCGCGTCGAAGACGAGATGAACACGCACGCCGAGTACGAACTCGTGCGGCAGATGCGGGCGAGCGTCTGCGTCATGGGTCCGCTTCTCGCGAAACGTCGACGTGCGCAAGTGTCGATGCCCGGCGGTTGCGCGATCGGAGACCGCCCGATCGATCTGCACATCCGCGGCCTTCGCGCGCTCGGGGCCGAATTCGAATTGACCAACGGCGATGTGCTGCTGCGGACGAAGAAACTGAGCGGCGCCGACATCTTCCTCGGCGGACCGTTCGGATCATCCGTCACCGCGACGGCGAACGTCCTGACCGCGGCGGTGCTGGCCGAGGGGCGGACCCTCATCGAGTCGGCCGCGTGCGAACCGGAATTGGTCGACCTGGCGAACTTCCTCAATGCGTGCGGGGCGAGGATTACCGGCCAAGGCACGCCGGAGATCGTGGTCGACGGGGTGAGCAAGCTGCGCGGCGCGGAACACCGCGTGATCTCCGATCGCATTGAAGCGGGTACGTACATGATCGCGGCGGCGATGACCAACGGCGACATCGAACTGCAAGGGGCGCGGATCGAGCATTTGCGCGCCGCGGTCGATCAGCTTCGCCGCATGGGGTGCATCATCGAGAAGTCGGAGCGCGGCATGGCGGTTTCGTCGTCGCGGCGGCTCGAACCTGTCGAGATCACCACGCAACCGTATCCGGGGTACCCGACGGACCTGCAAGCGCAGACCATGGCGCTGTGTTGTCTCGCCGACGGGAATAGCGTCATCACCGAGAAAATCTTCCCGGATCGATTCCTTCACGTTGCGGAGCTCAATCGAATGGGCGCGCACCTGCGCAAGGAAGGGCCGACGGTCATCATCGAGGGCGTGAAGCGGCTGATCGGCGCGCCGGTGATGGCGTCGGACCTGCGCGCCTCCGCGGCGCTCATCCTCGCGGGGTTGATCGCCAAGGGGACGACGCAGGTGCATCGGATTTACCACATCGATCGCGGCTACGAGCGAGTCGAGCAGAAGCTCGCCGCCGTCGGAGCCAACATTCGGCGATTGGATGAGAAGGACGCGTAGTCGTCTGTCCCCCACCCTCGCAATAGCGAGGATGGGGCACCCGTTGTTTGCGCCGTCCACTGCTCACAGAGCAGTGGCACACAGCCCGAGTAATTGTGGGACGGACGGTTACGCGGCAGCGGCGGCGACGTTCGTGACATCGTACCGCCCGTACTTTTCGACGGTGTTGACCAGCGCGGCGATGCCCTCGACCGAGGTGTCGAAGGGGATCTCCGGCCCCTGGTTGGCCAGGATGAAGCCATATCCGGGCATACCGTGGCGCAGCGCCGCCTTGGCTTGCAGCTCAATTCGCGCCGGCGACCAGCGGCGCATCTTCATGTTGTTGACGTTGCCGATCAGTCCCACTCGGCCGTGCAACTTCGCCTTGCATGAGCGAATGTCATCCTCCTGCCCGATCAAGAGCGCGATCGCGCCGAGATCGGCGCAGGCGTCGATGTACGGTTCGATGGTTCCCACCGGTTCGTAAGCTACGAAGCCGGAGATGCCGCGGATGGTGTCCTTGATCACCGGTCGAGCGTAGTCCTCGAACATCTTCCGCGGAAGGATGGTCGAGGAAGCCATGCCGTCGGCCATCACGATCACGTGCGCGCCGGCGCGCAGCTGCTCATTGGACCAAGCGATGACGAATTGCTTGCAGACATCGAGAAGTCGAGCGAGGTAGCGCTCGCGAAGCGCGGGCGTGAACAGCAGCCGCATCCACTTCGACGTTCCCATCAGGAGACTGGGAAGACTGAAGGGGGCGACGCACGCGCCAATCACAATCTTCTCGCTCCCTATACGGGACCGGAGGATGGAGATGGTCTTCAGAGTCTTGGTGAGCTGCGCCGATTGACCGGGGGTCGGGCAGCGCAATCCGGTGATGTCGTCGTAGGCACGGAGTCTCATGCCGTTGATGGTGGGCGAGCTATTGGGATAGGAACTTGCCAGTTCGACGCCGAAGGCGGTCACGTCCTCGACCACGTGCGGGATTCCGGCGACTGCGTCCGGTACGCCGCCGAGCATCTGGTTCAGCTCGATCTGCGCGCCGGCGATCCTTTCGGCGGACATGGCGAAGTAATCGGCGACGGTACACTTGTAGACCAGCGCGCCTTGCATGAGAGGGACGGGAAAAACCGGCACGCGGTCGGGTCGACCATGCTCGGACTTGCCGAAGGTCAGCGTCGCAAGTACCCGTTGAATGGAGTTCATCAGGCGGTCCTCCGTTGAAGCGGGGCGAATCGGTAGATTTCCTGGACGATGCTCACCATGTCGCTCGCGGCCGTCGCTACGTAATCCGCGCCGATCTCCTTATAGAGGTCGCGGTCGACGGTGAAGCAGGCGCCGCCGGCGACGACCTTGGTCTTCCGCATGCCGACCCGATCGAGTCCCTCGCGCACCTTGCGAATTTCCTTGGCCGATTCCACCAGGAGCGACGAAACCCCAACGACCAGCGCTCCGGATTTGCGAACGGCCTCGACGAACGCGCCGACCTCAGCACCCATTCCGACGTCGATGACGTCGATGCTTGCGGCGCGAAGAAACATGCCGACCATCTCGCGACCGAGGCTGTGATAGTCGCCGCGGGCGTTCCCCAGCACGACTTTCATCCCGGTGGACGGCGGCGCGATGACGTGCGGTTTGAGGAACGCCATGGCGCGTTCCACCGCCAGGAAATTGAGATAGTAATCGCCGACGGAAACGTGTTGATGTTTCTGCCGCATGTTGGCGATCTGCACGGCCTTGCCGACGGCGTCGAGGCAGACGACCCCGGCTTGTCCGGCGTCAAGCAGCCGTTGCAGCATGGGCTCGACCGGTGCTTCGCGGCCTTCGGTGAGGAGCTGCGCGAGTTTTCCAATGAACGATTCGATCGTGTCGGCGTCGCGCTGGTTCGATTCGGAGGAGCCTGCGTCGACACGCACGGCGCGATGGATGCTCACGAGATTGCGCTCCAGATTGCCCACCGCGACTTGGATCGACTGGTTGTGTGCGACCGCTTCGCGGGCCCGTTCCATCGGTTCGTGGAATTGATCGAGGCTGGCGACCATCTCGGGTAAGCGTTGGCCCTGTTGTTGCAAGCGCTCGTTGGTCTCGATCATCAGGGCCACGGCCTGTTCCTGCTCGTGCGCTCGGACCGTTTCGTCGTCAATGAGTTTCCCCGCGTTGCCCACGTGCGCGGAGATGTCCCGGACTGTCGCGTGGATGGAGTCGGAGCGTTCCTTGATCCGGTCGGCGAGTTTGCTCACTTCCTCGCTGACCACGGCGAACCCTTTGCCGTGGGCGCCGGCGCGGGCCGCCTCGATCCGGGCGTTGAGGGCAAGCAGCGATGTTTGGCTGGCGAATTCTTCAATGGTCGCGGTCACTTCCTGGATTTGTCGGGTGCTCTGCGAGAGTCGCCCGAACGTCTCACGAATCTGTTGGAACGACTGGATGGACGCGTCCAGGATCTCTTTGGTTCGAAAACACGCGACGAGGGCGGCGCTGCATCCGTCGGCGACCGTGGTGGCTACGGAGATGAGTTCGTTGTCGACGGTGGCGAAGGCTTCGTCCAGAGCGTCGTCCTCGACCGGTTTGAGACTGTCAGCGACCGCTCGCGAGGAGGCTTCGATGTCTTTCAGGTAGTTGATCTGGTGGTAAAGCTCCCGCGCGGCGTGGGAGAGCGTTTCCAGGGAGGACTCCGAGGACGAAAGGGCGGTCGGTTCCATTCTGTCGATCATGTGTCTTGTCCGCGAGCCTTCGGCGCGGCCCCCACTGAGAGATTCGGTCCATTCGCGTTCTGGCACCCTTCGAGTACGAGATGCGGTCTCCGGTCGGGGCGCGACGCACTCCGACCCTCCCATGATCGACAAAAAAACCGGAGCAACCCAGCGGCGCGGGAGGTCTGATAAGTTGCATCGAGCGTTGGCCGCAGGGCGCTTCGTGTTCTCAGTGTTCTCAAGAATGGGAACGGCCTGGCGATTGCGTTGAGCTCATGCAGGGTAGAGCGGCGTCTGGCCGCGGAGCACGCGGATCACGTCTTCGACCACGTCGTTCATCGCCGCCTGGGCGCGATGGGTCTTGGCCCCGATGTGTGGCGTGAAAATTGTGTGCGGCGCGGAAAGAAGCGGGTGATTCGCGGGCGGCGGTTCCACGTCGAACACGTCCGTGGCGAAGCCGCCCAGGCGTCGGGAGGAAAGTGCCTGTGACACGGCGGCGGCATCGACGATCGCGCCGCGGGACGTGTTGATGACATACGCGCCGGGCTTGAACTGTGTCAGAGCGGTGGCACCGATCAAGTTCCGCGTTTCGGGCGTAAGAGGGACGTGGAGGCTCACGACGTCGGCCTCCGCGTAGACGGATTCCTTCGTCCGCGATTCGGCGACGAAGTCCAACCAACCCGGCAAGACGATGTCGTTGTACAGGATCCGCATCCCGAACCCGTTTCGACATCGCCGTGCGACGGCGCGGCCGATCCGCCCCATCCCCACGATGCCTAGGGTCAGCTCGTGCATTTCGCGAGCGATCGCCTTCGACCGCGCGTCGACGAATCGTCCCGTACGCACGGCCGTGTCCATCGTCGGAATCTCGCGGAGGAGTGAGAGCAGGAACCCGACCGTGAGGTCCGCGACCGCCTCGGTTCCCGCGTCGGGTGTGTAGACGACGGTGATGCCTCGCTGCGTCGCAGCCTCGACGTCGATGTTGTCGAGTCCGACTCCGCCGCGCCCGATCACGCGGAGGCGGTTTGCGGATTCGAGGAGGGACGCGTCGACGACGGTCGCGGTCCGCACCAGCAGCGCGTCGCAGTCGGCGAGGGCGTGTCGTACCGTCTCGCCGTCGCACGACGGGAGCGTCACGACCGTCCCGATCGCGGCGAGACGCTCAACGGCATTTGGAGAATACGGTTCGGCGAGGAGGATCCGGAAGGTCGATTCTGTCACGGGGCGACATTTTCCGGGTCTCCGGGCGGTGCGTCAACCGACCGTCGACGCGAGGTCCGATGGGGTGTTCGACGTGCCCCGCGCGGGCGGGCCAAAAAAACAACCGGCTCCGCTCACCCGTTAAACGGGAGCGTCGCCGGATGTTCTCTTCCCCTCCCGAAGAAGACAGAAACAACCCTCGAAATTGTAAACCTAGGCTCTCGCGAGTCGATCTAGGTTCATCTCGATGCCGCGGAAGCCACCGACACTCCTCCAAATCCCCAAGTTCTGCGCGAACGACCAGAAGTCAAGCGGGGATCTGGGCGTTCTTTCTAGCGTCCACCAACAGGGCGGAGCTTAACGGGGCGGTTCATCGTCTGTCAAATCGAAATCCCCCACCTTGCCCAGATTTTTCTTCGGCCGGGACCCAATTCGGAACGTCAGCCCAAGCCCACGCCAACCAATGTTCTGTTGCCGCGATCCCTTGCGGGGGCCGTGCTCGCAACTGCGGGGCGTCTGGGGCGTTCGTCCGCGCATTTTCAGAGCGCCGATGGTGCGAAGTAACGTCCTTGGAACCACAGGGACACATTGACCAGGCCGATCAGCACCGGCACCTCGACCAGCGGCCCGATCACCGCGGCGAACGCCGCGCCGTGTTGGATGCCGAACACCGCGACCGCGACGGCGATCGCCAGCTCGAAGTTGTTGCCGGCCGCGGTGAAGGCGATGGTGGCGGTTTTGGAGTAATCCGCGCCGATTCTCTTGCCCATCCAGAACGAGACCAGAAACATCAACACGAAGTAGATACACAGCGGGATGGCGATACGCACGACGTCGAGGGGGAGTTGAATGATCTTCTCGCCCTTCAGTGAGAACATGACCACAATCGTGAACAACAGCGCGACGAGTGTCATGGGCGAAACCCTCGGGATGAACTTGTCCTCGTACCAGGCGCGATTCTTGAGCCGCAACAGGACGACGCGCGTGATCATGCCGGCGAGGAACGGGATGCCCAGGTAGATGAACACGCTTTCGGCGATCTGCCCGATGGTCACGTGAACCGTTGCGCCGTGCAACCCGAGCAGCGGCGGCAACACGGTGATGAAGAGCCAAGCATAGACCGAGTAGAACAGCACCTGGAACACCGAGTTGAAGGCGACGAGTCCGGCGGCGTACTCGCTGTCTCCCTTCGCCAGCTCGTTCCACACGATGACCATGGCGATGCAGCGGGCCAGGCCGATCATGATCACCCCGACCATGTATTCGGGGTATCCGCGCAGGAACAGCACCGCCAATGCGAACATGAGAATCGGTCCGATCACCCAGTTTTGCACGAGCGAAAGGCCGAGGATTCGCGTGTTGCGAAACACATCTCCGAGTTCCTCGTATTTCACCTTCGCCAGCGGCGGGTACATCATCAGGATCAATCCGACGGCGATCGGGACGTTCGTCGTGCCCCAGGTGAACCGATTCAGAAACGCCTCGACGCCGGGCCAAAGCCAACCGCCGAGGACGCCCACCGCCATCGCAAGGAAGATCCAGAGCGTGAGAAAGCGGTCGAGGAACGAAAGGCGAGTGGGGCGATCGGTCTTCATAGGACTCCTGCGACTTGCTCGTCGATACACGTCAATCATCGTTCCTCGGTTTGACGGTGTCGCCGGATGATGGCCCCCTGTGTTGGTCAGATGCTCGAACAAAGGCGAGCACGGCTGCCTCGTCCTTGATCCCCGGTGCTGACTCGATTCCGGAACTCACGTCGACGCCGAACGGGCG
>ORJL010500755.1_pt1 | contig 11475 bp, 11 predicted proteins | sample 1779941 | NCBI WGS metagenome assembly ORJL01 (sample SAMEA104232317, study PRJEB22302) | groundwater metagenome | biome: forest; feature: aquifer; material: groundwater | place: USA | collected 2011-08-07 | depth 5.8 m | reverse complement strand
TCTCCCAGTTCATCCTCCCACCCTCCTCCTCGCGTCCTTTCGCTCCCGTTCGATCAGGTCTTCCTCTCGCCGCCGGACGTATGTCCAGCAGCACCGGGCCTCCTCGCACTCCTTGAGGGTCCAGCGTTCCAGGTGGCCGCAGACGATCGCGCTACAGGCAAAGGGATCGGTAGTCAATTCGTTACCTCCGCGCCCCTCATCGTCACCATCTCCCGCACTTCCGGATCGGCCAGGCACTCGGAACATACGGGATGCAACCCCGTGAGATAGCCGTCCTTCGGGTCATCCGATCCATCCCATCGGACAGCCCCGAGGTGCCGAACGGGGCGCCCGCATAGGTAACAGGGGATGGGCTTTTTCGGGGTCATTTCCCACCGCCTAGGAGCCCGCGGCGAGGATTAGGGAAGTCTATATATTCTTTATAGAGCGACTTCCCTAATTCCCCAATCCGTATCCTATTGGTACACAAGGGTTTTCTGCCCTCCGTTTTCTTCTCCCTCAATATTGGGGAAGTCCTCCGTTTCCCCAATATCCCCCGGATAGAAGTTCACATATTTCGAGTGCTCTTTTCGGCGGATGAAGCCCAGGTCCACCGTTCGGGCGGTCGATTTCTTCGCGGTCTTGTCGGAGCATCCCGTCAGGTTCATGAGGAGCTGGTACAGCTTCGTTGCGGCGATGCCGGGGTTATCCTCCACCGACTGCCGTACAGTGAACACAGGACAGATTTCGTAGATCCCGGAAGGAGCGAACCCCAGATTGGTCCCCGCTTCGAGGAGCATCGCTGGCATCGGGAGGTTGTACCTTGTCTTCGAGAAACGGAGGAGGCGGAGCTTGCGGGCTTCGTCTTCCCGCTCCTCAATGGTCATTACCGTATCCGCCCAGTCGCCTTTCGCCGAGGCCCCCCGGGGGGTCACCCGGATCCCAGCCTTCGCCTTCTCGGGAGACGCCTTCCCCGCGTGGTCGATGAACAGGATCGCGGCGCCAGTCCTCGCGGGGATCTCGCTAACCGATTCGAGGACGCCGCGGACCTCGGTATTGTCATTCTCGTTCCGAAGGTTGAAGAAGCATAAGAAACTGTCGAATATCACAAGGTCGAATTTCCCCTCATCGATGGTGCGGATGTACGCCTCGCGCACCCGCCGGTCGGCCAGGTCGGGCTTCTCATTCGGGAACTGGAAAGCAATCCCGCCGTGCGCCCCGCGGATCCCCCTGGCGATCTTCTCGACGCGGAGATTGGTCAGTTCCGGATTGTTCTCCCGGTCGATGTAGAGGACGCGGCCTTGCGCACAGTCGAACCGTCCAAACAGCGGAAGCCCGTTCCGGATGCAGACGGCCATATTCAGCATCAGCGTCGATTTGTAGGAGCCCTGCCATCCCGCGAGGATGTTCTTGGAACCGGCCGAGAGGAACGGGTCAATGATCTTCGCCTTCGGCGCCCCTGCAAGCCGGGACAGGTCGGAGGAGTCCACCAATTCGATGAGAGGCGCCTTGTCCGCCTCCTTCCGGGCGATGGAGAAGATAACGGCCCGGAGGTCGGCCTCGGGGAACGCCTCCGGGAAACAAGACGCCGCCCAGGGGCGAAGGAAATGAAACGTTTCCTCAGGGGTGAGGCGTTTTGACGGCCCGAGGTATTTCCCCGCAAGCCGGGCCGCCTCCTGGTTTCGCTTCCCCTTTTCGACACCCGCGGGGTATCCATCAGGAGCCCCTGTTAAACGCGCCGCGGGAACGGTCGGTTTACTGAGGCACGATAGAAACCAGGCGGGGAGCGCCGGAGCGGGCTTATCCGGAGGATGGATCCACGCCCGCCCATCCTGAAAGGCGGATGGGACGATGACGTATCCGCCCTCACTCCGGACGTCGAGCCCGGGGAGGAGCTTCACGTCGTTCGGGACGGTGATCCCTTCGGGGTAGGCGTGGAAAGCATGGTATCCGCCCTTCGGCGTCGTCGCCGTCGGCGGGAGTTCGGCGCCATCATACTTTGCCTCGTAGAGCTTCGGCCCTTCGGGTATGTCGAAGTCGAGCACGACGAATCCGGAGAGCGCCCCGCAAGGCATCCCCCACGGCCCCCGGTGGCCCTTCCACCGCGTCACCTCTTCGACCGTCGCCAGTCGCTTCCGGAAAGGCGCCCAGGTGGGCTTGCCGTCCGTCGATTTCGGAAGGAGGTCGAACGCTGGCCGCTTGTCGGCGGAACATGGGAAGAAGGGCTTGCCTCGCAAAGCAGGGTGAACACCGGGAGGGAGGAAGTCCGTCACCGTGCGGCCGCCTTCGCCGCCATGATGAGGAAGAGCGCCGCGACGATCACCTCGACGATCATCCGGCTTTCCGGGGTGTCACGATCCGCGCGGAAAGGTACTCGCGGAGCAGGTTCGACGGATAGAGAATTCTTCCTTCCACGCGAAGGTATGGCGGCCCGACGCCACGATGCCGTGCGTTTGCCAGGTGGCCGGTGGTCACGCGAAGGACCGCGGCGGCCTCCCGCGGTTTCAGGTTTTCATCGAACTTGAAATCCGCCATCGTTGCCTCCTTCCTCATTTTCTGAACGGAAGGATAGCAGCAGATAATTTAGCGCGTCAATCGTATGTAATTGATAATAAAGCAGATTTACTGCTTTTCCATACCTTTTACAAGTCCGGTTTATGCGCCTTCGCTGAGTATCGCCTACCTTTTACAAGAAATCTATTTCGGGCTCCTTTCGCGGTATCGAATTGCATGATCCATAGGGGCTTCGGACTCCGGAGATCTATCGGACGCCTCAAAGTATGGCGAGAGTTCCCGTGATATTTTCCGGCGAGTGTTGAAGGTATTCCCCTTGCTCTGGTATTTCGCCGTGTAGATCGACCAGGCGCACTCGGCCAATAAATTGCGGCCCCGGCGTCCCCTCTTCGCCTCCGTCGCCTTTCGGGTCTTCGGGTCGATTTTCTGCCCGTAGGCTGCGAGGAGGGACTCCGCTGCTTTCGCCCGTTGCACAAGGGATGCGATGTATGCGGCAAGTTCATTGAAGGAAGCAGCGAAGCGTTTTCGATCGTCGTCGTTCATCGGAAGATCGCGGTTGACGATGGCGCCCGCCCTCACCTCCTGAAACTTCGCTTCCAGTTCGACGCTGGTTCCGTACACCTGGAGGAAGGCCATCGGAGCGAGGAGTGTTTCAACATCACGCCCCGCGATATTCCCGCCCCACACCATCCCCTCCGCCCCGTACAGGTAGAGCCATACGGAGGCGAGGTTTTCCCGCGGAGGTCTGGATTTATCAAAGATGTTATGCCCGGCCATCTTCCGCCTCCTTCACGATCCGCGCCATGACGTTCGAGCCGCGTTTCAGCGCGTCATCCCGGAGGTGCGCGTATCGCATCGTCATCTGCGGGGATTTGTGCGTCATCATCTTCTGCAAGGTGTAGAGGTCCACTTCGCCGCTGCTGGCCAGGTGAGACGCGAAGGTGTGCCGGAGCCCGTGATTCGGACGGAAGTCTTTCGGAAGGCCGGCCGCCTCCCGGATCGCCCGCGAAGATTCGCCGATCTGCCGCTCCCCGCGGGGCCCGCCCTTCTCCCCCGTGAAAACGTAACCGCCGCTCCCCTTCTCCCCCGGGTGCCCCTGTAGGAGCTCCGCCGCGGCGTCGTTCATCGGGATCCGCTCATCCTCCCCGGACTTCGGATCGCGGAGGACGATGAAGCCCCGGTCGAAATCCACGTCGGACCATTTCAGGTTCCGGATTTCGGATCGCCGCATCCCCGAGTAGAGCGCGAGAAGTTGGAAGTTCCCCTCCTGGGGATCCGGCCACTCCCGGCACGTCCGGATATACCGCGCCATCTGCTGCGCGGACATGTCCTCCGTCCGCAGCTTCCGCCCCTTCGGGATAGGCACCTTGAAGGTGAGCCCGTCGCACAGCCGACGATCCGCGCCGAAGGATGCGATTCTCCGGAACAGGGAAAGGATCGAAATGACGGTATCGACTGCGTATGGTTTTTTCTCCCGCTTCGCCGCGGCCTCCTCGAGCGCCTGTTTCTTCTTCTTCGAGTAGTCCGCTCTCCGCTTCGCGTTCGGGTCGAACCGTCGCCCAGGGGAGTTCCCCTTCATCAGCCCGTGGCGCAAGCGGTCCACCTCGAAGGGTGTAACCTCACTCGGTTCCTTGTCGCCGAATAGAGGTTGAAGGTGCGTCCGGTATCTGCTGTTGTCGTTCGTCCTCCCCTTCTTCAACGGATTCGCCTTCATCCATTCCGACCACAGGAGGTCGAACGTCCAGCGGATCGCCGCCTTCTCCTTCTTCTCGGCCACCTCCGCGGCGCGGCGCTCCCGGTTCGGAAGTTCCTTCCCGCTGATTCGGTCGGAGCGCACCTGGTTCGCCACGGCCAGGGTCAATTTCCTTCCGTCCGGTAAGGGCAACCGATGACCTTCAACGCCGATCTTCTCGAAGTGCTGCTGCCCGTTCCGGCGATAGGAGACGTAGATGATGCGGCGAGGACCACCGTCCGGATCGGTCCCGAGGATGAAGTAGACGCCGGGGTATTTCGTGCGGATCGGAGAGAAGGACCGTTTCACCATGCCGGAGCCCTCCTTCGTTTTCGTTCTGGAAAGGCGAAGTCCCAACTCATAACAGCACTCATAACATCGACAGGAAAATTATAACCGATGATGCTGGGTGAGCGTCAAGCGTTATTTTCTATTATTATTAGATATATTAAGGAGGGAACTACTTCGAGGGGACGTTATTTCTGATTATGCGAAAAGGGCCATTTCATGCCCTCTCACGGCGAAAACGCGGGTTCGAACCCCGCTGGGACCGCCACTTAAATCAAGGGGTTACGGAGATATCCGTAGCCCCTTTCGATTTTTAAGGTATTTATAGCACATGACCGTAGCACACCCCGCCAGCTTCGAACCGAACCCGCCAATGGCCCACTTGCGGGGGAAGTTCGGGGCCGAAGTGGTATTCAAGATACATTTATTTCAGTTCCCTCTCTTCACCTTTTTTGGATTCTTTAAAAGATAATTTACTTTCTTCAATCTAGCAACTTCTGCTTTCAATTTCGCTATTTCATTCTTTAATGTTGCCGTTTCATCTGATGATTTATCTTCCATTTTTGCATACAATTTTGTTGTGTTATCCAATTCCCTTGAGGCTTCCTTCCATATTATTGGTAGAAAAGAATCTACGAAAATTTTCTTTATTTCTTTTTTCTCACCCAAAGCTTTGCTATCCACTAAATGTTCATTTGCATCAGGATATAATAAAAGAATTTCTTGGCCTTTCGGGATTTCAAAACTAACAGATTCCCCATAACCGGGAATTCTAAGGCCTCCAGAATTATTAAGCCTTACCATCTTAATTTTCGTATCCCAGATACTATATGCAAAATCATAATGCCCCATTACTTTTATTATTGAAGCTGTATACTCTGGATAATTTAGCGCATCCTTGCTCTCTATAAATAAATTATAAGGAAACTTTGCCTCACCAAGAGCAGTCCCGTAATCTTGATAATTTATTCCAGTTTGAGTTCTTGCCTGAAGTTTTTTCAAGGCCATTAAAACGTCTTTGGCGGGTTGAGCATGGGTTAATGTAGGCACGCCAAGCAATAAAATAAAGAATAGTACCGTTCCCTTTCTCATCCTTCGGCCCCCTTTCTTCTCGGAATCTTCCGCTATTGTTCCTTCGCTATAGCCCCCTACGTCGGAGAATCGGATTCACCCCGAGTGTATAACATGGGACACGATCAGGGAATATATTCCGGAGGTTGTCGGTGTGATGTAGTCCCCCACGGCGACGGCGTTCCCGGCCCGGAACGGCGTGACACCAACCATCCGGGCGGCTCCGTGTTCCCCGGCAAGCGGCTTGTTCCGTATGATCCCGCCGAAGGTCTGCCCCGTTGCCGCAATAGCCCCGGCCATCGTTACAGCGCAATATTGCGAGGCGGACAGGTCCGCCCCCGCGACGATGGTATAATCCATTCCCTGATTGCTCGTTGCCATTGTTTACAGCCCTCCCGCTTGCGAAGAATTAACGCCGAGAAGCGACCCGGCGAGGTTTGCATCCGCCACAACCTCTTTCGTCCAACATCCGATTTCGATAAACGTGCAACGGGCTTTCTCGTCAGCGTAATGCTCGGTGTACAGCGGCCCACCTGAGAATCCGGGCGGGACCCAGTACGGACGAATCCCCCACCTCGGCCCCTTCGTGCAAAACGCTGAAATGCTGTCCGGCGTCTGGAAGCCGGAAGCCCCCGATCCCCTGTACCCCGTCCAGTAGCCCGGAAACCGCCGCCATCGCATTCCCGGCCCCGGTAAACGCGCTCTTGACGATCCACGTTGAGGAAACATTCGACGCACTCCCGACCGCATCCCAGACCCGCTTTTCCGAACTGGCATTGAGAGGTGGAGCGGGAATTCTTGAGGCGCCACTACGAGGGGTGGCCCGATGAGCCGGTGCCGGCCCTTGGCGGGAAAACGCCGAAGGCCGCGGTCCGGACGAAGAAGGGACGTCTCGCGGTGATCGAGCTGCTCAAGGATTTCGAAATTCACAAGGCGAGAAAGGCGCAGAGGGAGGGCGGCGAACCGTTCGACTTCGGATTCCTGTGGAAGCGGCTGGGGCTGGAGAACGAACGATAACCGTCTACATGCCTTCCGATCGGAGAGATCAACGAAAGCGAGCGTCGTTCTATGAGCTTCCGCCTTGCCCCGAGGGCATCTTTGGGCGATAGTCCCGTCTATCCAAACAGGCATCTGCAGGATCGGGAACTCCGGTGTAAAAACGCGCCTGGACAAGTTCCCACCCTTCTTTCCGGCAGACGGCTTTTGCCAACGCCAGCACGTCGTAATTCGGGTAGTAGTATCCGAAGGATTCGCGGGCGGAGTGAAAGAGGTTTTGTCCGTCGACGAAGGCGACAGCACGTTTAACGAGAGGCTCAGCAGGCATTTCGGCCTACCAAAAAATAACCCCGCCCGAGGCCTTTCGGCATGTCGGACGGGGAGCAACTTCCAAGACCATTATACATACAAACATGGCTATTGCCTTGTCAAGACTAATTTTTGTTGCCCGGCTGCTCAACACCACCTTCCACGCAACCAGACGCGTCACGAACGGTCCTCGATGTGTTTCTTCGCCTCAAGCTGCATAGAGCTCAACTCGCGAAGACTTGATCGCCTCCAAAAAATATGGATTTCGGATCGCGCGGGTCATGACGAGGTCAACGGGCCGTCCGAAAAGGGCCTCCACCGATTCCTTGAGCCCGAAATAGGCGTCGGCACGCTCCCCCGCGGGAAGCGGATGGAACTCGACCAGAAAATCGAGGTCGCTCCTCGTGGCGTCGAATCGGTCTCCGCTCCCGGAGCCGAAAAGTTCCAGGCGCCGGACCCGGAACCGCCGGCACAACGCGGCCAGGTCGGTCATGTGATTCTGAACAATCGGGTTCATCGTCGTCCTCGGCAATCTCGTGCCCTTATTGTTGCACAACCTGCACTGGATGCAAGAAGCCCCGCCAGGAGAGGTGTGCCGGACAGGACCGAAAAAAATAACCCCGCCCGAGGCCTTTCGGCTGGTCAGGCGGGGAGCAAGTTCTGAAGGGATCATACCACAGGTCCGGCGGCGGCCACGATCCGGGACATGACATTCGCGCCGCGGAGGTCCACTTCGATCTTCCGGGCCCGGAGACTGGATGCCCGGGATGCGGTCTTTGCCGGAACAGGCGGAATGGACAGGTATGTCAGGGTAAACGGAAGTTAGTGATATATATGCGTTTTATTAGGTCATTTCGAACGATTTCAGGAGAGACGTCACACATCCCCCTCCGGTCGTTTCGGCAACAATCCGGCGAGCGATTCCCGGAGCTTGAGAAGGGTGTACGGCTTCTGCAACACCCCGTCGAGACCCTTCCCGGCGAAGCGGGACGCCACGTCTTCGTGGCTGTAGCCGCTGGCGAGGACCACCCGGACGGCGGGGTTCAGCCGGCGCAGCTCCCCGAACGCCTCCGCGCCGTCCATGTGCGGCATCGTCAGGTCCATCAGCACCAAGTCGATCTCCTTCCCCCGTTCCCGGTAAAGCTCCACCGCCTGCAGGCCGTCCGACGCCGGCAGCACGGTGAAACCCAGGTGCTCCAGCATCCGGGCCCCCAGGGCGATCAGGCTCTCCTCGTCGTCCACCAGCAGGATCGTCCCCTTCCCCCGCCAGTCGGCCAAGGGGGTGGGCTCGATGGCCCGCGCTCCCTCCACCGCCTCTTCCACCACGGGGAAGAGGATCTTGAACGTCGTCCCCTTCCCCGGTTCGGAGTACACCTTCAGCGCCCCCTTGTGCGCGCGGACGATCCCCAGGACGGCGGCCAGCCCCAGACCCCGTCCCGTGAACTTGGTGGAGAAGAACGGCTCGAAGATGCGCGATCGCGTCTCCTCGCCGATGCCGCAGCCGGTATCCGCCACCTCCAGGTGCAGGTACAGCCCGGGCGCCAGCGTCTCCCGAAGTTCCGTCCTCCTCAAGTACTCCTCGTCGCACCGCGTGGCGCCCACCGACACGGTGATCACCCCGCTCCGGTCCCCGATCGCTTCCGAGGCGTTGATGATCAGGTTCATCACGATCTGCCGGATCTGGCTCGGGTCCGCCTCGATCGGCGGAAGGCCCCGCTCCAGGTTCAGGTTAAGGATCACCTTCTTCGAGATCGCGGTCTTGAGCAGGTGCGCCATCTCCTCGACCAGATCCCGCAGCACCACCCGCTCCAACGCGATGGACGCCTTGCCGGCGTACGCCAGCATCTGTCGACAAAGATCGGATGCACGACGCGCCGCGGTCGCGATCTCGGTGAGGTTCCCGCGGGCGGGGGACATCGGGGATATTTCGGCGAGGGCCAGCTCGGCGTGCCCCAGCACGGCCATCAGGATGTTGTTGAAGTCGTGCGCGATCCCGCCGGCCAGTACGCCCAGGCTCTCCAGCTTCTGCGTCCGCCGGACCTGCTCTTCCAGGTTCCGCTTCTCCTCCTCCGCCCGCTTGCGCTCGGTGACGTCATGCGCCATCCCGCGGACGATCGGTTCAACCAATCCCTCCGTGCGCAACGTGTTCTTGTATTCCCAGGTGCGTTGTTCGCCCTTGCGTGTCTGAACCCGCATCAGGCCCCGCGCGGTGCCATGCGTCCCGATCTCGTCCAGGTATCTTCCGAACTCATGGCGAACTTCGGGTACGAGAAGATCGCGGAAATTCATCCGCAGCAACTCCTCCGGGGCATAGCCCAGGACCGTTGCGGCCCAGGGATTCGCGGAGAGGATGCGGCCCTCCAGATCGTGCGTGCAGATGAGGTCCTGGCTGTGCTCCACAAGGTCTCGATACCGATCCTCGCTCTCCCGGAGACCGTCCTCCGCCCCCCGGCGGATTCCCTCGGAACGGTCCATGTCGTCGCCGACCTTCAAGGCGACCCTTGCGATCAGCCCACCCGTTATCACGACGACGGCCGTGGCGGAAACGCCGGACATGAACGCGTTGTCCTCGAAGAAGATTCCAGGGGCGTAAACGTGCAGCAGGTCGACCGCCACCACGACACCGACCGTGGTCGAGACGAACGCCCGGAGAAGCCTGGCCCGGGCCGAAGGTCCCGAGAACAGCCTCGACGGGTACCCGTCCGGTCCCATCGCGAGGAGCTGCCCCGTCCCCAGCAACAGGAACGCGAGCGCGGTCGTTGCCGCCATCGGTATGGTCGAAGTCCCATAAAGGAAGGGGGTCCCGTGCAGGTAGCTCAGGACGACCACCGTTCCGCCCGTCGCCACGAGAATCCCCAGACACCCGGCCAGGTCCCCGAAAAGCTTCCTGCGCTCCCCTCCCCGCTCGCGGAGATAGTGCATCGGGACAACCGCTCCCGAGAGGAGCAGGAGTCCCGCCGTCGTCGGTGACATGCGACCGGTGGGAATCGCACCCACCATCGGAGGATGGGGAAACAGCCGTTCTTCCAGGGAGAGTACGGGGATTCCCAGGGCTTCCACGAGCTCGATCAGCCCGTATGCCGAAAGGAGCGCGGACGACACGACCGCGAGCGAGCCCACCGGGCCTTGCGAAGGCCCCAACGAGTGAACGAGAAGCAGCCCCCCGAGACAAGCCAGGGCGATCGCGGTGATGGGAGCCATCGGGATGTAAGCGGGCCGGATGCCCGCGAGCAGGGGGATCCCGAGGATCCAGCCCGATAAACCAAGGAGCCCGAGCGCCGCGGTGGCCGCTCCAAAGAGGGATGCAAGATTGCGGTATGCGTCGGGGAGGGGACGAAAGGTACCATTTGCCTCGGGCAGAGTCAGATCATTCTCCTCTCACCCAGCAATACCTGTCACCAATGCTGCATTGTATTCGCAATCGCGGGATTATAAAAGAAATTACCACTCCCGGGAAAAGCAGCGCCGTGCTCCATGTAGTCGCTGACGACATGCTGGTGGGCCATCCGATCAATTCACCCTGGGCATCAATGCGGCGCCGAGAGAACCGCGCTGAGGGTGCCGCCCAATTGCTTCAGGCTGTAGGGCTTCGGAACGACGGCCCGGAAACCGAAGCTGTTGTAGTTCGCCATGATCGTGTCGTTGGAATATCCGCTGCAAACGATCGCTTTCGCCTTCGAGTCGATTTCCAGGATCCTCTTCACCGCTTCCATGCCGCCCATGCCGCCCGGAATCGTAAGATCCATAAGCACCGAATCGAACGGCGCTCCGGACGCCATCGCACCTTTATAGATCTCAATCGCTTCCGTCCCGTCTTTCGCGAGCGACACCGAGTAGCCGAGGGCCTCCAGCATGCCCCGGGCGACATCCCGGACCGCCTCCTCGTCGTCCATCACAAGGATTCTCCCCTTGCCCGTGACGAACCGTGCATCTTCGGCGCCCGGGAGCGGCTTTCCCTCGCCGGAGGCCGGCAGGTAAATCTTGAAGGTCGTGCCGATTCCCGGGAACGATTCGACCGTCATGTGCCCGCCGTGGCTCCTGACGATGGAATAGCTGGTCGACAGCCCGAGACCGCTTCCCTTCTTCTTCGTCGTGAAATAGGGATCGAAGATCTTCGACAGGTGCTTCTTCGTGATCCCGGTCCCATGATCCATGATGGAAATCAGGATATATTTCCCTTCTTCCAGCGGCAGGTCGCTCTGGTCGACGATCACGTTCCCGCAATACATCTGCACGGTTCCCCCCTCGCTCATCGCGTGGGTGGCGTTGATGATCAGGTTGTTGAGCACCTGGCTGATCTGCCCTTCGTCCGCCTCCACGCTCCAAAGATCGGCGGGGAACGAGAATTCACACTTGACGTTGGATCCCCGCAGGACGAAGTTCGCCGACTCCTTCGCCAGTTCCTGCAGCGAGACCGTCTTCTTGACGGGCGCTCCGCCCTTCGAAAACGTCAGCAGCTGATGGGTCAGGTCCCTCGCCCGTTCCGCCGCCTTCTCGGATTCCTCCAGCCGCTTGTACACCTCGCTCCGGCGGTTCGCGTACATCTTGGCCAGCGTGATGTTCCCGAAGATCGCCGTCAGGAGGTT
>ORJL011138896.1_pt1 | contig 11476 bp, 7 predicted proteins | sample 1779941 | NCBI WGS metagenome assembly ORJL01 (sample SAMEA104232317, study PRJEB22302) | groundwater metagenome | biome: forest; feature: aquifer; material: groundwater | place: USA | collected 2011-08-07 | depth 5.8 m | reverse complement strand
GCTCGGTGCCCCCCCGCCTCATCCTGTCGGTGGATAACCCGAGGGTAGCCCTTCTAAGCGTCGGAGCGGAGGAAGGCAAGGGCAACAAACAGGTAAAAGACACGACCCTCATCTTCAAACAAAGCGGCCTCAACTTCATCGGCAACGTGGAGGGCCACGACTTGCCCCTTGGGAAAGCCGATGTGGTTGTCTGCGACGGCTTTGTGGGCAACGTATTGATGAAATACACCGAAAGCATAGGCGAGGCATTCGCTAATTATGTTAAGCAAAAGCTCGCAGGCAAGCTCTCGAATGCGGAAGTCACGAAGCTTCAGCAAGAGATATTCGACCTCGCCAATCTCGTCGAAAATGTTGGCGGCGGCCCTCTCTTTGGGGTTAAAGGGGTCAGTGTCATAGGACACGGACGCTCCAAGGCCAGGGCTGTCCATAGAGCTATCAAAACGGCTAAACTAGCTGTGGAGATCAACTTTGTTCACGCTCTGGAGGCTGAACTCAAAGAAGTCATGTCAAAAACAGGCAACCAGGCCTAGCGCGACTTTTCACCTTTCAAGCTTTTAGGAGGTCAATTGACCATCGCAGAAAAAGTAGTGTTGATAACTGGCGGCTCCAGGGGAATTGGAAGGGCCACAGCCCTTAGAATGGCGGCCCCAGGACTCAAGATCGCTGTAAATTACCACCAGGCCAAGGAAGAAGCTGATAAGGTGGTGGAACTCCTCAAGGCTAAGGGCGCAGATGCCATCTCCGTTCATGCCGATGTTTCAGACCAAGCCCAGGTCCAGTCAATGACCGACATAGTCACCGGAGCCTGGGGAAATGTCGACATCCTTGTGAATAACGCCGGAATCGTCAAGGACTCGCTCCTCGTAGCTATGTCGGTGGAAGACTGGGATAGAGTCATCAATGTTGACCTGAGAGGCACGTTCCTTTGCACCCGCGCAGTGATTCGCGGCATGATCCGCAAAAAGTGGGGAAGGATCATAAATGTGGGTTCAGTGGTCGGAATTCGAGGGAACCCAGGCCAAACTAATTACGCTGCCGCTAAAGCCGGAGGCATTGGCTTCGCCAAAGCCCTTGCAAAAGAAGTGGCATCGAGAAACATAACCGTCAATGTGGTCACGCCTGGCTATGTATCTACCGATGTTGTGGATGTGCTCCCTCAGACGCTGAAAGACAGGATATTGAAAATGATCCCGCAGCAACATTTCGGCACGGCCGGAGACGTGGCCAACATGGTGGCCTATCTGGCCAGCGAAGAAGCCAACTACATCACAGGGCAAGTAATTAGCGTCGATGGCGGGCTGGCAGTCTAACCCGGTAAATCTTATCCGAGTTTCCTCCGAGAAGAACGTGTCCCCCATTACTAAGAGGCCTGCAGTCAAGAGAAACAGTTCAAAACCTAAAGCTCCCCGTCCAGCGAGACCTTCCAAGCCATTTGAAAACCAGGTGGCGCTGGTTACGGGAGGCTCCAGAGGCATTGGGAAAGCTATTGCCCTGGAACTGGCGCAGAAAGGCGCTCATGTAGCCTTCAACTACTTTCGCAGCGAAGCCGAAGCCAAGAGAACCGAGGTAGAGGTAAAAGCCCTGGGAGTAGAATGCCTCCGTATCAAGGCCCATCTGGGAGAGGAAGAGAAGATAAAGGCGCTTTTTTCGGCAGTAGAAAAGAGGTACCACAAACTGGATATCCTGGTGAACAACGCCGCCTCCGGGGTGCAGAGGCCAGCTTTGGAGCTGGAATCCAAACACTGGGACTGGACCATGAGCATAAACGCCAAAGCACCCTGGCTGTGCGCCAGAGAGGCAGCGAGACTGATGCCATCCGGAGGCAAGATTGTAAATATTACCAGCCTAGGCTCTCACAAAGTGTTGCCGTTCTATTTCTCGGTGGGAGTATCAAAAGCCAGCCTGGAAGCGCTGACTCGCTACCTGGCAGTCGAGTTGGCGCCTTTGGGCATTGCTGTGAACGCCGTCTCGGCAGGTTATATCGAGACCAGCGCCCTGAAGTACTTCCCTAACAAAGAAGATATGCTGGCCGCCTCCAGAGAAACTACCCCAGCAAAACGCAAGCTAGCAGTCGAAGACGTGGCTAAAGTCGTGGCTTTCCTATGCACTAAAGACGCCGAGATGATTCGGGGACAGACCATTATCGTAGACGGAGGTTTCTCGCTCACCATCTAGTGTTAAGCTTCCTGAGAAACAGGGGCAGTAGAGGAATAAAAAGGCAATCCAGCCAGACTTCCATTGACTTCCACATCGTTCCAGACCACGGAGACCCCAAGACCAGCTTTGGCCATTTCCTTTTTCACAAATGCCAACGCTATGGGCCTCCCCAAAAGCAGCGACCATGCAGATGAAGTGACAAACCCAGCCTCTTTTTTCCCCACCTTCAACTTCGCGCCGCCAGGCGGGAGACTTTCCGAATCTATCGCCACGCCCATCAAGTGCCTTTGAACTTTCTTGTATGTGTTGAGCCGGGCTATGACCTCTTGTCCGATATAACACCCTTTGCTGAAGCTAATTGAATCGATCAGCCCAGCTTCAAGAGGATTGAACCTCTCACCCAGTTCTTTTCCGCAAACCGGAATACCTTCTTCTATCCTGATAATCTCGGAAGCCTCTGCACCAACCGCCCTGACGCCATGCCTGTTTCCACGCTCAAAAATGGCGTTTCGCACATCGTCAACACTGGAGGCTGGAACAATCAGGTCAAACCCAAGTATGCGGAGGGAATCGGTTCGGACTGCAGTGACTTCAATTCTGCCAATCCTCACTTCTGCGCTGCTGAACAGCCTAATTTTCGATGTATCTGTGCCGAATAGGCTCTTCAAAAGAAGCGCAGATTTTGGCCCCAAAACGTGCAGCACTGCCGATTGTTCGGTAACGTCCTCCAACACCACCACCTCCAAAAAAGTGTATGTGTCAATCCAGTCCATTACCTTGCGGACGGCTTGACGACTGGTCAAAAGCAGAAGATGGTTTCCTCTGTGAATTACAGTCAGAAGGTCCAGAATTCTGCCTTTGTTATTTGTCAAAACTGTCGAAGCGCCCCGACCTAGCTCCAAACCAACGAGTTTGTTGGTGGACAGCCTGTTTAGCAGGTCCAGGCCGTCCTTCCCCGACACTTTTATGACGCCAGCGTCGGAGCGATACAACAGGCCCACTCCGGAAATGGCCGCTGCATACTCCTCCTTCACTGCGGAAGAGACATGAACAGAAGACAGGCCACCCTTGCGATCGGCAATTGCCTGTCTATTCATTGGTGAAATGGTAGGAGTATTTTGGAGAACCACTTGCCTCTCCAGAACGAACACGCCCCGAAATATCGGGGCGATTCAATTTGTTTCTAACCTGCAAAGACACTAAACGGAGAAGGACGTGCCACAGCCGCAGGTGGTCTTGGCGTTGGGATTATGAAACACAAATCCCTTGCCGTTCAACCCGTCAGAAAAGTCTAACTCCATACCAGCCAAGAACACATAACTCTTCCTGTCTACAAATAGCTTTATTCCCTGCTTCTCAATTACCTTGTCTTCAGCCCGAGGTTGATCCACCACAGACAGGTCATACGTAAGTCCAGAACACCCTCCACCCTTGACGGCAACCCTGAGACCAAAGTCCGCCATGGAGTCCTTTTTCGCGAACTCCCTGACCTTGCCAGCAGCCTTTTCACTTATGTCTATTGTAAGCGGCATTGTATATCTCCAATTACTTTACATCCTATTTTATACAGATTGCATCTTTAAGTCAACGAATCCACAGGTAACGCAAATGCAATTTGAAAAGGCTGCGTAGCGCAACCCTCAAACCTCACCGTTGGCTAGCTAGGCAAAATATACGTGCCTTCCAGCGCCGAATCCCTACCTATCCCTTTCCACCGACTCCAAAGCTGCTTGGGCAGCGGCCAGCCGCGCCACTGGAACACGGAAAGGTGAAGCGCTCACATAATTCAAGCCTATGCTGTGGCAGAAATGGATGCTTGACGGGTCGCCGCCATGCTCACCGCAAATGCCGACTTCCAGGTCAGGCCTGGCTTGGCGACCGGCCTTAACTGCGGCTTCCATCAGCTTGCCAACTCCCTCCCTGTCCAGAACCTGGAAGGGGTTGGTCGGCAAAATGCCCTTGTTTACGTACTGAAGCAGGAATTTGCCCTCTGCATCGTCGCGGCTGTAACCGAACGTGGTCTGTGTAAGGTCGTTGGTGCCAAAGCTGAAGAAATCCGCATATTTGGCAATCTGGTCGGCGGTCAGCGCAGCTCTGGGAACCTCAATCATCGTCCCGAACTTGTATTTTACTTCCCTGCCCCTGGCCTTCTGCACCTGCTTCGCCACCTCCTCCAGCTTTGGCCTCAGCACCTTAAGTTCATTGGAGTGTCCCACCAGAGGAATCATTATCTCTGGCCTCACGTCTACGCCCTCGGCAGCCAGATCACAGGCCGCCGTCATTATGGCCTGAACCTGCATCTCATATATGCCTTCGAACATGATGCCCAGGCGACATCCGCGCAGCCCGAGCATGGGGTTGGCCTCTTTCATGGCCTGCACTGCCCGCAGGAGAATTTCCTTTTCTTTCAGCGCCGTCGGATCGTTGCCGCGCACCCTTAGCTCTGTTGTCTCCACCAAAAGCTCATCATAAGGCGGCAGGAACTCGTGCAAAGGCGGGTCCAAAAGCCTGATGATCACAGGCTTACCCTTCATCCACTTGAGCAGGCCTCTGAAATCATCCGTCTGGTATTTCAATAGCCGATCCAGAGCGCCTCGGTACCCCTTCACCGCCTTAGAAGCCTTCACCTTGAAACGCTGTGCCTCCACCTTCTCCGACAGGTCATCCTTCCTGGAGTCCGAAGCGCTTTGCAACTCCTTCTCAACCAAGGAAAATGCATCCAACAGAGAAGTAGCCTCGCCGGCCGCCAGTATCATTTGGCGCACCACAGGCAGCCTTTCCTCTTCAAAGAACATGTGCTCAGTCCTGCACAGGCCTATCCCCTCAGCGCCGAATTTCACTGCCCGTTCAGCGTCCCTGGGGTAGTCTGCGTTAGCCCACACTTGAAGCCTCTTTATTTGATTGGCCCAACCAAGGAGGGTAATAAGGTCCTTGTCAGCAGAGAAGTCAGGGTCAACGGTGGAAATACGGCCTAGAAACACCTCTCCGGTGGCGCCGTCAATGCTAATCTCATCCAACTCCTTAACCGTCTTGCCTGCTACAGAAAGGGTACGCTTGTCCAGATCAATGTCCAGCACTTCGCAGCCTGCCACGCACGGCTTTCCAAGGCCGCGTGCAACAACAGCGGCGTGGCTCGTAGCGCCGCCTCGGGCAGTCAGCACTCCACGCGCGTGGATTATGCCATGCACGTCGTCAGGGTTCGTCTCCGGCCTCACCAGGACAACGCCCTCTCCCTTAAGGCTCATCTCGTAAGCAGTGTCTGCATCGAAGACCGCCTTGCCGCTTGCGGCGCCCGGAGATGCGTTCAGCCCCTTGGCCAGAAATACAGCCTTCAACTTGGACTTTTCATCGAAGCTGGGAAGCAACAGATGCTGGACGTGAGTTGGCTCTACTCTCTGAATGCCTGTCTCCTTGGAAATCAGGCCCTCTTTGACCATATCGACGGCAATCTTGACTGCCGCCCTGGCGCTTCTCTTGGCGGAACGAGTTTGAAGAATATAGAGCTTGCCCCTCTCTATAGTGAACTCAATGTCCTGAACGTCCTTGTAGTGAGTTTCCAAGCTCCTGGCGATTTTCTCGAATTGATCGTAAACATCAGGCCATTCCTGCCCAAGCTGTGAAATCTTCTTAGGCGTTCTGATGCCTGCGACTACGTCCTCTCCCTGTGCATTTGGCAAATACTCTCCGTAGAGCACTCTTTCACCGCTGGAAGGGTCGCGGGTGAAGGCGACTCCGGTGCCGCTGTCGTCGCCCATATTGCCAAAGACCATTGTCACAATGCTGACGGCCGTACCTAAATCGTGCGGGATGCCGTTGTAGTTCCGGAAATCTATGGCCCGTTTGTTGTTCCAACTGGCGAAGACGGCTTTGATGGCAAACTTCAACTGCTGCTGCGGGTCTGATGGGAAATCCTTCCCGGTCTGTTCCTTCGCCAGTTTCAGATATAGCTTGACTACACCCTTCAAGTCCTTTTCTGTGAGGTCAGTATCTAGTTTGGCTCCCACCTTCTTCTTGTAATCGCCCAATATCCCTTCGAAGAGCGCGCCGTCTATTCCCAGCACTACCTTGCCAAAGAGCTGGATGAAACGGCGATAAGCGTCGTTTGCGAAACGCCCGTTGCCAGTCAGAGCGACGATGCCTTGAAGCGTTTCCTCGTTGAGGCCCAGGTTAAGGACTGTGTCCATCATTCCTGGCATGGAGAACTTGGCACCGGAACGGACCGATACCAAAAGCGGATTTTGGGGAGAGCCCAGTACTTTGCCAGTCTCTTTCTCCAACTGTTTCAAGGCCTTCAGCGTCTGCGCCCAGACTTCTTCTGGCAATTCGCCTCCGGACTGGTGGTAAAGCCGGCACGCCTCGGTTGTAATTGTGAACCCAGGAGGCACAGGAAGACCAATGTTGGTCATCTCCGCCAAGCCTGCCCCTTTTCCCCCGAGCAAGTCCCTCATGCTGGCATTGCCTTGTGAGAAGTGATACACCCACTTCTTTGCTCCTACTCGAGTTGCCATTCTGAACCATCCTCCGTCTGATATGTGTCAAACTTGCTTACTTCGCCAGTTCAAAACACAACCGCAAACGCAAAGACGCAAAGCGTCTCGGTTATTCTACCACCCAAATCAAACTCAAACCACTTACCGGAAACGACGGCACACACAGCCTTTGCATCGATTTTGAAACCGTGTATGGGAGGCCTAAGGCTTATGTGCTAGACTGTATCCTGAAATACGATTGATTCATGAGCAGCTTTTGCTTCTTCCTTGAGGCAGTTGCTCAACCTGAAGAAAATGCCTATCACACCTCACCAAACTATTGCAGAATCTATATCCGTCAGACTAAAGAAACGCGAGGATTCTTTGTCGCCCTACGCCGGACGCTCCAGTACAAGCCGAGGCAGGAAGGAGCCAGAGGAGTCTTCCCCTATGCGGACGGAGTTCCAGAGGGATAGGGACCGGATAATCCACTCAAAGGCTTTCAGGCGGCTCAAACACAAAACCCAGGTATTCCTGGCCCCTCAAGGCGATCACTATGTTACGAGACTCACCCACACACTTGAAGTCACCCAAATCGCTCGCACCATCGCACGAGCGTTGAACCTGAACGAAGATCTGACCGAGGCCATAGGCCTGGGCCACGACCTGGGGCACACGCCCTTCGGCCACATCGGCGAGGATGTGCTGAACAAACTGTATCCCGAAGGCTTCAAGCACAACTACCAGAGCCTGCGTATAGTGGACTATCTGGAACGGGACGGCAAAGGCCTAAACCTCACCTGGGAGGTCAGGCAGGGTATTGTCGCACATTCTAAACCCAGAGGAGACTTCATGGGCGCCCGGGACTCTCCTGCTCTTCAAAGGGCTTTGACTCTTGAAGCACAGATATGCCGCATCTCCGACGCTGTTGCTTATGTCAACCACGATCTTGGCGACGCATTTAGAGCGGGCGTCATTAAAAAAATCGACCTCCCCGGAGAGGTATACAAAGTGCTGGGCAGCAGCCACTCAGAAAGAATCAACTCCATGGTCACGGATATTGTGGAGTCCTCTTGGCTAGCCAGCGGAGAGATTGAACTCTCTTCAGGAAAGAAACCGCAAATCTCCATGAGTTCCAAAGGACGTAATGCCTTAAATATCCTCCGAGAGTTTCTGTTTCAAAAAGTCTATATCCCCGCCGGCCAAGGTGAAGAAGGTGAATGCGCCCGAAAGGTGATGGAAGTTCTCTACGCTTACTATTGCCGTAACCCTCAGGAAATTCCAACAGAGTACATCTCGATAAGCGACACCACAGAAAGGGCAGCGGTTGATTACATAGCAGGCATGACGGACAGGTTTGCCTTGCGAATTGCAGAGAAAATTCGGCCAGGCATTGCCGACCCTTTCCTTGGCAGGCTGATATAATAGGGTATCGCTCGGCGCTGTTCCCGTCTCCTTTTGCCTTTGCATTGACGGTGCCGATGCCAGAACGACAGCTTCACAAATGCACATGAATCTTCCGAAATGCGGTGGTCTATATGGGCGTCATTGATAATGTAAAAGAACGCCTGGACATCGTAGAAGTCGTCTCCCAGTATGTAGCGCTAACACCATCTGGAAAGAACTTCAAGGCTCGATGCCCGTTTCATTCGGAGAAGACTCCATCTTTCTTCGTGTTTCCGGACAGGCAAAGCTGGCGCTGCTTTGGCGCTTGCGCTGAAGGCGGGGACTCCTTTTCCTTCGTCAAAAAGGCGGAGAAACTGACCTTTGGAGATACCCTCAAAATATTGGCCCAAAAGGTCGGGGTCTCTTTGCCTGAGGCAAAGGCCATTGGTAATTACGACGCTCTTTTGCAGGCTAACGAAGAGGCCGCCACCTATTACAGTAAGCAATTGACGACTTCACAAGGCGCAAAGGCCCTCGCCCATCTTGAAGGTAGGGGCGTCAACGCCGAGGCTATTGCAACCTTCAGGCTAGGGTACAGTCCAGCCTCAGGGGACGCTCTCAAACGACATCTGCTATCCCTGGGGCTGAAGGAAAGCCTTCTTCTTGACGCCGGCCTTGTCAGAACCTCTGAGGACGGCCCTAGCCGGGACCTATTCAGAGGAAGGCTCATGATACCAATTTTCAGCAAACAGGGCCGCGTTGTAGGCTTTGGTGCGCGCGCCCTGGACGACTCTCAACCGAAATACCTGAACTCTCCGAAGACCCCCATCTTTGACAAGGGGAGCATCCTTTACGGACTGCATATTGCGGCTGACCATATCCGCCGGGAGGACTTGGGCGTTATCGTTGAAGGATACATGGATGTGATTGGCGTGCATCAGTACGGGTTCAGGAATGTGGTTGCGTCGATGGGGACGGCTTTGACCAATCAACAGGTAGTTCTGCTCAAAAACATTACGAAGAAATTCGTCCTTGCTTTGGACCAGGACGCCGCGGGGCAGAACGCCACCTTGCGCAGTCTGGAATCATCCTGGAAGGTGTTTGAACTACCATCCACTGCCCTGGAGCTTAGAATAGCTTCTCTGCCGGAGGGGAAAGACCCGGACGAGGTGACGAAAGAATCTCCAGAAGAATGGAAGCGTGTAATAAGCGGGGCCGTTTCCTGGCAGGAATTCTACTTCTCGTTCATGCTCTCCAAGTACAATTTGAACATCACCGAGGACAAGGTAAGAGCTTCAGAAGAGGTCACAGGGTTCATTCGCAAAATCCAGAATCCGTACCTGCGCTATCAATACTTCAAGAGGCTGGCGGACGTACTGGGTATTCCGGTAGCCACTCTGGAAGCCAGCGCAGGCACAGCATTGGGACAACACAGGAGACAATCGACAGCAATTTCGCGGTCAGCTCTGGAAAAGGGCGATAAGGACTTGCTTGAAGAGCACACGTTGACTTTGTTGATAACCCGTCCGGAGCTTCGTGAGGTTGCCAAAGGACTGAAAACTGACTACTTTCACAGAAGTGAGAACAAGGAAGTCTTTACAACTTGGCTAAATTGCCCTAAACTTGAGGGTTTGCAGGAGATTCTGGAACCATCTCTTAAGGCACACCTGGAATACCTGTTCACCAAACTAATTCCTCCCAGTGATCGTAGTAAAGCCGAAGAAGACGCCAGGCAATGTATGAAACGCCTGGAGGACCGTTACATCAAAGAGCTTAAACTTCAGGAAGAGGCCCTCTTGACCGGTGAGGAACCTGATGAGGAGCTAAAGGACCAGATACTCGCCCACAACGACAGACTACGTCAGATTCACAATCAGGACACGCCGGCCAAATTAAGGCGAAATAGATGAGGTCAACCAAAATATGAGGATTGAAAAAGAGATACCCGAAGACAGGGATGATCTGATAGAAGGCATCGTCAAGAAGGCTATGTCTCCACAGGACATTATGGACCTGACTACCACGAAAGATGATGAAATTGCTGAGCCTGACGACACCGAATTAACTATCAAAGATCCAGGATTTCGCCAGGAAGCGGAAGCAGAGACAGAGGATTGGGAAGGCGAAGTTCAGCCTACCGACGAAGAAGTGGGCGAACTGGACGCTGAAGCCGATGTAGAGGTCGAGATCGAAGGTCATGAAATGATCGACGACTCGGTCAGAATGTATTTGAGGGAAATAGGCAGAGTCAACCTTCTCACCGCTAAAGACGAACGCACGTTAGCCAGGCAGATGGAAGCCGGGCGCCATATTGAAGATTTGGAAAAGGAACTGGCCGTCGATGGTCGCAAGGCCAAAGCCTCAGAAATGGTCCTCACTCTCACGAAGAGGATCTGCAACGCAGAAGCCCTCGCTCTTTCTTTGAAAAAATACAAGGGCGTCTCGGGGAGGTTCCCCCTCTCTCAGTTGATGAACAATCCAGACATCCGGCATGTGCTGGACGGAGAAGTCACCAATGACGAGCTGGTCAGGTATCTTTCCGATGCCCTGGGAATGTCACCGACAGAAGTGGTCACTGCTCTCCTGTATCTCTCCAGAAACAGTCGATTGCTGCCTCCGACAGTGTTTGAAGTTCTTGAGTCTGATCCAACCTTGCCCAAGCTGACCGAGTTGATCGAGACTGAAGAATTCAAGGAGAAGCTGGAGCCTTACGAGCTGATGTTCCGCAACTACTTCGACAACGTCATGTACGAGGGCATCGGCGCTCAGAGGCATCTGGCAGAGGCTAACCTGCGCCTGGTGGTGAGCGTGGCCAAAAAGTATATTGGGCGCGGCATGTCCCTCCTTGACCTCATCCAGGAAGGCAACATCGGTTTGATTCGGGCGGTGGAGAAGTTCGATTACAGGAAGGGTTACAAGTTCAGCACTTACGCCACATGGTGGATTCGACAGGCCATCACGAGGGCCATCGCCGACCAGGCCCGCACAATACGTATCCCCGTACACATGGTAGAGACTATCAACAAGCTTCTGCGCGTCAGCCGCCGTTTGGTGCAGGAATACGGTCGAGAACCGTCCAGCGACGAGATCAGCTCTGGCATGGAGGTTACCCCAGACAAGGTAAGAGAGGTTCTCAAAATCTCCCAGGAGCCTGTTTCTCTTGAGACGCCCATCGGAGAAGAAGAGGACAGTCATCTTGGCGACTTCATCGAGGACCTTGGCGCTCCAGCTCCTCCAGACGCCGCTTCATATCAGTTGCTGAAGGAACAGGTGGAAGACGTACTGAACACCCTTAACGGCAGAGAGAAGCGTGTTTTACAACTGCGATTTGGCCTGGAAGACGGCCGCAGCCGAACCCTTGAAGAAGTCGGCCAGGAATTCGGTGTCACAAGAGAGCGCATACGCCAGATAGAGGCCAAAGCGTTGCGCAAGCTCCGTCACCCCAGCCGCTCCAAGAAACTGCG
>ORJL011042826.1_pt1 | contig 11483 bp, 9 predicted proteins | sample 1779941 | NCBI WGS metagenome assembly ORJL01 (sample SAMEA104232317, study PRJEB22302) | groundwater metagenome | biome: forest; feature: aquifer; material: groundwater | place: USA | collected 2011-08-07 | depth 5.8 m | reverse complement strand
TATTTATCCTGCTCTTCTTTATTCCTGGCATCGGCATAGCGGCCGGTATGCAGCTCTATCATCTTTATTCTTATTTTTTTCGCAGCATCAATCTGTCTCTTGTCCGGGTCAATAAATAAACTTACGGCAATCCCGCTCTTTTCTAATTTATCTGCTGCCTGTTTTATCTTTTTAAGATTGGCTACCACGTCCAGGCCGCCTTCAGTAGTTAATTCTTGCCTTCTTTCGGGTACCAGCGTCGCCTGGTGAGGCTTTACTTTACAGGCAATCGTAACTATCTCCTCGGCAATGGACATCTCTAAATTAAGTTTTACCCGGACTATTTCTTTTAAAATATACAGGTCTCTTTCTTTAATATGCCGACGGTCTTCTCTTAAATGCAGAACTATACTATCGGCTCCTGCTGTTTGAGCAGTTAAAGCAGCAAATGCCGGCTCCGGCTCAATGCCGTGCCGCACTTCTCTTAGAGTTGCCACATGGTCAATATTCACGCCTAAATTGAGCATCTAATAATCTAAATGTTTTATCTCGCCTTTAACGTAAAACCAGGCCATAATCGCCAATATAAGCGCAATGAGCTTAAGCCAGGGGTGATATGTAAACCAGTGTACAACTCGATAGCTAATGCTAACTTTTTCTTTAGAGGGCTTCATAACTTAAGTATTTGTCTTCTTTTTTCCCGCCAAGATATGTAAGAGCAAGCGGGATCCCGCCATCATTTTCAATCGTTTGGCGGAATAAGCTTTATAATCTCTTTGATTTTGGAAAGCATATCTTCCCTGCTTAAATCCTTGTATAACTTGCCGCGGTACACCAAAGACATATCCTGCCTCTCCTCGGAAACAATTATAACTACCGCGTCAGTCTCTTCGCTTAAGCCTAAAGCAGCGCGGTGCCGCGTGCCGTATATGCGGCTTAAATCCTGATTTTCCGTAAGAGGAAATAAACAGCCGGCTGCAACGATACGTCCGTGCTGTATGATTAAACCTCCGTCATGAAGTAAGCTGTTAGGTGTAAATATATTCTCGATTAAATCCGAAGATACGCGGCCATCAATAATAACGCCGCTTTCGATATAAGCGGTAAGCGGGTCATTCTTTTCTATGGCAATAAGAGCGCCGATTTTATTCCTACACAGGCTTTCAGTTGCCTTGCCTATTTCTTTTAATATATAATCCAGCTCTTCTTCTCTTAAGCTGGCAGCGAATAGGTGGCGCTGGCCCAAACGCGCCAACCCCTGCCTTATCTCCGGATGAAAGATAATAAGTATAGCGATAACCGATATAGCAAATAAGTTTGTAAGTAACCAGCTGAGTATTTCTAAGCCTAGCTTTTGAAATACAACAAAAGCAACTAAAAGAATACTTATTCCGCGTAAAACCTGTATTGCTCGCGTACCCTCAAAGAAAATAATAATGTGATAAATCACAAACCAGAGTATTACTATTTCAACAGTGGGTTTCCACATCTTAAATGCGAATTTAAGCCAAATAACTTATGCCGCACTTCGTACTCCATAAGTTATGGCTTCACTTACTTTAAGCGCCTGCTTTACTGCCTTGACATCATGAACCCTGACTATGTTTGCGCCGTTTCTTACTGCTGATACGCAGGCAGATACAGTGCCAAAAATTCTCGCTTTCGGCCCTGTATCTAAAATTTTACCAAGGAAGGATTTTCGGGATGGGCCCACTAACAAAGGCCTGCCTAAGATTTTAAATTCTTTTAATCTTTTCAATATCTCTAAATTATGCTCAAGCGTTTTCCCAAAGCCGATACCCGGATCAACAATAATTCTTTCCCTATCTATGCCCCAGGCAACAGCCTCATTTATTGCCCTATCTAAATATTCTATGAGCTCATCAATTAAAGATTTATAAACAGGGTTATTCTGCATCGTGCGCGGATTACCCTTCATATGCATGAGCACGACACCTGCTTTAGATTTGGAGATTATCTTTGCCATCTTATTATTTCTTAAACCAGTAATATCGTTTACCATAACTGCGCCGTTATCCAGGGCATGTCTGGCTACCTCAGGTTTACAAGTATCGATGGAAATAGGAACTTTAATAATTTTGGCAATCTTTTTAATTACCGGTATTGTGCGTTGTAATTCTTCTTTGGCAGAAATAGGTTTCGCGCCCGGACGGGTTGATTCTCCTCCTATGTCAACAATATCCGCTCCATCATCAACCATCTTTTCTACAAAATCAACAACTCTATCTACGTAGGCACCCAAACCTATCTGATGGTTTGGTGCCCCACCTCCTGTGGGGGACTGTCCCTTATATAACCCATCGCCGCTAAATGAATCCGGAGCAAGATTTACAATACCCATAATATAAGTCCTGTCCTGCCATAAGGCCAATTTATATCTGCCGAGATTAAGATTAAATTCGTCCTTTTGATAATTGGCTATGCTATCAGATAAATCATGCGCCAATCTGCCCAGGCCAAAAGGCTGTCTATTTAACTTCTCAACCAGGCGGTTAAATTGAGACAGGGTTGCCATCAAGAGGCAATCTGTCTTCCTGGCTTTACCGGTCAAAGCATCTCTGGCTACTGCCACATCACCGCCCAAAGAAAGCATTTCTTGTTTGAGTATGTTCGCCGTAATACAAGATATGGAATTTATCCTCACCAAATGGCTAACCGCTTTAGGCAGCATAATTTCAATGCCATAGGGGTCAACTTTAATATCCTGCATCAACTTTCTTAATTCTTTATGATTGCTGAACTGAAGGATTCGCATCTGAGGTATCGAGTGTTACCAAACCAAGCATGCGCTTGATTTCTTCGCCACTAAGTACTTCTTTTTCAAGTAAGGTATTGGCTAATAATTTCAGCTTTTCTTGGCTCTCATGGATTAGCTTCTTTGCGCGCTGATAACACCCATCGATAATATGTTTTATTTCTTCATCAATAATGCCGGCTGTTTCGTCGCTGTAATTCTTCTCTTCAACAAGGTCCCTGCCTAAGAATAGCGGGCCGTGGCTTTTACCTAAAGTAATATTGCCTAAACGTTCGCTCATTCCGTAATCACAAACCATCTGCCTGGCTATCTGGGAAGCTACTTCCAAATCACGGGCGGCACCCGTTGTAATATCGCCGAAATTCAATTCCTCCGATACCCTTCCGCCTAAAGCTACCGTAATATCGCCAAGAAGCTCACTCTTGGAATGATACCCTTTGTCTTCCCGGGGAGGAGTCAAAGTATACCCGCCTGTCATTCCTCTTGGTATAATTGATACTTTTGTCACTGGGTCCACCTCGGGAATGAGCAAGGATAATATGGCATGCCCTGCCTCATGAATCGCGGTTAATTCTTTTTCGCGTTTAGACATTACCCTGCTCTTTTTCTCCGGTCCCATAATCACGCGTTCTATGGCTGCCTCTAAGTCCTGCTGTTGGACTGCTTCTTTGTTATGCCTGGCAGCTAAGAGTGCCGCCTCATTACACAAATTAGCAAGGTCTGCCCCTGAAAATAAAGAGGTTTGCTGCGCAATAACTTTCAGGTTAACTTCAGGAGCTAATTTTATTTTTCTGGTATGCACCTTCAGTATCGCTTCTCTGCCAGATATATCCGGCAAATTTACCACAATAACCCTATCAAATCTTCCCGGCCGTAAAAGCGCAGGGTCCAGGGTATCCGGCCGGTTGGTTGCGGCAATAAGGATTAATCCTTGCTCTGTTGCAAATCCATCCATTTCTACTAAAAGCGCGTTCAAAGTCTGTTCCCTCTCATCGTGCCCGCCGCCTATACCTGAAAAACGCAAACGCCCTACTGCGTCTATTTCATCAATAAAGATAATCGCGCCTTTACCGGAAATCTTTCCTGCCTTACGGCCCTGTTCAAATAAATCCCTGACCCGGCTGGCTCCCACGCCTACGAACATCTCCACAAAATCAGACCCGGATATACTGAAAAACGGTACACCCGCCTCTCCTGCAACGGCTTTAGCGACTAATGTTTTCCCGCAACCCGGAGGGCCTACTAATAAAACGCCTTTGGGAATTTTCCCGCCTAATTTCTGAAATCTTTTGGGGTCTTTTAAGAACTCAATAACTTCCTGGAGTTCCTCCCTTGCTTCATCTACGCCTGCTACATCATTATTAAAGGTGACTTTCTCTCCTTCTTTTTCACTGTGTATCTTTGGCCGCACCTTGCCAAAACCCATAATTCTGTTTCCCAGTTGCTCTCCCCGGGCAGCCATCATCCACCAGAAGAATAACAATAAAATCATCGGGCCAAATATAGAAAGTAAGTTTGCCCATAGAGTGCGAGCCGGCTTAACTTCAAAGTGCTTTAAATTCTGGCGCATAAGGCTAAGCAATTCTGTATCATTTTCAGGGATATTTACAAAGAATTTATTATTGTCGTTAAATTCACCCTGCAGCATAGTTTCAATCTTAGCCACAGATTTAATCTTTTCAGGAGAAGTCTTTAAGATTCCATAAAAATCACTATAGGGTATCTCCTTTGGAACGCCGGTCATAGGGATGGTCAAAGAATTAATTAAAAGATAAAATATAACAATTACAAGTAACCACAACCACGGAAAACGCCTAAGTATCTTGTTTTCCTTGGACTTATGAATATTATTAGCCATTTTTTTTCCTTTCTTTTAGAGGTTTATTATATATTTAAATATTTACAAAATCAAGTATTTTAAATGAGCAGACAATTTATGGAGTGCTCGTTTCACTCGCTACGACATAAATTGTAGCTTTCTATTTCTTGATTATCGAGGCGTCTGCGAATTAATCCCTGCAGCTACGAGTAGATTTCGAAGAAATCTACGAAGTGATTAGCTGCGGGGATCCCGGCTCATAAGCTATGTCGATTAGCTAATTAATAGCCGTCTCCATAACTTATGTGCTCACTTACTTGCGGTAAAAAGAGAGGTGATTTTTCTTCTTAACTACCGATATCCCCTTAGGCAGGTCAACTATAGAATTAATTGGCCGGTTAACAATCAAGTCTTCTAATTCTTTTATGTGCGTAAATGTAATCCTGCGCGTATCACCTTTTACTCTGGCAATGCTCATCCGTAATATTAATCTGCGTATTGCCGGATGTAATTTTATAAGTTTATTGAGATCGAGTTTTGTCTTAGGCTGCTTCATTTTTCGTTTAGCAACATTCGTTAAATAATCATAATCGCAGCCTAAGCTTTGCGCCGTATTGCTTAATACTGCTTTAATATTTTTATTGTATTCCTTCTCTAATAAAGGCAAGAGTTTATTCCTAATCTTATTCCTGAAATAAATATCTTCTAAATTAGATATGTCAATACGCGGCCTGATCTTTTTTCTCTTCAGGAATGCCTCTATTTCGCTGCGTCTTACTTCGAGCAAAGGCCGGATAACCTGATAGCCCGCCATGTTTCTCTTTGGCAGAATCCCCGATAGCCCGCATAAACCCGCACCTCTTATGATACGCATAAGCACCGTTTCAGCCTGATCATCAAGATTATGGCCAAGAGCAATTTTGCCGGCTTTAATATCTTGGGCTACCTTAAATAGAAAACCCAGGCGCGCATTCCGGGCAATCTCCTCAAGAGAACCGGTTTTAGCCAATTCTTTAATATTGATCTCGGCTAGAGTTACGGGTATTTTCAGGTTGCGGGCTAATCTTTCTACAAATTCCTTGTCTTTATAAGAATCATTTCTTAACATATGGTCTAAATGCGCAACGTGTAAATTAATCTTTAATTCTTTTTTCAGGCTCTTTAATAAATAAAGCATGGCTACTGAATCCGGGCCGCCTGAAACGCCAAGGAGAATCTTGTCGCCTTTGCCTATGAGATTATACCTCTTAATAGTCTTTTTTACCTTATCTAAAATCATATAAAATAGGGATAGGCACCGACCCAATCAGGGGGATTTTCTTTTTTCGCAGCTACAGAGTAAAATTGCCAATAAAGTTGGAATGGGTAAGATTATGGATAAGTTAAATTCATTTTTAACCTTTAATGTGTAAATACTTATAAGAAGAAATACAGCAAACCAAACAAGCTTTCTTAAAATATGCAACTTAAACCCATCGCAAAAGCAGAATCCCACAAAAAAAACATATAAGCTAAGCGTCAAAAACTGTAAGAGCATTATCTTGCCCATCTTTCAAAATCTCCTACTTGTTCTCTAATCTTATTAATATATCTACCAAATCTTTATCAAAGAATAAACCCGCTTCTTTCTTTAATATCTCCAGGGCTTCTTTTTTAGAGTAGGCCTTGCGGTATGGCCTATTAGAAATAAGCGCTTGATATGCGTCGGCAATGCCGACAATCCGGGCGAGTAATGGAATTTCTTTTTCTTTTAAGCCGGAAGGGTAACCCTTCCCATCCCATCTCTCATGGTGATGCAACACTATAGGTACAACGTCTTTCAAAAAATGTATGGCACGGATTATTTCTGCGCCTATCTTAGGATGCATCTTAATCATCTCGTATTCTTCGAAAGTAAGTTTTGATTTTTTTCTTAATATAGCATCGCTTATGCCGATTTTTCCTAAATCATGAAGCATTGCCCCTCTTTCTAAGTTACTAAGCATCTCTTGGTTTAGGCCTATCTCTTTACCGATTTTCAAAACAATAGAAACCATTTCCTCCGCGTGTTCTGCGGTATAATAATCTCTCGCCTCCATAGATTTTGAAAAGGCGTACATCGACTCTAATACCACGCGGTCTACGCGCTCAGATAATCTGCGAATCTTCCTCTTTAGAATATCCACCTCTTCATAGGGGTTTATTTTATGAGAAACCTCTTTTTTGTCCCTGTATAAATCACTATAAACGGCAACCACATTGCTTCCCGAGTCTTTCGCTCTCTGTAAGGCCTTATCCGCAGCGTGAAGTAATTTATCGTAAGTATCGCAATATTCGTCTGAAGAAAGGGTGACAATACCCATCCCAATCTTAAGCCTAATTTCCCCTTTCTCTATCTTAAAAATATGGCTGCTTAATTTAGTGATTAACCGGTTAGCTAAATATTGCGCACCTAATTTGTCCGTATGCGTCATCAAGATTACAAACTCTTCCCCTCCATACCTGGCCAAAACATCGCTCTGTCTTAAAGCTGTTTTAATAAAATTAGCAAACGCTGCTAAGAGCCTATCTCCTATACTATGCCCGTATACATCATTTATAGATTTAAAATAATCGATATCCAAGAGCGCCAAAGAAAAGGGATAATTGTACCTCTTTGCGCGGTATACTTCTTGAGGCAGCCTCTCCATAAGATAACGGTAATTATAAACGCCGGTAAGCTGGTCTTTGATAGCCAGGTGTTTTAGCTGCGCAATATACCTTTTACTTTTTTGTTCTATTATCTTTTGAAAGCTTTTAATTAATGGGCCGGAGCGGCAAATATGCAGTACAAGATTTTTTCCGGAGGGGCTCTTTATAAATGACGTAACCACATCTACATAATAAGGGTTGTTATTCTTATCATAATGAACGTGTTCGGCTGTCGATGACTTATGCGTCTTTAAGGTTTCTCTTAAAGGGCATTGCCCAAGAGTACCCTTGCAAGGAGAAAATCTCTTGTGAATTAACTCATGGCATTTCCTGCCGATAACATCTTTTTTATTTAATCTTTCTTTTTTAAGATAAGCCCTATTGGCATCAACAACGGTATAATCTTTGGGGTCTATGATAATAGCCCGGTCGGGAAGGCTATTAAAAATATCTAAGTAGTTTAAATTATCAATCTTTTTATCTTTTTTCATTTAGAGGCCTATCCTTTATATTTATGTCGGCGGCTGGCCCTCCATTCGCTCTTCTACCGTAAAACGATATTAGGGCTTCGGAGGACTGCGCCGCTAACAAGTAAAGTGGCGGCGGCTGGATTTAAACCAGCGACAAATCGGGTATGAGCCGACTACTCTATCAGGCTGAGTTACGCCGCCATATACCACTCTATTGTCCCAAGAGAAATTCGGTATCCTTGCTCCCATCATTTAAGATGACCCTATCCTGCTTTATTCCAACTACCGTATTGCCATAAATTTTATCTCCTACTTTTACAATTTCTTCATTTATTATAGCCAAGGGATTTTTTTTATCCCATAATATCCCATTTATGGTAAGCGCCCCGAGTCTCCTGATTGGTATTCCTGAAATTGAAAATGGATTCCTGCCCCACGAAGAATAATTGCTTCTTTTTGCGCCACGAGCTAAAGAAATAATTCCTTTTTCAGTCACAATGGCCTTTTGGATAGCTGTGTCTTTTGTAATAAAATTAGGTTTTGTTCTTGTAGGTGTAAAGATACCATAAAATAGGCTAAAAACAGCTATTATACCCAAGGCAATCAATAAGAGTAATTTTTTATTCTGCATTTTTGCCAGAAAGATGTATATTCAACACCAATTTAGTTTTCATTTTTGTTACGCCTTCCTCGGCAGGAGTTATATTAAAATTTCTTACCGTAACTACACAGCTTTCTAATTCATCTAATGAACCTAAAAAAATACCCAAATCCTCATACGCGGATTCCATCTCTATCTCTATAGGTAGAATTTTATAAGAGAGGCCTTGCCTTGGTTCCTCTGTTTGTTTTGGTGTTATAGAAATAAAATTAATTCTTTCTGCTCTGCCTTTTTTGGTTAATTCGTCTATTGCCCAAGAGACATCTTCTTCGGTGATTAATTTCCCCTTTTGCTCATTCATCCTTAAACAGTCTATGGCTTCTCGTGCCTGGAGCACTTCTGTTTCAAGCCCCTTGCACTCTAAACGCGCTTTCCTTAATTTACTAATCAGTGGGCTGTATAGAAAAAGATATGCTCCCAAAGCGATAATCGCTAATCCGGCTGATATAACTATATTCAGCCTTTCTTTCGTCAGCTCCATTATAAACTCCGGTTCAACTTATTAATCTAATCGATAGCGCATATCAGCTCAAACTGATTAGCTGACTTTTCTCTGAGCTCTTTAGTGGTAACGAGTTTTACATTCTTAAATATACCTTCCTCCAGGGCGAGTATAAAATTAGACAAAGATTCTTCCCGTCCACCAGAAACTATAATACCGCGCATCCTAACAGTTTTATTTTCCAGAGAAAACTCCGTAAGATAAATATCGGCAGGAATAATAATACTTAGTTCTTTAAAAACATCATCCCAGTATGGCTCATCTGTCAATAAACTTTGCGCTTCTACCTGGCTAAGTTGAGGCCTTAGGCTGAAATACTCCATTCCAGCAACAGAGATTCTCTTCTGGAAATTGTTCAGTTGTATCTTCATACCTATATATATAAACGCCAAAATAAGAATTACACCTATACTTACAGCTTCAAAAGTTGTGCGTCTAAAAGTGCGCTTTCTCTCATCTTTAATTTCAGGCGGAAGAAGATTTATGCCCTTGCTTTCACTTAAGACTGCGCCTATTGCTAAAGCTAACCGGGAAGAATCCTCTGCTTTCAGGCTCATTGTGCCGGATTTAAGTTTTAATGCCTCAAAAGGCATACCGAGCCTCACCTCTATTCCTAATTCTTTAGAAAGAAATCCTGCAAGGCCTTTAAGGAATGCTCCTTGGCCCAACAATACCAGAGAATCTACCTTTCCTCCCTTGATTTCTTCTCTATAATAATCCAAACACCTGCCTATTTCATTCGCTAACTGCTCTAAAGGCGTCCTGAGCATAGATAAAATCTGAGTTGTAGTAATCTTCTCATCTATCATTCTGGATTCGCCTTCGGAAGGTATTCCGATATTTTGTTTTATCTTTTCTGCCTCATCAAATGAAAGCTCTGTTCTCCCCCTGTCTGAGGCCAAAGCATCAGTCATTACTTTAGTAAAATCGCTTCCTGTTACGGGAATTTTACGAGAAAATATCAAATTCTTTACTTTTGCGCCTCTGCCCAAGGCAGATGCGCCTGCGGCGCAAGAGGCGCTTCCCTGCATGTCCGGAAGACAGGCGCCTTCAGCGGAAAAAATAGCCAATTCCGTATAACGGCTCCCTATATCAACCAAACAGAGTATCTTGCTTTCCTTAGATAAAAAAACTTCTGCTAATTTCTGTAATGCATAAGCAGGAGGAATAAAAGAGTCCGGCCTTATCCCTATCTTTTCTAATAGGGATAGATACGCATCAACAGTCTTTTTAGGCGAAGTTGCTATGAGAACTTGGTATTTCCTGATTCCCCCCTGCGTAACTTCACCAACTATTTCGCAGTCTATCAAGGCATCCTCTACGGAAAAGGAAAAATAGTTTTTCGCCTCTAATCTTATGCCTTCGGACAACTCGCCTCTGGGCATATATGGCACTCTTACGCTTGTTATTGCCGTTTTAGGACAATTAATACTCACAATAATTTTAGATTTTTTCAGGTCAATCCCTTTAAATAAATTATTTAAGACAGGTATTATTTCATTATTGCCAAGAGGAATTGTTTTAACCTGCTTAATTTCTTTTAAATCCGTTTTTTCAAGGCGCAATCCATCTTCCGTCTTTCTAAATTGCGCAATTTTTATAGAGCTTGCTCCAATATCAAGGCCAACAATAAAGTCTTTTTTAAAGATTCCGCTAAGCCCCATATACTCCCTGCTTTCTTTTAGAGAATCCTATTCGAAATTTTCCTTTCGATAACCTGTGCTGGTAGTATCGCCAATAAAGGTTGTAAAAGTATGCGCCCCAGCATCGCCTAAGATTGTCTTTATCCTGAGCTTGCGTCCTAAAACATCTGCTAATGACTCTACCTGAAAGGCATTTGTATCGTAACAAAACTCTGTAGTAAGCGCATTTTCGCTATTTCCGCCTGATCTCGGCACCAGAACCGATGCATCGGCGTTTCCTAAAACCCGGTCATCTTCCGCATTGCTCAGATATGACTGCAAACGTTCAAAATCATAAAAATCACTGGTCACAGAACTATCCGCTGTATAGAAACAGGTAAAAGGAGTCGTATTCCTCTGCGCGATAATCGCATTGACAAAGTTGGTAATATCGCTGGGGCTGCTGAAAGTCAAGGGGTCGAAAATTGCCTCAAGGACTTCTCGCGACGCTGTATTGACATTAATAGGCGCCCTCGCGCCTACAGGGCCTTGGGCATAGGTATTGATAAATGGATAAACAGTAATATCCGGCTTTATGGCATCGTAGATGCTTAGAGTCATTCCAGAAACTTGCTGGGCCTCTTCAATACTATCAAAATTATTCGCGGCGCGATAATTGACAATATTAGTTGCCAGCGTATTGGCGGTGGCATCAACAACACCGTGTTCAACCATTAAATACCTCAGCAACGATTGAGAAGCTGTATTTAGATGCACTTTCCCTTGTTCAGCAATAATCGAAATAGACTGGATTGTGCCAGAACCTAAACTTATGGGAAATGTAGCATAATTTCCAGTAGCCCAGGGTTCTGTATTGGTATCAATTTCATAGGTTACCTGTAGGAATAGATAATCCACCTGGACATCTCTATCGCTAGAATTATACGGCCGGGCCCTAATCCGAAAATCCGTGCTATTTATGAT
>ORJL011438029.1_pt1 | contig 11488 bp, 10 predicted proteins | sample 1779941 | NCBI WGS metagenome assembly ORJL01 (sample SAMEA104232317, study PRJEB22302) | groundwater metagenome | biome: forest; feature: aquifer; material: groundwater | place: USA | collected 2011-08-07 | depth 5.8 m | reverse complement strand
GCGCGTCGGCGGCCCTCACGATCTGCGCTATCTTCTGGTCGAAGACCGCGCCTAGCGGGTCGTATCCGGCCGGAGCAGTTGGAATGAGGCGATGAGACAGGTCCCCTGAGGCGATAATAGCGACGCGCTTCCCTGTCCTCTCGGCGGCCCGTCTCAGTGCCTGGCCGAAGAGGAGATGTGTATCCAAAGGGAGCAAGGAGAAGGTCAGCTGGACCACGGGCGTCTGAGGCGCAGCCTCTTGCAGGAAGAACATGGGGACCATGACGCCGTGGTCCAACTCGTAGCTGTCGCCGCCGATGCCCCGAAGGGGGACTTTGAGGGCTTTGGCCTGGGCTTTGATAGCTAGGGCCAGATCAATGTCATTGCCGAAGAAATAGTCCGGCCCCGGAGCCCCCCATTCCGCGAAGTTTCCCCATGACCCCGGTCCGTAGAATACGCCCATCGCGCCCAGATGGGAGGGCCCATGAGGGCTGATCAGCAGGATGGTATCCGGGTGTGCCGCCTCCAGGTCCTTGGCCAGGGTCATCATGGCCTGACTTGTCGCTTTGACCGCGATCTCCTGACCACGGCCTACTTGCGGCACTAGCAACGGTGGATGGGGCGCCACGGCCCCGAAAACGATACCACTCACGGCGTCACCTCCCTGGCTCCTTCTTTCCGCCATGGGTCTCGGTGCGAAAGTTGGCATCGGCGCCGCACTGCCGGCACTGGCCGCCATGTAAGCCGGTGACCCTGGCGCGGTACCCGGAGCGTTGAACCAGAGACTGGCCACAAGCATAGCAGTCAGTGTTCTCTGCCGCGTGCCCGGGCACATTGCCCAGGTAGACAAAGCGCAACCCTTCCCGGCGTCCCAGGTCGGCGGCCTTCTCCAGGCTCTCCACAGGCGTTGGAGGGAGATGGGCCATTTGGAACTGGGGGAAGAATCGCGTTATGTGCCACGGGACCGTCTCTCCCAGGCTGTCCCGAATCCACCGGGCGATGCCGGTCAACTGGTCTTCATCGTCGTTCATCGTGGGGATGACGTTGGTCACAACCTCAATGTGCATGCCCCATTTCTTGACGGCCCGTTCCGCTACCTCCAGGATGCCTCGCCATTGGCTGACCCTGGCCAGCTTGCGATAGAGGGTGTCGCTGAAGCCCTTGACGTCCACCCTGAAGCAGTCGAGGTAAGGCCCTATGGCGTCCAGGGCCTCCGGGGTAGAGAAGCCGTTTGTCACGTAGACGGTGTAGAGGCCCCTGGCCTTGGCCAAGCGGGCACAGTCCAGCGTGTATTCCAGCCAGATGCCGGGCTCGTTGTACGTCCAGGCGATGCCCCGGCACCCGCGTTTCTCGGCCATGTCTACGGCCTCCAGGGGTGCGATCTCGCGGACGCCGAGGTCTGCGCTCCAAGGAGTCTCGCACGATATTCCCCAGTTCTGGCAATGTCGGCAGTGGAAGTTGCACCCCCAGCTACCCAGGGAGAAGACCAGGCTGCCGGGATAGAAGTGGTAGAGGGGTTTCTTCTCTACGGGGTCGACAGCTATGGAGGTGGTCTGGGCGTAGTTAAGCAGAAGCAGGATGCCGTCTTTGTTCTGCCGCGTCTGGCACAGTCCTCTCTGCTCAGGCCTGATGTAGCAGCGCCATTGACATACATGGCACCGCACCAGGCCCCGGGGCAGCTTCTCATAGAGCATAGCCTCTTTCATGGCTGACCCATTGGGGACTCGTCTTGATTATAGCACCCGCGCTCGCCTGCGGGAGGGAGTGAATCTGGCCTTGCTGTCCCAGTCTCACGTATCCTATAATAAGTCATCTGACATTCGTGTACCCGGCTCTAGTTTGGAGGCAACGTGGAAGTCTCTCCCGGCATTTATCAACTCAAGGTGCCCATCCCTGACAATCCTTTGGGCAATCTGCTTGCCTATCTGGTGAAAGGGGACAGCGGCTATCTACTGGTAGATGCCGGTTGGCCGTCCAAAGACAGCTTCAAGGCCCTGGAGCGCCAGGTGCAAGACTTGGGCCTGTCATTTGCGGATATCACAACCATTGCGATAACTCATTTCCACATTGACCATTTTGGCCTGGCGGCGCAGGTGAAAGAAGCTTCCGGGGCGAAGATAGCGATCCATCGCATCGAGATGGAGAACATCCGCCCCTGGAGGTCGGAGACCGATTTTGAGAAGGTCATGGCACCTGTCCTGCGACGCAACGGCATGCCTGAACCGTACCTGGAGGAGTTGGGGAAGCCGGAGGGACCCCACGGTCCGCCCCGCGAGGCGGCGAAAGCCTTCTCCGCAGACCGGCGATTAGAGGAAGGCGACGTATTGGACTTGGGAAGAAGGAAGCTAGAGATCATGTGGACGCCAGGCCATTCGGCGGGCCATGTGTGCCTGTACGATAGGCAGAATCGTGTGCTCTTCTCGGGCGATCACATCTTGCCCGTTATCACGCCGAATGTCAGCATCTACCCCGGGTCGCCGCAGAACCCGTTGGGGGATTTCCTACGCTCCCTGGCCAAGTTCGATTCCCTGGATGTGGAGTTGGTCCTGCCGGCCCATGAGCACATCTTTCGCGACTTGCCCCAGCGTTTGCGAGAGCTTCGCCACCATCACGAGGTCCGATTGGACGCCATGCTCCGGTCTATGAACGGAGGGGGCAAGACGGCCTATGATGTCGCATCCGGTGTGCCCTGGGACATAGGCCCGTGGAAAGACTTTTCCGCCCACGACCGCCGCTCGGCCATGACAGAGACATTGGCCCATCTGGAGTTTCTGCGTCGCGAAGGGCGAGCCGTCCTGGCGGAGCGGGACGGCCGGGACCTGTACTCGCCTGCTTGAGGCACTATTACGATCGGGATTCAGGATCTGACGAGCTTGCAGAAGATCCTGGACACAGAGGACCGCAGGAGGCTGCGCAAGGAGTTCTTCAGCCTGGTCGCCCGCGCTGAGAGCCAGATACAGGATGTCATTGTCTGAAACTGCGGCTACGGCGGCGCATTCGAATGAGGGGAAGGCGAGGCCCGCCTTCCCCTTCGCGTCTCGCGCTGGAGTCCTGCAAATGGCAACAAAGGAGCGACGAGCCCCGAAGTCTCGCGCTCCTCACCATCAGAATGGCGACTAGAAGCAAATATACCCCAGGATTAATCCTGGGGTATACTTACTGTCACTAACCCGATTGTGCCTGCGTCTTGTTAGGAGCAGAGAAAGGCTACTTTCGCCGTCTCTCCTCGGCCAACTCTACCACCATGGCAGCTCCCTGGCCGCCGTTGCCGCATATTGCCGCGAGGCCGTAGCGCCCCTTGGTCTCCTCCAACTCGTACAGTAGCTGGAAGGTTATGCGCGCCCCGGACATCCCTGTGGGGTGTCCCAAGGCGATGGCGCCTCCGTACGGGTTCACCTTCTCCTTGGGGAGACCCAGGTCCTTCACGACGGCCAGCACCTGGACGGCGAAAGCTTCGTTGATCTCCACCAGGCTAATGTCGTTGAGGGTCAGCCCGGCCCTGGCCAGGGCTTTCCTGGCGGCCGCCACGGGAGCGATGCCGAAGTCCTGTGGTTCGGTGGCCGCAGTGGCGTACGAGAGGACAGTCCCCAAGGGCTTCAGGCCCAGCGCCTTTGCCTTATCCTTGGACATGACTATCATGGCCGCAGCGCCATCGGTGATGCCGGAGGCATTGCCGGCGGTAATGGTGCCATCGGGCCGGAAGGCGCGAGGCAGGCGCGCCAGCGTCTCCATCGTGGTGTCAGGGCGAGGGTGCTCGTCTTCCTGGAAGACAATAGGGGCGCCCCGGGGCTGCTTTATCTCGACCGGCACGATCATCTTGGCGTAGAAGCCGCTGGCTTTGCCCTTGGCTGCCTTCTGCTGGCTCTCCAAGGCGAACGTGTCCTGCTCCACGCGGCTGATGCCATAACGCTTGCCCAAATCATCGGTGAGGGCGCCCATATGTTCGCCGCGAATGCCGCAGGTGTAGCCATCCTTGTACATGGCGTCTATCAGAGAAGTGTCGCCCATGCGGTGACCCCAACGGGTCTCCATGCTCAGGAAAGGTATGCTGGAGTGGTGCTCCATGCCTCCGGCCAAGATGATGTCCGCCTGCTCCAACGCGATCTCCCGGCTGGCCGCTATTACAGCTTGCATGCCGGCCAGGCAGGCCTGGTTGATGGCGAACACGGGTATGGTGACAGGAAACCCCGCTCTGATGGCGGCGATGCGGGGTGGGTTGGGGCCATTCCCTGCCTGTCGGGAGTGGCCTACTATGATCTCTTCAAGCTGGTCAGCCTTGATTCCGGACTTGGCCACGGCCCCCTTCATGGCCACCGCGCCAACGTCCACGACGGTGAGGTCGCGGAGGGCGCCTCCGAAACGACCTATGGCGGTACGGGCGCCATCTACGATGACTACTTCTCTGGCTGCCATTAAGACCTCCTCCTTCTAACTGGTGTCACTAACCCGGGGCTCTCGACGCCCTTGCCTGGGGACGCCCATCATGCCCAAGTCAGTTGAGGCTACCGCCCCTGGAACTTGGCCGTTCTCTTTTCCAGGAACGCGGCAACCCCCTCCTCTTTGTCCTGGGTACCGCACAGGATAGAGAAGAGCTTCTTTTCGTATTCTGACCCCAGGCCGAAGGGCAAGTCAACACTGGACAAGACCGATTCTTTGGCGGCCTTAAGGGCCAGCGGTGGCTTTGCCCCCAGCTTCTTGGCCATCTCTTTGGCGGAGTCCATGAGCTGGGCCTGCGGAACGACCTTGTTGGCCAGCCCTATGCGGTAGGCCTCCTGGGCATCAATAATGTCGCCAGTGAGGACCAACTCCAGGGCACGGCCCAAGCCCACCAGACGGGCCAAGCGCTGAGTCCCGCCATTGCCCGGCATTATGCCCAGGTTGATCTCGGGCAACCCAAAGCGCGCGCTGTCGGCGGCTATGCGGATGGTGCAAGCCAAGGCAATCTCGCAGCCGCCTCCGGTGGCGAAACCATTGACCGCTGCCACGGTCGGCTTGTCCATGTTCTCCAGTTTGTAGGTGAGGACGCGCCTCTGGTTGGAACGGGGTCCCAACTCGGTCAGGGTGTTGCGTTCTTTGAACTCGGAGACATCGGCGCCGGCGATGAAGGCGCGGTCTCCAGCCCCGGTGACTATCAGTGCCCTGACCTGTGGGTCGGCCTCGGCCTCGGTGACGGCCTGGAGCCCTTCTTCGATGGAGATGAAGCTCAGAGCGTTCCTGACTTCGGGACGATTGAAGGTGAGGATAGCCAACTCACCTTGTTTTTCATATACGACTGACTTGTAGGCCATGATACCCCCTACTTGTAAGAGTAGAAGCCGCGGCCCGACTTGCGCCCGAAGTGCCCGGCCCGGACCATCTTCCGCAACAACGCGTTGGGCCGGTAACGGGGGTCTCCCAACTCTCTGGTCAGGTTGTCCGAGTTGGTGAGAACGAGGTCAACGCCTGTCAGGTCCATAAGCTCGAAAGGCCCCATGGGGAACCCGGCGCCAAGCTTCATGGCGGTATCTATGTCTTCCTTGCTGGCCACTCCCTCGACCAGAACGTCCACAGCGGCACAGCGCATGGCGGCGAGGATGCGGCTGACGACGCCTCCCGGCGACTCTTTTAGCCGAATAGGGGTCTTGCCTGCCTTGCGGCCGAAGTCCATGACCTCTTGGATCGTCTCTTCTGACGTCTCCAGCCCGGCGGTGACCTCGATGAGCTTCATCACGGGCGCCGGGTTGAACCAGTGCATGCCGATGGTCTTGGGAGCGCGCTTGGTGGCCGCCCCGACCTCCGTGGGAGAGAGGATGGAGGTGTTCGTCGCCAGGATGGTGTGCGCAGGGCACAACGCATCTAGCTCCCCGAAGACCTTCCTTTTTACCTCCATGTCTTCAAAGGCGGCTTCGATGACCATGTCGCAATCGGCTATGTCGGACATCTTGGTGGTAGTCTTGATGCGACCCAGGGCCTGTTCCATCTCTTCGGCCTTCATGCGACCGCGCTCCACCTGGCCTTTGAGATTGTCCTTGGTCCTTCCCAGACCGCGGTCCAGGCTTGGCTGGTCAATGTCCCTCACCGTCACGGTGTAGCCCTGCTGGGCCAGGTACTGGCTGATGCCCATGCCCATCAGCCCCGCCCCCACTACATTCACCTTTTGTATGGCCATGTCGCACTCTCCTTGATGATGTCTTTAGCTGAAGGCGTTGATGTCCAGGGCGTTGCGGCCGATGATGAGTTTGTGTACCTGCGAGGTGCCTTCCAGGAGGGAGGCCACCCGAACGTCTCTCAGGTAGCGCTCCACGGGGAACTCGTCTATGTACCCATACCCGCCGTGCACCTGAATGGCGTTGTTGGCTGCCCGGAAGGCTATTTCCGAGGAGAAGTACTTGGCCATGGAGGTCTCAATGGTGGCCGGGTTGCCCTTGTCTCGTTCGGCGGCGGCGCGGTAGGTGAGCAGGCGTGCTGCCTGTGTTTCCACGATCATGTCGGCGATGATTCCCTGGACGAGCTGGTGTCCGCCGATAGGCTTGCCGAACTGCTTGCGGTTCTTGGCGTACTCGACGGAGGCGTCAACGCAAGCCTGCGCCAGGCCGACGCAGCCGGCGGCCACGCAAAGCCTGGCCTTGTCGAAGGCGGACATGGCGTGTCTGAAGCCTGAGCCCGGCCCGCCACCCACCACGGCGTCTTCGGGCACCCGGCAGTTGTCCAGGATAAGCTCGGCGGTATTGGACGACCGGAGCCCTAGCTTGCCGTGGATGTCTCGGGAAGAGAACCCGGGTGTCCCGCGCTCTACCAGGAAACTGGTGAGGCCGCGGTATCCCTTCGATTTGTCTGTCTGGGCGAAGATGAGCGATATGCCGGCCACGCCGCCGTTGCTGATGAACATCTTGGTGCCGTTGAGGACCCAGTGCTTGCCGTCCTTGACGGCGCTGGTCTCGATGTTGGCCACGTCGGAGCCTATGTTGGGTTCAGTAGTGGCGAAACAACCCAGCATGTCGCCCCGACACATGGGGGGAAGGTACTTCTTCTTCTGCTCCGGCGTGCCCCACTGCTCTATGGTCTGGCCAATGAGCGACAGGTGAGCGGAGACGATGGAGCGCAGGGCAAAGTTGGCCCGCCCGATCTCTTCGATGAGGAGGCAATAGCTGACGGTGTCCAGTCCCATGCCCCCGTACTCTTGGGCGATGGGTGCCCCCAGGAATCCGAGGGCGGCCATCTTCTTCAGGATCTCCTCGGGGTAGCGCTCCTCGCGGTCTAGCTGGCGCGATACAGGGATGATCTCTTTCTCCGCGAAGTCGCGGACGGTCTGCCGGACCATGAGTTGCTGCTCATTCAGGTCAAAGTCCATTCAATTCCTCCTTTGCAAATACGAATTTCTGGGCAAGAGAAAGGCCAGCCACATCGTGCTGGCCTGAAGGCATCAGTTTAGCGACACACAACCTCCCTGCGGAGGACTTACAAAGCTGTCCCCTGTTTGTATCAGGGGGACGGCTGGCGTTGCGACTATTTGGGTGGCGGCGGCGTCTGCGTGGGAGGCTGTTCCTTGCTTTTCTTGGCCTCAGAGTCCTCGTCGCTGCTTGAAGACTTTTTGAAGGCCCTTATGCTCTTGCCCAGAGCTTGCCCGATCTCCGGTAGCCGCCCGGCGCCGAAAATCAGAAGCACAATGGCCAGGACCAAGACAAGCTCCAGAGGTCCGATCTTAGGCATACGGTGTCACCTCCAGCCCGTTACACCATACCATCTATTGGTGGCAGAGTCAACAGCGTCACGCGGATTCCTCCTGCAGCTCCTCTGGGAAAAGGTCCTCGCCTGCCCTGTTGAGCAGTTGAGGCCGTTTGCGTTCCACGATACTCTCAGCCGAAACAATGCAACGCTGCGCTTGCTTGTGAGATGGCACCTCATACATGACATCCATGAGCACCTCTTCAATGATAGACCGTAACCCCCTGGCTCCCATCTTGCGGTGCGTGGCTTCGGCGGCCACCGCCTCCAGGGCGTCCGGCGTAAAGACAAGGTCCACTCTGTCCAGGGCAAAAGAGCGCACGTACTGCTTGACGATGGCGTTCTTGGGGCCTGTGAGGACTTGTACCAGTTCCGGAAGGCTCAGGGGATCAAGGGTCACCGTCACTGGCAGCCGGCCCACAAACTCAGGGATGAAGCCGTACTGCAGCAGGTCTTCGGGGATGAGGTGGGTCAGCGCGGACGGAGGTGTAGGCCTCTGCCCCCGCGTGGTGGCGCGAAAGCCCAGGGCCGCCGTGGCCAACCTCTTCTCCACGATCTTGTCCAGTCCCTCGAAGGCCCCGCCGCAAATGAAGAGGATGTTTGTCGTGTCCAGAGGGATGAACTCCTGGTGAGGGTGCTTTCGTCCACCCTGTGGTGGGACGTTGACCAGGCTACCTTCCAGGATCTTGAGCAGGGCTTGCTGCACGCCTTCGCCCGAGACATCTCTGGTAATGGAGGGATTGGCGCTCTTCCTGGCCAGCTTGTCTATCTCGTCCAGGTAGATTATGCCTACTCTGGCCCGGGCCAGGTCGAAGTTTGCTGCCTGGACGAGGCGCAACAGTATGGTCTCCACGTCCTCGCCAACGTAGCCGGCCTCGGTCAGAGGAGTGGCATCGGCGATGCAGAAAGGGACGTCCAGGATGCGCGCCAGGGTCTGCGCGAGCAGGGTCTTGCCACATCCCGTGGGCCCCACCAATAGTATGTTGGTCTTCTGGATCTCGATGTCGCCTATCTGTGCCCCGTGCAGGATCCGTTTATAGTGGTTGTATACGGCAACGCTAAGGACCTTCTTGGCTCGCTCCTGCCCGACAACGTACTGAGAGAGGTGGCGATAAATGCTCTTCGGGGTGGGTACCTTGGGTAGGGAGAGCTTGGCCGCGGGCACGTCCTGGGAGTCCTTGGCCATAACCTCCTGGCATTGCCTCACGCATTCATCGCAGATATAGGCGCCGGCGGGACCGGCGATGAGACGGCGGACGGCTTCTTGCCCCTTGCCGCAGAAGGAGCAAGTGTAGGGTCGAGGTGTGTGAGATGAGGGCATGGCCCTGGCCTCGCGGCGCCGCTAGTGCACCGGCAGGCCACCCTCCTTCTTGGTATCTTTGGCGCTGGTTAGGATCTCGTCCACCAGCCCGTACTCCAGGGCCTGCTCGGCGCTCAGATAGAAGTCTCTGTCCGAATCTCGTGCTATCTTCTCGTAGGACTGTCCGGTGTGTTTGGAAAGGATGTTTCTGATCTTGTCCTGGAGGCGAAGGATCTCGCGTGCTGCGATCTCGATGTCTGCCGCCTGGCCCTGGGCGCCGCCCATGGGTTGGTGCATGTGGATGGTAGCGTTGGGCAGCGCGTACCGTTTCCCCTTGGCTCCCGCCGAGAGGAGCACCGTGCCCATGCTGGCGGCCAGCCCCACGCAGATGGTGGAGACCGGCGGCCGAACAAGTTGCATGGTATCGTAGATAGCCAGGCCGGCGCTGATGACGCCGCCCGGACAGTGGACGTACAGGTTGATGTCTTTGTCCGGGTCCTCCCTTTCCAGGAACAGGAGTTGGGCGATGATCAGGTTGGCGGTCTGGTCGTTGATAGGCATGCCCAGGAAGACGATCCTCTCTTTGAGCAACAAGGAGTAGATGTCGAAGGCCCGCTCCCCCCGTGCGCCGGTCTCGATGACCATGGGAATGATATTGCGAAATCGGTTCGTGTCCGACATTTGTATCTCTCCGTCAAGAATTATTGACTGGACCCGGTGTTTCCTTTTGTGGCTCCGGTGTGCCAGGAAGCCAGAGGCCGGAGGGGCGTCTCTCCAGAGGCGCGGTCTCCTGTGGCTGCGGCGGTGCTGTCTGGTCCTGCCCCGGCAGCCAGATGCCCTGCCTGGCCAGTCGAGAGGAGGCCACCTCTCCCAGGGCTATGGCGGCCAGGCGGTCCAGGGTCTTTCGGACGACGATGGAGCGGGCCACGGAGTTCCGGAACTCTTCCGACTGGAGCGCAGAGACTGTTCGCGGGTCGGCGACGCCCTGGGCCTGCGTCCAGGCCTGGATATCCGCATCGATCTCCTCACTGGTTGCCACAAGGCCTTCCTGCACCGCTATCTCCGTCAGGACCAGGGAGCGGACCAGCCTTTCTCGAGCAAGAGGCCGCACCTCGTTCCTGACATCTTCGCTGGAGCGGCCGATCGCCTGGAGTTGGGTCTCCATGCCTCCGGAGCGCTGCTTTTCCTCGAGGATTTTGTCGACCTCGGACTCCAGCAACGGAGCCGGCAGGTCGAGGGGCGTTTCCTCGACTACTTTGTCCAGAGCATGCCCGGCTAGCTTCGACCTGGCCTCTGCCTCCGCTTGCCTCCGCATGTTCTCGGTGATGTTCTGCCGCAAGGCTTCGAGCGTGTCGAAACCCGGGCCGACCCCTTTGGCGAAGTCATCGTTCAGGTCAGGGAGCCTCTGTTCCTTGACCTCGTTGACCTTCACTCTGAAAGAGAACTCCTTGCCGGCAATGCTCGAGTTGCTGTGGTCGGCAGCGAACGACAGGGAGAATTCCTGGCTCTGGCCCCGTTCCATACCTACCAGCTTCTCAGCGAATCCGGGCACGGGGAAGGGCCATCCCTCCACCAGTCGGAACTCGGCCCCGGCGTCCTTCATGACCTCTCTACCGTTGCTGCGCCCCCGCACATCGAGGATGAGCAGGTCGCCCCAGGTTGCCGGGCGCTCCACCGGCTCCCAGGGCGCGGTCTGGCGCCGGATCTGCTGCAATGCGGCCTCGACCTGCTCTTCGGGCACGGCCACTAGCTCGGGCTGCAGCCTCAGGGCGCTGTAGTCCGATAGCTCTACTTTCGGCCATACGGGTACCACTGCCTTGAAGGTGATGGGTTCAAGCTTGGATATCTCGACCTCGGGGTTCCCCAGGGGTCTTATGTCGCGATCCTTGAGGGCCTTGTCGTAGAGCTCGGGCAGCAGCGAATCTACAGCCCGCTGGACGATGGCACCCCGACTCATGTATCGCTCCAGGACTGCCCTGGGAGCTTTCCCTTTCCTGAATCCGGGAATGGTAGCCCGGTTGGCCAACTCCTGGTAGGAGCGCTCGATTGCCTGCTCCATCTCCTGAGGCTCCGCCTCGATGGAAAGCTCGACTCGGCTTCCCTCTACTGTCTGTGCCGAAACTTTCACTTGTACCTCCGCGGGGGAATGTACCGCCCTTGATTATAGCATAGCTACGTGGCTGCGGTGAAATGACAGCGGGGACGGACCTCTCTCCCGTCCCTCCGATACGCCTGGCGGCTATCGCGAGTCTTCGATCTCTCCGAAGCGGAGAGAGGGGAACGGGGCACACGCGGAGAAGGGGAGGCGCGGAGGGGGAGAGCACCGCAAAAGAACGCAAAGGACGCGAAGGGGACGGAGAGGTGTGTAGACACAATGGAATGACCGACCCGGAGCCCTGGTAGTATTCTTGCGATTGGCGAGCACGAATACATAGACAAGGAGGGGTCGGTCATGGGAAAGATTACCACATATGTAGGGCTGGATGTCCACAAGAAGAGCATCGT
>ORJL010093066.1_pt1 | contig 11490 bp, 10 predicted proteins | sample 1779941 | NCBI WGS metagenome assembly ORJL01 (sample SAMEA104232317, study PRJEB22302) | groundwater metagenome | biome: forest; feature: aquifer; material: groundwater | place: USA | collected 2011-08-07 | depth 5.8 m | reverse complement strand
GGCTGGCGCGCTGGCATCGGGACGTTGAGGGATAACATGCTGAGGTGGCGCGGGAATCGGGGCTGGGCTGAAGGGCCAGCTCAGGGGATGGTTGCGGGCCTTCGTGCGGGGAGGGGAGTGCCCTTGGTGGCTAGAACTTCACGCTCTGACGGGTCACCGTCGCCACCTTATTGCCCTGCCCATCGTGGAACGTCTCCTCGAAGACCGTGAAGACCATCGGGCCGCTGCGCCCGGTCTTAGCGTAAACTTCCTTGGCCCTGCTCACCACGCGCAGAGTGTCGCCGGGGCGGATGGGGAGGTAGTTCTCTACCGCCAGGGCTGCCTCCTGCCCCTTGGTGCCGAAGTTCAGCTTCACGTCCGGCCCCGGGGCGCCCGGACCCCTGGAGGCAAACACGGAGATGAAGGTGGGCATCGCCACCAGGCCGCCGTAGGGCCCTTTGCGGGCGGCCTCGGGGTCCCAGTAGATGGGGTCGAACGCGCCCACGGCCCGCGCGTAGTTCACCAGCATCTCTTGTGTCACCTTGAAGGTGCCCAGATCGTACTCCACACCGATAACGCTGCGGTCGTAGTCCAGCTGGGGCGTCTCCTCTGTCATACTCTTTCTCTAGCTCCTAGCCGGCCTTGGGACAACCCTGTTCCAGGATTACTGGACGGGACGATGAGGCAGCAGCACTCTGGCGCTGCCTGTCAGGGGCCGCTCGCCCCCCTCGTTCTCCATGTAGAGGTCCACATAGACCAGGGGTTCGCCGTCATCTGCCACCTTATCGACCACAACGCCCTTGCAGGTGACACGGTCATCGTCAAACAACACCTGTCTACAGATGACGTCTATCCTCTTCAGCTGGATGTTGTCGGACCAGGCCAGGACGACGTGGGAGAGGTAGGCCATGCTCAGGTGGCTGGGGACTATGGGCCGCCGGAAACCCATTTGCTGGGCCAGGGCCTGGTTGTCGAAGTGCGTGGGGCCACGCTCGGGCGTCCATATCTTGACCAGGACACGGATAGCCTCGGGAGTGAACTGAAAAGCGAGGGTCGGCAGGGAGTCCCCTATGTCGACGTCCTCGAAAAACAGCCTCCTGCCCACAACTTCCTCCCGAGTGGCCCTGCTGTCCTCATGATAACGACAACACGGCGGCGCCGTGCTTGGAGACGCCGCCCGTGGGTGGCGGCGGTTTCAAGCGTCGTCACCCGCAGGCGGCGGTTTCAGGCGTGTCTAAGGGCAGCGCCCAGCCTACTGCTGGGGAGGCAGGGCCGGAGCCGGGTTGATGAGCCCCTGTCCCAGGGTCGTCGGGAACATGTCAGCGATCTCCTCCGGCGTCCAGCGTCCGTTCTTGTACAGCGTCTTCAAGATCACCGGTTCGCTCAGGAGGCTGACGTTCCCCCCCGAGCAGTGGAAGACGCGCCCATTCACATTGCTGGCTGCATCGGAGGCCAAGAACGCGACCATGGGAGCGATGTCGTTGGGATGATTCTTACCCGCGGTCGGCTCGGTGGGGCGGGGTGCCTCACGCTGGCCGGCTGGCGGCGTCCCACCGAGGGGCACGACGCCAACCCTGGCACGGGCGGCGCTCGCGGACGCGGGCACCGAGGCCCCCATGCGGGTCATGGCCCCGGGGGAGATGGCGTTGACGGTGACGCCGTAGCGCCCCAGGTCGCGGGCCGCCACCCGGGTGAGCCCTACCTTACCGGCGTGGGCCGCGCCATAGTTGCCCTGGCCGCTGTTGCCCCAGAGCCCGGAGACGGAGGTGAAATTGATGATCCGCCCTCCGCGCTGCTGCCGCATGATTATCGAGGCCGGCTTCAGGGTGTTGAAGACGCCCTTCAGGTGGAACAGGATCACGGTATCCCACTCCTCCTCCGTCATGTTGTAGATCATGCGATCGCGCAGGATCCCGTGTACGTTCACCAGGATATCCAGCTTGCCGTAGCTGTCGATAGCCTTCTTGATGGCGGCCTCGCCACCAGCCGAGGTTTCAATCCCCTGGGTCTGCGCCACGGCCTGTCCGCCGGCGGCGATGATCTCTTTCACCGTCTGGTTGGCGTGGCTGGGATCGGTGTTCCTACCGTCCACATCGCAGCCGTTGTCGACAGCGACGACCTTGGCTCCTTCTTCCGCGAACAGGAGCGCCACACCCTTGCCGATGCCACGACCTGCTCCCGTGACGACCGCTACTTTGCCCGCGAGCATAGTGCCCATGGTCTCCACTCCCCCTTCATTTAGCTCTGTCAGCCGCTCCTACCGACACTGACGCCATATGGTAGCGCCTCATGTCCATGGGATGGACTGGGCGACTCAGGGAGGCTAGCACCAGGCCGCGAGGCTGTCAAGCCGCCCTACTGATTCGAGGGTCTGTAGTTATCACGCCCCCGCTGGCCACTACGCCCGCTCCCAGAAGTCGCGAGCCGCCGCCTGCTCAGGAGCGGAGAACACCTGCCTGCATTTGGGATACAGGAGGTTGCGCTCCCGCAGGTCGTGGTGCTCCAGGTAGTCCTTGAACATCTTCTCGAAGTCCAGGTGGGCGATGGTGCCCCGCCGCGTGGGGCTCCGGGCCAGCTCTCGGAGTCGCTCCTCGACCTGCCTCAAGAGCTGCTCGATGCGGCGGTGTTCCAGGAGAAAGACCGTGGCGGAGCCGCCTGGCACCTCCCCCACCCGTTCCCCATAAATGGGCAGCAGCGCCCCCTCCTCCACCTTGATATGGCGGCGCAAGAGGGCCTGGAACTCCGCCAGCTTAGAGGCTGCGCCTTCCCAGTCGCCGACCAGGACCGCCTCCTGATGCTGGAGGAACAGATTGTCCAGGCGGCGGTGTTCGTCGGGCAGCAGCGCGAAGATATCCTCGTCGGGCGTCATTACGCACCTACCTGGGAGGCGATGGCCATGGGCGCGTTAACCCTACCTTTATAGTAGCTGCGATGAGACCTTAACCACCGACAGCACGGACACTACGCCAACTCTGCCTTGGCCAGACGGTCTTGCCAGTGCTCACATACTGGGGGCCAGGATGCCCAGGAGAGGTCCCTGTCAGTGGTGTCGGGGCGAGAGGATTTGAACCTCCGACCACCTGTACCCCATACAGGTGCGCTACCAGGCTGCGCTACGCCCCGACGAATAACACCGGTGCCCGGCCCGGACACCCAGGCAGGCGCGCTACCAGGCTGCGCTGCGCGCCGACCGGCTGACATGCTAGCATGGCTGCGAGCCCGAGGCAAATGGTGTCCAGGGCGCCCTGTCTTGAGAGCGCAGCCGTGAACTCTTGCCTGGACCGCCTCGTTCATGAGGTGTTGCCGTGCAGATAGGTGCGTGCAAGATCTACCTGCGTCTGCCCGAGAACGATACTCTCAAGGGCAAGCGTTCGGTTAAGAACTCCATGGCGGGGAGGATCAAGAGCCGCTTCAATGTGGCGGTGGCCGAGGTCGACGACAACGACCACTGGCGCCAGTTGACCTTGGGGGTTGTCTGCGTCAGCAACGATGCCCGTCATGCCAACGAGGTGCTTTCCAGCGTGGTGAAGCTCGTCAGCCTTGGGCATTGGGACGCCGAGCTGCTAGATTATGAGATCGAAGTCTTCCCAGCCCTCTCTTAGCCTACGGCCCCGCCGAGCGCTTGCGCCTCCTGCGGTTGCCACGCCCTTTCCGCTATACTGGGGCCGCGCATCGCCGCCTAACATGCAACAGGATGAGAGATTATGCAGCAGTCTTTGAAAGACGGGTCGCGAGCCACCCTGAGGACAACCGCCGGCGACCTTGCCTACTTCCGTCTAGGCTATCTGGAGGAGAGGGGCCTGGCACACCTGCCAAGGCTTCCCTACTCCATCCGCGTGCTGCTGGAAAACGCCCTGCGCAGCGTGGACGGCTACCTGGTGACCGACGATGACGTGCTAGCCGTGGCCAGCTGGGACCCGAAGGCCTCTTCGTCCCGGGAGTTCCCGTTCATGCCCGCCCGCGTCCTGATGCAGGACTTCACCGGGGTGCCCGCCGTGGTTGACCTGGCCGCCATGCGCTCGGCCATCGCCCGGCATGGGGGCGACCCCAAGCGGGTGAACCCTTTGGTGCCGGTCGATCTGGTGATAGACCATTCCGTGCAGGTGGACTACTTCGGCACGTCCACGGCTTTGCAACTTAACGTGCGGCGCGAGTTCGAGCGCAACCAGGAGCGCTATGTCTTCCTGCGCTGGGCGCAAAAGGCGTTCGCCAATCTCTCCGTGGTGCCGCCGGGCACCGGCATCGTCCATCAGGTGAACCTGGAGTACTTGGCCAAAGTGGTTATTGCCAGGCAGGGTGCGGGGGGCAGGGTCGCGTTTCCCGACACGGTGGTCGGCACGGATTCCCACACCACCATGGTCAACGGGCTGGGGGTGTTGGGCTGGGGTGTGGGCGGCATCGAGGCGGAGGCGGTCCTCCTGGGACAGCCCTACTACATGCAGCTCCCGGAGGTCATCGGAGTCAGGCTCACGGGCACCTTGCGCGACGGCGTCACCGCCACCGACCTGGTGCTGACCATCACCCAGATGCTCCGGCGGAGGGGCGTGGTAGAAAAGTTCGTGGAGTTCTACGGCCCTGGTTTGAGCAAGCTCCCGCTCCCCGACCGTGCCACCATCGCCAACATGGCCCCGGAGTACGGCGCCACCTGCGGCTTCTTCCCCATCGACGAGGTCACCCTGGAGTACCTGCGCGGCACCGGTCGGGAGCGGAGCCAGGTGGAGCTGGTGGAGCACTACGCCCGGGCCCAAGGGCTCTTCCGCACCGATGACGCCTACCCGCAGTACACCGATAGCCTGGCCCTCGACATGGGCGAGGTGGAGCCCAGCCTGGCGGGGCCTCGCCGGCCCCAGGACAGGGTGGCGCTGGGCGATGTAAAGAAGGGTTTCTCGGACAGCTTCCGGGACCAGCTCTCTCGCGGCGCCACCGCCGCAACGTCGCGATTCAAGGGCATAGAAGTGGAGCTGGGCGGACAGAAGGTCGAGATCGGGCACGGGGCGGTGGTGATCTCTGCCATCACGAGCTGCACTAACACCTCGAACCCATCAGTCATGGTGGGGTCAGGACTGCTGGCCAAGAAGGCGGTGGAGCGCGGCCTGGCCCCCAAGCCGTGGGTCAAGACCAGCATGGCGCCCGGCTCCCAGGTGGTCACTGAGTATCTAGAGGCCGCTGGACTCACACCTTACCTGGAGCGCCTGGGCTTCCACACCGTTGGCTACGGCTGCACCACATGCATCGGCAACAGCGGCCCCCTGCCGGAGCCGGTCTCCCAGGCCATCAAGGGCCACGACTTGGTGGTGGCTGCCGTGCTGAGCGGCAACCGCAACTTCGAGGGGCGCATTCACCCCGAGGTCAAGGCCAACTACCTGGCCTCGCCGCTGCTCGTGGTGGCCTACGCCCTGGCGGGCTCAGTGGACGTGGACCTGGCTCGGGAACCCCTGGGTCACGACCAGCAGGGGAAGGCCGTGTTCTTGCGCGATATCTGGCCGTCCCAGGCCGAGATTAGCGCCGCCATGGCAGCCGCCCTGAAGCCTGAGATGTTCAGGGACCGCTATGCTCAGGTGTTCCTGGGGCCTGAGGAGTGGCGCGCGCTCCCAGTGCCAGAAGGAGACCTGTACCGCTGGGACTCGCGTTCTACCTATATCCAGGAAGTCCCTTTCTTCAAGGACCTGCAGCTCCAGGTGAGCGAGCCGGGCGATATTCTAGGCGCCCGGGTGCTGGTGATGGTAGGCGACTCCATTACCACCGATCACATCTCGCCGGCGGGCTCGATCCCCGCGGACCGGCCGGCGGGGCGGTACCTCATCGGCGCGGGCGTGCAGCCGCGGGACTTCAATACCTTCGGCGCCCGGCGCGGAAACCACGAGGTGATGCTGCGGGGGACCTTCGGCAACGTGCGTTTGCGCAACCGCCTTACCCCCGATAAAGAGGGCGACTGGACGGCCTCTCTACCTGACGGCCAGCCCACTAGCATCTTCGAAGCCGCCATGAAGTACCGGGCCGGAGGCGTCCCAACCATCGTCATCGCCGGGAAGGAGTATGGCTCCGGCAGCTCCCGCGACTGGGCCGCCAAGGGCCCCTACCTGTTGGGCGTGAGGGCTGCCCTGGCCGAGAGCTACGAGCGCATTCACCGCAGCAACCTGGTGGGCATGGGAGTGCTCCCCCTGCAGTTCAAGCGAGGTGAGAGCGCCGCCACCCTGGGCCTCAGCGGCCGCGAGGTCTACGACATCAAGGGAATTGCCCAGGGCCTGAAGCCCGGGCAGGAGGTGTCGCTTCGCGCGACGCGGGACGACGGCACCGCCGTGACCTTCAGCGCCATCACCCGTATCGATAATAAGGTGGAGGTGGAGTACTACCGCCAGGGCGGCGTCCTCAACACCGTGCTGCGCCGGATGCTCAAGGACAAGTAGGGGCAGTCGCTTCTTATAGTGGTCTTGTCAGGGGCGGCCCTTCTGGCCGGGCGGCAGCGCCTGGTCCAGCAGCTCGATGAAGTGGACGACGGGGATGTCAAGCCCAGCCGCCCGCAGACCCTGTTCTAGCTGTAGCATGCAGCCGGGGTTGGCGGTCACCACGATGGAAGGCGCGGCCTGCCGGATGTGGGCTAGCTTGCGCTCCAAGAGCCCCCGCGACATCGCTGGCTGCGTCAGGCTGTAGCTCCCCGCCGCGCCGCAGCAGACGTCGGCCTCCGGCATCTCCACCAGCTCCAGCCCCGGGATGAGGCGCAGCAGCCGCCGGGGCGCCTCCTTGATCCGCTGGGCGTGGGCTAGGTGGCACGAGTCCTGGTAGACGGCGCGCTGCCGGACCTCGCCCAGGGGTGGCAAGGGGATGCCAGCCAGGAGCTCGCTCACGTCCTTCACCGCGGTGCTGAACTGGCGCGCTTTGGCGGCATAAGCGGGATCGTCCTCCAGCAGCTCAGCGTACTCCTTCAGGTGGGCCCCGCAGCCAGCCGCGTTCACCACCACGGTCTGCGCCCCCGCCGCCAGGAAGGCGTCGATATTTCGGCGCGCCAGCTCTCGCGCCGTTCTGACCTCGCCGGCGTGGACGTGGAGCGCTCCGCAGCAGAGCTGTCCCAGCGGGACCGCCACGCCGAGCCCGGCCCCCTCCAGCACCCGCAGCGTGGCCTCGTGGACCCGCCCGTAGAGGATGGGCATGACGCAGCCGGAGAACAAGGCCACGGCGCCGCGCCCTGAGGCTTGCCGGTCAACTTGCTGGTCGCGACCGCGGGCTGCGCCCTGCTGAAAGAACCGGGAGGGGACTGGCGGCAGCGCGGCCTCGGCCCCGGCCAGCGGTGGGGCCAGCCGCAGCAGGCGGGTCGCCCTCACCCAGCGTTGGAGCGGAGTGCGCTGGTACAGCCGTAGCAGCCGCGCCAGCCGCTCGAGCCGTCGCTGGTGGGGCAGGAGCTGCTGGAACGCCAGCCAGCGCAGCAGTCGGGCGAGAGGGCGGGGAGGCGCCGATGCCTGGAGCTGGGCCCGCGTGGCGGCCATCATGCGGCCGAAGGGGACACCGGAGGGGCAAGCGGGCTCGCAGGCCCGGCATTGCAGGCACCTCTCCCAGTGCCGGGCCACCCCTGGCGTCACCTCGACGCGCCCCTCGTGGAGCGCCCGCATCAGGGCGATGCGGCCGCGGGGCGACTCCGTCTCCAGCCCTGTCTCCAGATAGGTGGGACACTGGTTCAGACAGAGTCCACAGTGCACGCAACGGTAAAGATCGGCTTCCCGGGGGCCAGCCAGGGGCGCGTCCACCTAGATTCCTCCCACGAAGCGGCCTGGATTCAAGGTCCCCTTGGGGTCGAACTGCTGCTTCAGCGTCCGCATGAGCGCGAGGGCCGCGGGCGCCGACCCCCAGATGTCCAGCCAGGCCTTGACCGCGGGCGGGGCGTGGGTGACCACCAGCGCCCCGGAGCACGCCTGGCATTCCCTTACAAGGACGTCGACGATATGCCGCACGCTGCTGTCGGCGAGGGCGGGCCCGCCGCCGGCAGGCCACCAGTGGGCCTGGACGACGCCCGTGCCCAGGCCACCGACCACCGCCGGGGCCAGGGCGTGCTCCCTGCCCAGCGCTGCATGCGCCTCTAGGCACCTCTCAACCGTGGCGGGCAACACCGTGGCCCGGGTGGACATGAAGGGCTTGCTCTCCGCCTGTTGGCCCAGCAGCAGCACCGCCTGCCAGAGGCCGGCGGCCGGGGCGCCATCCAGGACTGTGACGCTGCCGGCCTGACTCTCCCTCGCCAGGCGGGCGGCATCGTCAATCTGGCGGGTTACGGCTGTGGGGGCCCCGGCGAACTCCACCAGCGCCAGGTGGTAGGCGCTCAGGAGCGGCGCCTGGGGCCCCAGGTGGGCTAGGGCAGCGGCGTTGAGCAGCTCTAGGGCGGTGGGCCGCAGCCCGCCCGCCAGCACGCCGCCGCCGAAGGACGTCGCATCCTGGAGGCGTCCGAAGCCGGCGGCGATGGTCGCCCTCGCCGCGGGCAGCGGCAGCACCTTGAACCAAACCTCCGCTATGACGCCGAGGGTGCCCAGCCCGCCGATGTGGAGCTTCGCCAGGTCGTAGCCGGCGACGTTCTTGACCACCTTGCCGCCGCTCCTGGCCAGGGTGCCGTCGGGCAGGGCCGCCTTCAGCCCTATGACCCAATCCCTGGCGGGGCCATAGCGCAGCCGGCGCGGCCCTGTCCAGGCGGTCGCCAGCAGGCCGCCGATGGTGGCCCGCCCCGGCTCAGGCGCCTCCAGCGGCAGAAACTGGCCCTGGCGCTCCAGCCGAGCGTTCAGCTCGCCCAGTGGGATGCCTGCCTCCACCGTCGCCGTCAGGTCGGCTGGCTCGTGCTCCAGGACTCGGTCCAGCGCGGTGGTGAGCAGGACGGTGTCCAGGGCACGCGGTCGGTTGCCCAGCCCCATGGCTGTTCCGCCTCCCCAAGGGGTGAGCGCCTGGGAGGCGGTAGCCGCTTCTGCCAGCTCCCGCGCGAGCTCGTCAGCCGTCCGCGGCCTCACCAGTCTTTGGGGCGTGAGGCCATCGACGTCGTAGGCAGCAGGGTCTGAAGAGGTAGCTCTAGCCATGCTGATCGCACTCTGCCCGTGATTTGGGGATTCCGAGGGCCTCTAAACAGGCGTTGAATCTGGGGGGACACCCCCTTTTCGCCCCCGGCAGAGGGAAACATCCCGCTGCACACCCTCTTTTTCATCGACCTGCTAAGCAGAGGCGCTGGGCGCCCAGGATGTTATTGCTCCACTGTGAGCGCCCAGCGGGGCTTGGGGTCGGTGCCCAGGAGCCGTTTGACGGCATGGCGGTACATCTCGATGGGCACCGCACCGAGGACGGGGAACTGGTTGCCGAAGACGGCCAGGGGGACTCCTGGGCCCCAGTCCTTGTAGTCCCGGTCGCCCTCCTCCTTCTCGGCCAGGACGAGCTGCGTCCATTTGGGGTCGTCCATCTCCCGCCCCAGCTGCTCCACGTCCAGCCCCGCTTCCTGGGCGAGGTCGAGGAGGACCTGTTTGTTGCTGATGTCCAGCAAGCGCCCGAAGTGGGCCTCGAAGAGCTTCATATGGTAGCGCTTGAAAGCGCCGTATCCCTGCTCAAGGGCCGCCTTGGCGGCGACTTGCGCGGGGAGGCTGGAGGTAGGTGCGGGGTCGCCGGCCTGGTGGGGCCGGAAGGTCAGCCCCTGCTCCTCCTCCATGGCGCGGAGCCAGGAGACGCTGCTCTTGCTGCCGTAGCGGCGGTCCTTCTTCTCGTCGATGGCCAGGGGGTAGCTCTTCCAGGCGAGCTTGATCTGGCCCGCGAACTCCTCCTCCAGCTTGTGCAGGCGCAACGCGCCCACGTAGCACCACGGTCACTGGTAGTCCGAGAAGACCTTGACCTCGATAGGGAGCGCCACTCGCCCTTCCATGCTGCTCTCCTTGAGAAGGCTTGCCGTTCTCTCATTCTATCCCTTCGACCCCCAGGTCTTACCAAACCCGCCCCGATCCACCACCTGGCCGGTGAAGGTCTTAGCGGTCTGCTGGGCAAGCCAGACGGTGGATGGCCCGCAGGCGTAAATATCGTCCCATCCGGTCCAATCGTAGTCTTTGGCGAAGACGTATTCAGCGCCCTGCGACCTGACGCGTCCAGGCCGGTACGCGACCACGGAGATGTTGTGGGGGCGCACCTCTTCCGCCAGCACCAGCGACAAGCGCTCCAACGCCGCCTTGGAGGTGTTGTAGGCCGCCATCTGCGGGCTGTTGCTCACCGCCGCGCCCGAGGAGACGTTGATGATGCTGCCAGCTTGCTGCTTGATCATGTGGGGCAGCGCCATCTTGCAGCACAGGAAAACTCCGTTGATGTTCAGGTTCATGACGTTGAGCCAGCGGTAGATGGGAGTATCCATGATGGTTGACGGGGTCGAGGAGCCGCCGGCGTTGTTGATGAGCACATCAATGCGTCCGAAGGCACCCAGCGCCTGCTTCATCAAGGCCTCCACCTCGTCCGGCTTGGTGACGTCACAGCGGACGGCGATGGCCTTCCCCGCCTTGAGAGCCTTGATTTCCTCCACGGTCTCGTGGATGGTGCCTGGGATGCGGCTCTTCTCGCTGCTTTCCGTGCGGCCCACGACCACGACGTTGGCTCCCGCCTGGGCCAGGGCGAGGGCCATCCCTTTGCCGATGCCCCTGCTGCTACCGGTGACGATGGCGACCTTTCCTTCTAATGACATCGCTCCTCCTTGCGCTACTCCCTACCCTGCGGGCGGTGCCCACTGTAGGCCGCCGTGGGGGCAAACGTCAACCGGCTCTCAGTCCGACGCCCGCGCCGTGGCGGTGCCCGCCACATTAATGGGGTGGGTCTCCCAGTCCCGCACCACCTGGTAAAGGGGCCTCCCCGCCGGGCCCACCTCTACGGTCAGCACCGCCCCCGCGCTCTCCTCCCACAGCGCCAGGTATGCCACCCCCTGGGCCACGTCCTCGGGCGCCAGCCCCACCCAGCCTTGCGCCTCATCCTGGACCTCTTGAGGCAGGCCCCGGACGAAGTTGGTGCGCACGTAGCCCGGGCAGATGCAGCTGGCCCGGACCTTGTGGGAGGCAGCTAGCTCTGCCAAGGAGCGGGTGAAGGCGATGATGCCGCCCTTGGACGCGGCGTAGGCGGGGTCGGAGGATAGGCCGCTCAGCCCGGCCAGGGACGCGGTGTTGATGATGGCCCCGCCCCCGCTTCTAGCGATGGCCGGTATGGCATATCTGCAGCCCAGCAGCACGCCCCGCAGGTTAACAGCCAGCACGCGGTCCCACTGCTTTAGCGTCGACTCCAGCGGAGCGGAGGAGCCGGTGGGGATGCCAGCATTGTTGTGCATGACATCCAGACGCCCGTAGCTGTCGAGGGCAGCTTCCACCAGGAGCTTGACGTCCCGCGCCGAGGCGACATCGCATTTCACCGGCAGCGCCACCCCCCCACCCGCCGCGATGGCGCCCGCCTTGCGCTGTACGGAGGGGCCGTCCATGTCACTCATCACAACCGCGGCACCCATGGAGGCCAGAAGCCAGGCCGTGGCGGCGCCGATCC
>ORJL011140263.1_pt1 | contig 11496 bp, 11 predicted proteins | sample 1779941 | NCBI WGS metagenome assembly ORJL01 (sample SAMEA104232317, study PRJEB22302) | groundwater metagenome | biome: forest; feature: aquifer; material: groundwater | place: USA | collected 2011-08-07 | depth 5.8 m | reverse complement strand
TTGTTTGTGACGGAGGACGGGATCGATCCGGGTGGCGGGGAGCAGACGAAGGTTGAACGGCATCGATGAGCACCCTCTCTACAGGAAATGGTAGAACGAGGGGAGGGCAGGGTCAAGGGGCGCATGTCACGGAACGGGCGTAGGCAATAGGCGTATTGCCTACGCCCATACGGAGCCGGGATGGCGGCGGCATACAACAGGGAAGGCGACCCGATGCAACGGGGCGCACTCCAAAGGGGCACGGCGTCCTTTCCCGGAAGGATGCCCCTACGTCTTTAAGATGCGTCAGTCCTGCATGTAGTACTCTATGCCCAAGTGGGTGATCTGCTCCTCGCCCATCAGCCAGCGGAGGGTATTCTTCAGCTTGGTCTGTTGGATGAACAGGTCGTGCTCGGGGTAGACCTCTTTGGCGTGCTGCGGGCTTTTGAAGAAGAAGGAGAGCCATTCCTGGATGCCGCTCATCCGGGCCCGTTTGGCCAGGTCCAGCAACAGCGCCAGGTCGAGCACCAGGGGAGCGGCCAGGATGGAGTCCCGGCACAGGAAGTTGACCTTCACTTGCATGGGATAACCCAGCCAGCCGAAGATGTCTATGTTGTCCCAGCCCTCCTTGTTGTCGCCCCGGGGAGGGTAGTAGTTGATGCGGACCTTGTGGAAGACGTCGCCATAGAGTTCGGGGTACAACTGCGGCTGGAGGATGTATTCCAGCACGCCCAGTTTGGATTCTTCCTTGGTCTTGAAGCTCTCCGGGTCGTCCAGCACCTCGCCGTCGCGGTTGCCCAGGATGTTGGTGGAATACCAGCCGTTCACACCCAGCATCCGCGCCTTGAACATCGGGGCGAGGACCGTCTTGAGGAGCGTCTGACCGGTCTTGAGGTCCTTTCCGCAGATGGGGAGCCCCTGGTTGTGGGCGAACTTGACCAGCGCCGGGATATCCGCCGTGAGATTGGGGGCGCCGTTGGCGAAGGGCACCCCTTCCAGGAGCGCGGCGTAGGCGTACAGCATGGACGATGGGATGTTCACATCGTTCGACTTCAGGGCCAGCGTGAAACTCTCCAGGTCCTGATGGACCGGCGCTTCCTCGATGAATATCTCGGTCGAGGCGCACCAGATCATCACCAGCCGGTCGCAGTGGTTGGCAGCCTTGAAGCGGCGGATGTCGGCGCGGATGGCGTCCACCAGGTCGTGTTTGTTGCGCTGCGGCTTCACGTTGGTGCCGTTGAGCCGCTTGACGTAGAAGTTATCGAATGCGGCGGGCATAGGCTCGATGCTCTTCAGGAAATCAGCGATAGGCTCGATGTGCTGATAGCGGTCGAGCACCCCGCATTTGACGGCCGCCTGGTAGCAGTTGTCGGGGATGGGGTCCCACGCGCCGAAGACGAGCTGGTCGAGGCCGGCCAGAGGCACGAAGTCCTTGATCAGGGGACTGCGGTTCTCGGTGCGCTTGCCCAGGCGGATGGTCGCCATCTGGGTGACCGACCCGACGGGCAGGGCCATGCCTTGCCTGACGTGCTCCACTCCGGCCATGAACGTGGAGGCGACAGCGCCGAGTCCCACTGTCAGGACTCCCAGCCGTCCGGCGGCTGGTTCGATGGGATTGGGGTGCGGTGCGACGAAGTCTTTGGGTTCCAAGATTACTCCTTTTTCGCGGGCCAGCGACATAAGGGCCTGATGCCACTGGGCCGGGATCCTGCCGGTCTGCGCCCAGTGCTCGACGGTGCTCTGGCGCTTGCCCAGGGAACGGGCCAACGCGCTCTGGCCGCCGAAGCGCTGGATGATGCGCTCTGCCGGGTTGAACGATTCCATGTCCTCTGCACTCTAACAATTTTTTCGTTAGATGTCAAGGGGTGGGGTGGTCGGCCACCGGTTCCTACGCCCAGGCGCGGAGTCTCACGCGCCACAGCAATCAACTCAAGCGTGAGTCTCAGATGCCGTCAGATTGAGAAATGATTTGGTGATCCAATGAAGGAAGGTTGCGCTTCGGCATAGTTGAAACTCAGCACTTTGCACATTCCGCGCAATTGTGCAACGCCAGTGGTCCAGGGAGGTCAGGGAGCAGCTACCCTCGAGGATGCATCGATGAAGCGGATATGCTATTATACCCATGGTTTGAACATCAGCTTGGTTAATTGTCGTTGCGAACTAGACATTGCCAAGGCATCACACATCTGTCCTGGCCATTGTCCCGATTGCGCGGCTTGAAATATGCCCGTCAACCTATGGCACGGGGAAACGACATGGACAACAAGAAGAAGATGGCGATAGGCGCAGCAATTGTAGCCGCCATCGTCGCAGCCGTTGGCGCCATTTGGTTCATCAAGAAACATAAGAGTGGGAAGTCGTAGTGCAGAACCGGGCGGTAGCCGGCCAACTTGTTGAGGGAGCCGATGAAGGGCATCGCCATAATATCGTTCGCCTTCGTTTTGATCATCGCGATTTCGATGCTCGCCGCCAGGGTGAATACTCTGGTCAAAGCCAGAAATCATCAAAGGAACAGCAAAGTGGTCAAGGATGTTGAAACATTCTTGGACAGAGGTAGGAGATGAATGATAACAATCTTGCAGGTACTGTTCGTCATAGCTGGCATCGCCATGTTGTTAGCGCTCACGCTGGGAACCAAGAAAGACAAGAACGGCGATATTACCGGAGTCCAGTTCAGACCCCGGGGACTTGCCGTGGGCTTGTTGATATTCCTGCCCCTCTTGTTTGTGTCCCTTTCAGTCGGCCAGGTTGAAGCAGGATCGGAAGGCATAGTCCTCAAGTTCGGAGCGCCAACTGGCGATGTCATAAACCCTGGGGCCTATTTCAGGCCGGCGATCTTGAATACCGTGGTGCATATGGATACCCAGACAAGGGCCTATACAGCAGATGCATCAGCTGCCAGTTCCGATTTGCAGGACGTCTCGACCACAGTCACCGTCAACTACAAACTTGATCAGGTAAATGTTTTCGAGGTCTACAAGGATCTACGTACCGACTATGTGGACAGAATCATTGTCCCCGCAGTCCAAGAGGCTGTCAAGAGCGTCACGGCCAAGTATGCGGCCGAACAGCTAATCACACAGCGCCAAAGAGTAAAAGAAGACATCCAAGCGGTATTGGAGGGCAGACTCGCCCAAAAGTGGATATTGCTCGACGCTGTGTCCATTACAAACTTCAGTTTCTCTAAGGTTTTCCAGGACGCCATCGAATTGAAGCAAAAGGCGGCGCAGGACGCTCTAACAGCTGAGAACAAACTTAGACAGATTCAGGTTGAGGCAGCCCAGGCGAAAGCCCAAGCTGAGGGGCAGAAGGACGCCGCCATCGCACAGGCCGAGGGCGCGAAGCAATCGACAATCCTCAACGCTCAGGGGCAGGCGGAGGCTACGCTAACGCTCGCTGAAGCTCAGGCCGAAGCAAATACGCTCCTGAGCCGGTCTCTGACGCCGGAGTTGATACAGTACACGGAGATACAGAAGTTGTCTTCCGACGTGAAGGTGATAATTGCGCCTTCCGGCACCAGTTTCTTGTTCCCCTCCACAGACATATCCAAATAGCGAGGCATCGCAGTCGTCCATCATTCCTAAGCTATTGCCCAAGGCATGACTTCTTGTCGCCTTGTTTGAGCAATTGGTACCAGGCGCAGGATTCTTGTGGATTGCTGATGTACGCTTGAGCATAGGAAGGGGCTGGGTAGTTGCACCCCTGCAAAGCTATGCAGTTGCTCTCCGCATGTAGGTTGACACTGACTAGCAATTCTGGATAGAGGAGCGGGATTAGCTATGGGAAGGCATTTCGTCGAAACCCAGTTGCTGGCGGTGGCCAAGGCTAGGCACCCAGACGCCGTAAGATTCGTACGTGTGGCACTTGGGTATTGGGCTTTTGACACGGAGGTCGACTACGAAGTATGGCTGAATGAGAGAAGTTAGGTAGGGCGATGGCGAAGCGCAACCAGGGTGGGGAGGGAGCGACTGCGTGCCACGGAAAAGAACGGCTGTTTGGCTTCCGGCCCCGGTCGCAGCTGCCAGTTCGATGCCGTAGCTTTGCACAATTGCGCGTATTGTGGGCGTACGAACATCACGCCCACGCTCGCATATATGCCTAATGCCCTGCTAATCTGTCCGAACCATGCGCGACCCCATCTACTGTTGTTTTTCCCGATGTGTGCAGGCTGCAACTTTAGGGCAGTAGGAAATGGCCCAATCTGTCAGAATACTTGATACCAGCCATGTCTATGCTCCATTGAGATAATTACTTTACCAGCGTAGGAGAGATGATCAATGCACGTTACCCTGGATGCCGGAAGACCAGAGCTTGCCAGATCCACCCCCGGCAAGAAAGGGGCTCGGGTGCCCTACAGCCTCTTCACCACGTACGCCCCCTGTGAACTGTAGCCCAGCCTCCGGTAGTACTCCCTGGCCCCCACTCCGCTGAGCACGGAGAGCGAAGAGTAGCCTGCAGAACGGGCGATGGCCTCGGCTTCCGAGAGGAGGGCTTCGCCCAGGCCGTGGTGCTGGGCCGCCAGAGGCGTTCTCGCGCGCAGGGGCGCTTCAGGACCGTACACGTGAAGCTCCCTCACGCAGGCCCCCTCCTCCAGCCTGAGGCGGAGCAGCCCGAAGACGGTGTCGTCATCATCCACGAAGGAGAGGAATACCTCCTTGCCCCCGGCGGCCTCGTAGTCCAGCCTCTTCAGCTTCGGCTCCCCGATGGCCCGGCCCTCCCTTTGCCGGTGGCCGTATTCCCGGCAGCGGATGCAGCGACAGGACAGCCCGGCCTCCTTCATCCTGGCCTCAACCATCTGGCGCAACCGGGAGTCCCAAGGTCCCGCCACGATGTACTGGGATGGGATGTCCCGCATGAGGCGCGAGATGCGCACGTACTCGGGCACGGACATCTTTATGTCAATCAACAGCCTTACCAGGACATCCGGGGGATAAGGCTGGTACTTCCCCTCCCGATACCAGCTCTCCAGCTCCGTACCCGCTACCACCAGCGTGGGATAGAGCTTGAGGCCGTCCGGTCGCAGGTCGGGGGCATCGAAAAGCCGCCGGCTCATCTCCAGGTCCTTGTCCGGAGTGGAGCCGGGAAGGCCGGGCATCCAGTGATAGTGGACCTTCAGGCCATAGCGTCGGAGGAGTCGCGTCGCCTCGACCACCTCCCGCACCCCGTGTCCGCGACGGATGAGCCGGTATATGTCCTCGTCCAGGGTCTGGACTCCCAGCTCCACACGGGTGCAGCCGAAGCGGAGCATCCGCTGGACCTCGGCCTCGCCGCAGAAATCGGGGCGCGTCTCGATGGTCAGCCCCACGCAACGCCGCTGGGCGGTCTCGTTGGCGGCCAACGCCTCCTCGAGGCTGGAAGCTTCCGCCCCATTGAGGGCCTCGTAGCAGCCGCGGATGAAGTCGTCCTGGTACTTCTCGGGGGTGGCCAGGAAGGTGCCGCCCATGATGATCAGCTCCACTTTGCTCGAGGGGTGGCCCATGGCTTCCAGGTGGCCCAGCCGCGCCCGGACCTGAGCGCCGGCGTCGAAGTCGTGCGGGCGCGCCCAGATCACGGCAGGCGATTGGGGAGTGTAGCTCCGTGGGGCGTCGGGAAACGTGGGACAGTAGACGCACCGGCCCGGGCAGCCCGAGGGCCTGGTCATCACCGCCACCGTGGTGACCCCGGAGATAGTCCGGGTGGATTTCCTCATGGTATCATGCTTCTACGTTGAGATGGCCCATATCAGCTTTGCCACCGACACGACGAAGGATGGAGACAGCGTCGTACCGGAATGAACCCGTAGGGGCAGACCTGGGTGTGTGCCCCCCAACAGGGCGAACACACAGGTTCGCCCCTACGCCCTGCGAGAACCATGCATCTTCTGGACGAGGCCCATCAGCATCATGACATCCTCTGCTAACGTTTACGACGAACTGGCGGAGAGCTGGTATAGCCACCGCCACTACACCCGCTTCCGTGCTGAGTTGGAGGCGCTGGCGGCCAGATGGCGGGGCGGTCGCCTGCTCAATATCGGCTGCGGGCACGGCCCGGACTTCCTTCCCTTCACCGGAGGAGCTTTCGACCTGTGCGGCCTGGACTCGTCGCGAGAGATGCTGCGCTACGGCCACAAGTACGCCGCCAAGTTCCGTTTCTCCGCGGCCCTGGTGCAGGGCGATGCCGTCCGGCTCCCCTTCAGAAACTGCTCTTTCGACCACGCCATCGCTATCGCTGTCTACCATCATATCAGAGGCAAAGAAGGCCGTCTTCAAGCGTATCGCGAGCTAGGCCGGGTCCTGCGGCCCGGCGGCGAAGCGTTCATCACCGTGTGGGACCTGGCCAGGCGGCCGGTGTTCGTGGGCCGGCAGGAGCGAAGTGTGCCCTGGAGGGTCGGGGGGAAGACCGTGGAGCGGTACGTCTATGTTTACGGCCCGAACGAGCTGCGAAAGGAACTGACGGCATCGGGCTTCCGCATCCTGTCCCAGCAGCCGAGGTTGTCCTTGCTACGGCCCTTCTACAGGAACCTTACCTTCCTAGTAGCCAGGGTGTGAGCGGGCATGGCCCATCCGCGCCTATTGCTGCGCCAGCCCCTCTCTGGCTACCACCATGGCTCCCACCAGGCCGGCATCGTCGCCCAGTTGAGCCAGCTCCAGGCGCAGGACACGCAGTCCCGGCTCCATGGCTCTCATCTGTAGGCTGCTCCGGGCCGGTTCGAGGAGCATGTCGCCCATCTGGGTCAAGCCGCCGCCCAGGATGATCATCTCCGGGTTGAAGACGTTGACAAGAGAAGCTAGACCGATCCCCAGATAGCGTCCCGTTTCGGCGATGAGATCCTTGGCCAGGGCATCACCCTTGAGCGCTGCCTCGTGCACGGCTTTGGCGTCCACCCGGCGCAGGTCGCCGTCAGCCTCTTCCAGGATGGAGCTACGCGCCCCCACCCAGAGCCTGTCCACTGCCCTGCGGGCCAGCGCCGTCCCCGAGGCCAGGGCCTCCCAGCAACCGTAGTTGCCGCAGCCGCACAGAGGCCCGTTCTCCTGGATGGTCATATGTCCCAGTTCTCCGGCCCAACCCCCTGCTCCACGGTACAGCTTGTTCCCCAGGATGAGGCCGCCCCCGATGCCGGTGCTCACCGTTATGTAAATCAAGTTGGCCACGCCGCGCCCGGCGCCGAAGGCGTGTTCCCCGACTGCGGCAGCGTCAGCATCGTTGACCAGAAAGGTAGGTCGTCCCAACCCCGCTTGCACCAGGTCCCTTAGTGGCACCTCGTGCCATCCAGGCAAGTTGGGCACAAAGAACACGATCCCTGCCTCTGGGTCCAGCGGCCCGGGAGCGCCCAGTCCCACCGCTTCGATGCTAGCCATCGTCCGGCCGCTGGCGGCCACCGCGTTCCTGGCGGTGCGGACGATGGCCTCAACAGCAGCAGATGGGCCACCTTGCTTGGGCGTCAGACCAGCATCCCGGCTGAGAATCTTGCCGTCAGAGGAGACGACGGCGGCCCTGGTTTGGGTGCCGCCGACGTCCAGGCTCAGGTAGACTGGCAGACGCCCAGCCACAGCGAATCGTCTCCTTCCCGTCACTTGCTCCTGTGGGGTCGCCCGGACAAGTGAACACAGTCGCCCGGCGGCAAGAAGGGCCTACACCCCAGGTTTAAACCTGGGGTATCTGGGCAGCACAAGCACAAATACCTGCGCAACCAGCTACTGCTTCCTAGTTCCTTGGTCCTTCTTCCTGGTTGCCGATGCCTCGCGGTACAGCTCCAGGTACTTCTTGGCCGAAGCTCCCCAGGAGAAGTCGTCCTTCATGGCCCGCGCCATGAGCCTCTTCCAGGCTGCAGTCTTCTTGAAAGCCACCAGCGCCCGATCTATGGCCGAGGTGAACTCGGGCGCCGTGTATCCGTCGAAGACGAACCCGTTGCCCTTTGTCAGCGCCGGGTCACAGTCCTGGATGGTGTCGGCCAGGCCGCCGGTGCGCCTGACCACCGGGATGGCTCCGTAGCGCAAGGCGATGAGCTGGCCCAAGCCACACGGCTCGTATTTGGAGGGCATGAGGAACACGTCGCTGCCCCCGTAGATCAGTTGGGCCAGGGCCAGATCGAAGGTCGGGATAAGCTTCGCCTTGTCGGGATGCGCTGCCACCGCTTGCTCGACAGGCACGCGGTATTTCTCCTCGCCCGTCCCCAACCAGACGAACTGGACATCGTGCTTCTGAAGCAGGGGTCCCAGGGCCTGGCCCACGAGGTCAACGCCTTTCTGGGCGGCCAGACGGCCGACCATGCCCAGGACCGGGACGTCGTCCCGGCGAGGCAGGCCGGCTTTCTGCTGGAGAGCGGCCTTGTTGGCCGCCCGTAGCTCCGGTGTGGAGGCGTCGAAGCGTGCAGCCAGGTGACGGTCGGTAGCCGGGTCGAACTCGCGATAGTCAATGCCATTGAGGATGCCGCGAAGCCTGTCGGCCCGAGTTCGGAGCATCCCGTCCAGCTTCTCACCGTACTCCGGAGTCAGTATCTCCTTGGCATAGGTGGGGCTCACCGTCGAGATGATGTCCGCGTTGAGGAGGGCCAGCGCCAGCAGGCTGTAGCTCTGGCTACGGAGCGGATGGTCCGCCGGCGGCATATAGGGATGCAGGCCGGCCCGGCCCGCGAACGAGTCATCGAACCACCCCTGGTAGCCCAGGTTGTGGACGGTGCAGATGGACGACGAAGCAGAATACAGGGGGTCCTTCTGGCGCAGGGCTGATAGACCGACGCAGGCCCCAGCGGCGTGCCAATCGTGGCAATGGAAGACGTCGGGGGCCCAGCCCAGGAGCTTGGGCAACTGAAGCGCAGCCTGTGCGAAGAGCAAGAAGCGCTCCAGATCGTCGGCCTCGCCGTAGACTGCGGGGCGCCCGAAGTACTTCTGATTGGCCAGCAGGTACACCGGCACCTTGCCAATAGTGACTTGGGAAACGGTGACCTCCTCCGTCCTGCCCAACAAGGACACGGAGAAGCGGCCCACGGGCGCGGCGCCGCTGGGAGTGAGGCTGGCATAATGGGGTAACGCCAGTCGCACATCGCAGCCGAGGTCGCGCAACTCCTGGGGCAAGGCTCCGGCCACATCGGCCAGTCCGCCTACCTTGACCAACGGGCTGGCCTCGGCGGCGACGAACAATACCTTCAGACTCTGAGAACCGGCCACTCTAGCCTCCTTCCCGACAAGCGAAGTGCCGGAAGTCTATGTCGGGAAACACGTTGTCCAGGTCGAAGTACTCTCGACACAAGGCCATGTCGGCTTCGCCCATCGCGTCCTTCTGGGCGATGTCGCACAGACGTTGAAAGCGAGCATGGTGCTCCATGAAGCGGGCTATGGCGTACTCGCGGGCCTGCCCGGTAGTGATCAGGAACGGCCAGTCGCTGGACTCCAGGAGAAGGGCTTCCCTGGCAGCCTGCGCCAGTACCTCAGCCAGCGGACCACTGGCTGAAGTGTGCCGTGAGGCCAGGTCCTCCATCCTTCGCTCAACGGAATGGACCAAGGGCCACATCCATTGCGTGTCCCCGTTGTCCCATGTGAAGTGGTTGCCCCCCTGGCCCCAGGAGCCTTCGGGCAGGGCCATCACGTCAACGGGAGGATGTTGGGCCAGGTAATCGCTGGCGGTGACCAGTTCCACCTGTCCGCCTTTGGCCAGTCGGCGCAATACCTCTTGAATCCACGTGATGCCCTCGAACCACCAATGGCCGAACAGCTCGGTGTCGTACGCAGCCGCGATGATCCCGTACCGGCCCGTCCTGCCGTGGAAGTCGGCCAACAAGTCCGTCACCAGGCCAGCGTAATGGGCGGCGTGTTGCAGAGCCGCTTGCCTGGCTGCGCCGGGCTGGTAGAAGTCCTTGAGGGCCAGGTCCAGGTGAGCGCCACTGACCTTCCAGTACTGGAGTCCCGAATTGCCGTCCTTCTTGTGGAACTCGCGGTAGCGGAAATCGCCGGGATAGCCCCACTCGGCGGACCACACCTGCATTCCGGTGCGGTTGTTTCTGCCCAGCGCAGCCACCTCGGCCGTCTGCACCCAATAGGGCAAGTAAGTCGTCTTCAGGGTGGGTTCGTGGTATTCCGATGTGGGCACCACATAGCGGCGAGAGATGGCGCCATAAGGCCCGATGGCCTCGCCAGCCGCCTTGCCCACCGGTTGTCCCCCCTCGACCGTATGGGTCTCGGCGAAGAATAGGCCTATCCCTAGCTTGGCCAGGAAAGCCTCTATCCCGGGCTTGAGGAAGCTCCGCGACCCCTCCGTGCCGTAGAACGCGGGCCGGTAGGCGCACTCGGGCAGCCAGATAGCTCTCGGCTGCTGATGAAAGACGCGGCGGTAGGTGTCCGCGCCCACGGCCAACTGCGCATGAACGGTGGAATCCCGCTCCATCAGCGGAAGATAGCCATGGGTGGCGGCGCTGGCCAGGACCTCGATGTAGCCCTCGTCCTGAAGACGGCGGACGGCCCCCATCAGGTCGGCGCCGAACCGGTCCTGGAAGGTGCGCTGAATGTTCCGATAGTAGTCCAGGTAGAATTGTGCCAGATTCGTTCTTGGCGCTTCTCCCGCGGCTTCATAGCGCCTCAGATCGGCCCCGGCACGCTCGATCCTCTCCTCAAGGTAGGTGAGGAAATGGTCCACGATGGTAGGGTCGGCTAGCTGTTCGGCCAGTACGGGGGTGACACCCAGGGTGAGGCGAAAAGGGACTCCCTCCTCCCGAAGGTCATAGAGCGCGTTGAGCAGCGGAACATAGGTCTCGGCCAGCCCCTCGTGGAGCCACTCCTCGCCGTGGGGCCAGCGCCCAGCCCGACGGCAATACGGCAAATGGCTATGAAGCACGAAGGTGAAGGCGCCTTTCTTCTGGTCAGACATGTCTCTGTGCGACTCCTCCCTGATATATTAGCACAAGCCTGGCCATGCCAAAGCTGGGGGGAGGATGAAAACGACTCAGCGTCGGCGCCTGCACACTCACACATGGCGCGTCTTCCGGGTAACCATTCCAGCACCCAGTTAAGGAAATGGGGCGCTGCGGCCAATCGCTCGTGACGGCACCCGGCGCGCAGGAGATGTCCCGATTCCCTCTGGGCGCTTTCCGGACCGCGAGTCCTTCGGCCGAATCCGTGATTTCCCGCTTGCGCGGGACACCATCAAAGATGAAAGTGTCATTCCGGCCCCCGAGCCGGAACCCAGGCACAGATGTGAGCGCCTCTATGCCACGGGCCTGGATTCCCGCGGTCGCGGGAATGACACTTTCGTAGCAAGGACCCCTTGACGGGGCGCGCTACTGGATAGGCGGGGTGTTGGTGCCCGGGCCGAACTCGGTGTACTTGGCTTCGGTGCGGGCGCGTATCTCTTTGAGGGGGACGCCCTCGTTCGCCCATTTCCCCACGTCAACAGCCTGGTCCGCGCAGATGTGGCAGTTGGAGGCGTGGTCGTTGAAGGACCCGTCCTCTTTGAAGAAGCAGTCCAGCAGGCTGGTGTGCCCTTGAGAGACGCCACAGCCGCAATAGCACGGTATGGCGTACAGGATGTCGTGGTTCTTGACGGCAG
>ORJL011097215.1_pt1 | contig 11497 bp, 12 predicted proteins | sample 1779941 | NCBI WGS metagenome assembly ORJL01 (sample SAMEA104232317, study PRJEB22302) | groundwater metagenome | biome: forest; feature: aquifer; material: groundwater | place: USA | collected 2011-08-07 | depth 5.8 m | reverse complement strand
CGGTCCTCTCTAAGGAAGTGGTCCGATTCAATGAGCTAACGGTCTTCGCTTTTCAGTACAACGTGACCAAGCCGCCCTTTGATAACAAGCTGGTAAGAAAAGCCATAGCTACTGCCATTGACCGGGATGCCTTCATTGACAAAGTGCGCGCTGGTGTTGGCAAGCCCGCCTATAGCTGGGTCCCGCCGGGGATGCCTGGCTATGACCCCAATCTGGGCCTGGAGTACAAACTCGACCCCACCAAGGCGAAGCAACTCCTTACCCAGGCCGGCTTTCCGGAGGGCAAAGGCCTCCCTAGCATCACTTTCAGCTATTCCGACACCACGGGCAACCGCCTCGTTGCCCAGTTCTTGCAAGGGCAAATGAAGGATAACCTCGGCCTTGATATAAAGCTTGACCCCCAGGAGTCTAAAGCATTCCGCCAGTTCCTGACCGAGAATAAGCATCAGTGGGCTTTCCTAGGATGGGGTGCCGACTATCCGGACCCAGAGAACTTCCTGCCCGGGCTTTTCGGCACCGGGACGGGAAACAACCACACGCTGTACAGTAACCCTGAGTTCGATAAAGTAGCGAAGCAGGCCAGCGTGGAGTTGAACGAGTCAAAGCGGCTTCAACTGTGGGCTCAGGCGCAGAAGATGGTCATAGACGATGCGGCCATAGCGCCGCTGAACTACCGCGAGCGCTTCTGGCTGAAGAAGCCCAACGTCCTTAGCCTCAAGGTCACAGGCATGGACGGCGGCGTCCCGGGAGATTTCTTCTTCGCAGACGTAGCCATAGGGAAATAACCAGGCAAGCACGGAGGGAGGCGATAGAAAGCCTCCCTCCGCTTTACGTGCCATGGCACAATACATTCTCCGCCGGCTTCTGTGGCTCCTCCCTGTATTCATTGGAATCTCCCTTATCACCTTTGTGATTATGCACCTAGTGCCTGGGGGACCCTGGGACAGGGAGAAGCAACTGGCTCCGGCGGTCGTTGAAAACCTGAACCGGAAGTATGGGCTGGATGACCCGCTCTGGAAACAGTATCTCAAACTTGTGGGCAACGCCCTCCGCGGCGACCTGGGCGTCTCTTATGTCTATCAGGACCGGTCGGTAACCTCCATCATTCTTCAGGGGCTGCCCAAAACCGCGACCATCGGCCTGCTAGCCTTTGCCATCGCATTGGGCGTAGGCATACCCCTGGGGATGGCAGCGGCCATAAAGCATAACTCGTGGATCGACTACTTAAGCGTTGAATTTGCCACCATCTTTGCCTCAATCCCTGGCTTTGTACTGGCCTTTATCCTGATCATTACCTTCTCCGTGACACTTCACCTGCTTCCCACCGGTGGCTGGGGCAGGCCCCAGCATCTCGTCCTGCCAGCCTTTGCCCTGGCAGCCCTGCCCGCAGCCTACATTGCCCGCATCTCTCGCGCCTCCATGCTAGAGGTGCTAGGCCAGGACTACATTCGAACAGCCCATGCTAAAGGTTTGCCGCTGCTAGTGATTTACTATCGCCACGCTCTGAAGAATGCCTTGATCCCTGTCCTTACCATAACCGGGCCGGAGCTGGGCGCGCTGATAACTGGCTCATTTATTATTGAGCAGGTATTTGCCATCCCTGGGGTGGGTAGGCTTTTTGTGCAGGGGGTATTCCAGCGAGACTACGGGCTGATCATGGGTACAGTGCTTTTCTACGCCGCGATAATCGCCTTATTGAACTTGGTGGTGGACGTTCTCTATTCCATAGTGGACCCTAGGATCAGGTACAACTAGCGCATGAAAAGAGCCGAGGCGCCCCTGGAGATACAGCGTCAGCAAGTTGCCGTCTCCCGTGGCCCGTATGCCTTGGCGATGCGTCGTCTGCTGACAAATCGTCTGGCCGTAGCTGGGATGGCGGTGATTCTGCTCCTTGGGGGCGTAGCGATCTTTGCCGGTCTGCTCAGCCCATATGATCCCATAAAACAGAACTATGACGTTATCACCGAGGGTCCCAGCAGCGCGCACTGGTTTGGCACGGATCCCCTGGGCAGGGATACTTTCAGCCGCCTGCTTTTTGGCGCCCGCACTTCTCTTGCGGTAGGCATCTTCACCCAGGTCATCGTGTTGAGCATTGGTCTGCCCATAGGAATCCTGGCAGGCTATCTGGGCGGACGGGTGGACAACGTTCTGATGCGTTTCGTGGACATTGTTTACGCCTTCCCTGACCTCTTGTTCATAATCTTGCTCAGAAGCCTTTTGGGCGGCGGGATTCTGAACATTTTCCTAGCCATAGGGTTGGTGGCGTGGACGAATATCGCCCGGCTGGTTCGTGGCCAGGTGCTATCTGTGAAACAAGAAGACTATGTAATGGCAGCCCATGCCGTAGGCGTTTCGACGCACCGGATGCTCCTACGCCATATTCTACCCAACGTCGTTAGCCCGCTGATCGTTGCAGTGACCTTCGGCATTCCCCGGGCCATCTTTGTGGAGGCAGCCCTTAGCTATATTGGCATTGGCGTACCCCCTCCCACTCCAAGCTGGGGCACCATGATCCAAGATGGGTATACCGTGATCTTCGTGGCACCAAACCTAGTCCTGTTTCCTGCCATCGCCATCGCAACGGTGATGCTTGCCTTTACGTTCCTTGGAGATGGTTTGCGAGACGCCCTGGATCCTAGGTTAAGCCGTAGGAGCACGTAGGTCCGAATCCATACCAGACCACGATAGGGGACCCTAACGTTCGTGCTGTCAATGAACGGTTGCATATCTCAATGTGCACGTGCCGATGACAGCTTGAACAGAGACGCTGGGTGTAACGGGGGATGGCGCTGAACCGCTCACTACCCTGTAGAACGCGTCGCGGACTTCTAAGGACACATCGCCCTGGACCCGCGTCTGGCTCGGGCGAGGCTGTAGGCGACTTCTGAAGACGAGGATGCTTGGAGCTGGTGCCGAAGGTGGGAGTCGAACCCACACGAGGCTTTCACCCCAACGGTTTTTGAGACCGTCGCGTCTGCCATTTCGCCACTTCGGCATGTTCTATCTGAGACAGATATAAGGCGTCGTCCTCGGTTTTGCCCGCTGACTGGCCTCTTGGCAACATTTTGGCAACATCCCTACTCGCGAGACCTTGCCAGCAGCTTCTCTAGCCGGTCGACCGCATCCTCTTGGAGTCCAGGCAGCACATGGCTATAGATGTCCATTGTCACGCTGATACTCGAATGCCCCAGCCTCTCGGAAACCACCTTTGGATGAACTCCTGCTGCTAGCATAAGAGATGCATGGGTGTGGCGCAAGCTGTGGAAGTGGAGGTCAGCCCGGCCAATTGACCGCGCCATCGCAGTGAAGGCACGGGTAGCTGCTTCCGGATCAAGACACCTACCATCCGGCCTGGTGAACACATACCCCGTACTATTCCACGCAGGACCAAGCGTTGCCTGGCTGACAAGCTGACTACCCCGAATGCTGCGGAGAATATCCACAACCTCTTGCGAGAAGGAGATTTGCCTTCGGCTCTTAGCCGTCTTGGTCGGCAACAGAACCATCCCCTGTTGCGGTAGACGATGAAGCCCTGCTACTACGCGCAAGGTACGCTTCTCCAGGTCGACGCTATCCCACTTCAAGGCGAGTATCTCCGAGCGGCGCAACCCAGTGCGTAGGGCCACCTTGAACAGGTCTCCGAATGCCGAGACCTCACATGCCGTCTCGAAGCGTTCCACCGTCTCCGCGTCCATCGCGGCCATTTCCGTCCGAGCGGGACGAGGTGGAGTCGCGGAGTCGCAAACATTCCGGCCTAGCAATCCCCACTTGACAGCATGAGAGATGGCTTCACGCAGGAGCCGGTGTGTATGCAAGATTGTCAGTGGTGAGAGGCCCCGGCCTTGCATGTAGGCGTACAGGTCTTGAACGTGGCTTGGGCGTAGTGCCACTAATGGGGTGTCACCCAAGACGGGTATCAGGTAGCGCCTTACAATCCCTCTATAGTCTTTGAGAGTCCGAGGACTTGTATTCGTCGCACCATACGCCTCTAGCCAATGCACCAGGAAAGCGCCAAGCGTCTCTTTGGTGGGCGTGACGTACCCGCCCTTGTCCAGCGCGGTCAGAATCTCCCGCAGCTTTGCATCAGCGTCCCGCTTGGTGCCGTGGACGGTCTGGCGACCTTGCCTTCGACTGCCATCGGCATCCCGTGGCAATTCGTAAATGATCTGCCAACTATCCCCCCGTTTCCTGATATAGCCCTTCATCTTTCACCATCCTTCTGTGCTACAATCCACTCGCCTTCCCCTTCCTTGCCGGTGGGGAGAAGGCGGCTCAACCCCGTCAATGCAACATGCTTGACGGGGTTCTCTTTCCCACATATCGCCGCTTCTTTGGTATACGTTGCCTCTTCCTCAAACGCTCCAAGAGCACCATGACCCCGACAACGTTGTGGGGCGACCTGGTCCCTGCCTTCCAACGCGCCACGGTTTCCCGATGGACTCCCATCTCATCGGCAATGGCCGCTATAGTCCAGCCGTTACGCTCTAAGTCTCTCAGGAGTTGTTGTACCTCTTCCACGAATTCATAATACAGCCAATGGCGTTATGTGTCAATAGGAGTCAATCCAACTATAAGTGTATTGACAACCGTGACCAAATGATGTAGTATTGGTAGTGAGAGAGCATTGAGCCGCTTTCTACACCGGCAAGGAAAGGAGGTACAGCGATGGCGATGTCCACGGGAGAGATGGTACAGCGGGCCAAGGTGAGGGCGCTTTCGGAGGGACTACAGGTGTACCGGGTTGCGGGTACTACAGAGTCCTACGTGGTGCCTTCAAAGAGCATTCCTGGCGAAGCATACCAGGTGTTCTTGATGGACGGGGAGCCACAATGCTCCTGCCCCTCGGCCTTGAATCGGGGCGTCTGCAAGCACCAGGAAATGGTGCGAATGCGCTACGCCATAGACCAGGAACCCAACAAGTCTGAGGAATAAAGGGAGGCCAACAATGCAAGTCACTACAGTTTCAGCCAACGTTAGGTCTAGTAAGGCTCTGGGAGACGGCACCCACAAGACCGTCGAGCTTGGGGCAGAGGCCGCCGTGAGCAACGGCGACACATGGCAAGAGGCCCAGGCGCGGCTCTACGAGGCCCTTGGAGGCCAGATCAAGGCCCTATGGGGTAATGGCAACGGGAAGGCCCAGGAGCTACCCGCTAAGGCAGGCCCAGCGCCCACGCCCGCAGAGAAGCCGGAGCACTACTGCCAAGCCCACAGCGAAGCCTTCAAGCGGTACCAAAAGGAAGGCAAGTCCTGGTACGCCCACAAAGGGCCAGATGGGAAATGGTGTAGAGAGGGCTAGAAGAGGCTACCCCCGGAGCATGGAGACCCCCAGGATCGCCTGGGGGTCTCCATGCTCCGCTCCACTTGGCTGGCCGGCTCACAATGTTTTTTGTTTTACCATTTTTGATTAGACCGCGCAACTTTATGCCGAGAACGGCTTGAACCTCTCAAATTCCGCGTTGACATAGGGAGTTGAAACCAGAATACTGTTTGGTAGACTAATTAGGCCATTCGGACGGCGCGACGGTGGGATAAATCGTATGAATGTTACGCTGCCAATTCCAGCCACAGCCGATGCACAACGTAGTATCAGTTCGCTCTCGCCCAAAGCGTTAGCCCTTTTGTGTTTGGCCCGTTCAATAGGTGTCCTGCAAGACTCAAAATCCTCCTCAGCTGACTTGCTAAGTTGGCTACGAAGTCTCCCGTCGGCCCTTGAAGGATCATTTACTGGCGCAATGGAAGAGCTGCACGACTTGAGCCCATTATCGATTCTGGCTCACGTTCCTAAGTCCAACCTAGCCATCGATGAACAATTGGCATCTTTGGTTCGTAAGGAGAAAGATGCAGGCACTGTGAAGGCGGAGGGAATGATTTTCACTCCCAACTGGTTAGCCAACAGGATGGTCAAAAACCTTCAGCATCACTGGATACGTCTGCACGGCTCGGGGAAACGACCCCGGAACGCGGCGGATGTCTCATGCGGCGTTGGGGTCTTTCTGAACAGTCTGAGCACCCACTTTGGACCTGATCTGTCGGTTCTTGGTGCCGACACGGACGCTCTTTGTGTTGATTACGCCCGCTTGTGGGGTTGGGCGACGAATCAGGCATGGGATATCAAGCAAGAGGATTCCCTGGCCAGCGGACGAAGCCAGTTGGGGTTGGCTAATTCTATCTGCACCTGGCCAACGCAATTTGACATCCTCGTAGGGAACCCTCCATATGTGAGGTCGCCGTCTTTGGAAAAAACTTACGTGTCCCGCCTGCGCAATAGTTACAGATCGACATCGGCCGGGAACTTTGATCTTTCTGTAGCTTTCTTGGAGCATGCGATCAACAATCTGGCGGAGGGTGGCATCGCGGCTTACGTCGTCACAAACAAGTTCATGACTGCGGTATATGGCGAAGAAATCCGTCGGCAGCTTGCGACGAAAGTTCGTCTGCTTAACGTTGAAGATTTCCAAGATTACCAAGTGTTTGAAGGTCGCACGACTTACACATCTGTCCTAACATTCGCAAAATCAGCCCCATCGAAACGGTTCTCGGTGACCTATTTCCCCAAGGGAGTGATAGCGAATCTTGATCCTGGGCGGGGCGAGAGCATCACCCTTTCAAGAGAGCAGTTGTCCAGTCCTTCTTGGCATTTCACATCGAACGAAACAGAGGACATTCTGCGGCTCATGAGGTCTCCACAGAATCCCTTGCTGACATCTGTCATTGGCCGTGTGGTGCAAGGGTTAAGAACCGGCGCGAATGACGTATTTGTGGTTCCAACTGTAAACGATACTAAGATCGAGAAAGGCGTCCTCGTTCCCTTTGTGACCGGAGAACAAGTGAGGCGCTTGCGAGTAAACGACAAAGCTCTGGCTCTTATCTATCCCTACGAACCGACCATCGGAGGACAACCTCGCCTCCTCAGCGAATACGAGTTGAGGGATAGGTACCCACAATGTTGGGCCTATCTGAACGCACACAAGGTCACCTTGGAGGAGCGGAGCCGCGACGACAACGGGGCCTTTTATGGCTACAGCAGGTCCCAGAACCTAAACCTGGTTGGAATGAGAAAGGTACTGGTTCGGGAAATGATGCCCCGTGCCGATTTCGCTCCGGATGTTGAAGGTCGGCTTGCATTCGCATCGGGATACGCCGTGGACGCGTCTGGGCTGGCGGCGGATGAAACGTTCTTGTGGAGTGCAATCCTGTCCACGCCAACGATGGAGTTTTTCATGCGGCACCAAGGAACCCAACTCCAGAATGGCTGGTTCAGGCTTCTTAAGCATCACCTTCTCACAGTAAGAGTTCCGCGCCTTGAAGAGGCCGCACAGCGTGCCGCCCTGACTTTAGCCAGGAAACTACTAGTGGACTCAAACAATGAATCAGCTCTCGAACAACTGGATAGGCTTGTTGCTGACTCCTTCGGCCTGACATCTAGCCAGCGAACGGCGATCACAAAGGAGCTTGAGCGGAGTCACGTTCGTTCGATGCCGCGCAATTCCAAGGAGACGAACGACCTGTCAAGATATGAGCCAGTGCGTTTAGAGAGATTTGTCCCTTTGCACAGGGATCAATACGAACTCGCCAAGCTCGTCACATTTGTGGAAAATAAGAATACACCCATCCACCGTTGGTACCGATTCACGCAGGGCTATTCATCGAAACTTGTCACTTCAATCGTGAGAGACCTTTCGCTAGCCGGGCAAGACGTGGTACTTGACCCGTTTCTTGGGTGCGGAACCACTTCGTTGACGTGCAGACAACTAGGCATCCAAAGTATCGGATTTGATGTTTCGCCTCTCTTGGTTTGGGCCTCCTCGGTCAAGTCATATGCATGGGATTCGGCAGAAACCAGAGTGTTGGCTAACATCCTACAATTGCCTCTGCCGTCGCCAAGTGAATGCGCTGGACCGGACTACACGAAGTGCCTTTTCCCAGGCTTCTTGAAACAGGCTTTCGCTCCTCGCGTCGCGGCCCAGCTGTGGACCTATGCGGCTGTTATTGACTCAGTGCGTCCGCCGTCGATACGTTGCCTGCTCAAGTTGGGCCTCGTTAGCATCATGGAGGACGTCAGTCGGATTCGCAAGCATGGCTCGCACTACCGTTTCATGAACAAGCCTGAGTCATTAGGGTTGGAGAAGGTAAACATCCCGGTGGTCGCAGACGACATTGACATTCGGCCCGTCCTACGCGAACGATGGCTTTCAATGATTGACGACATCAATAATGTTGCTGCCATGCCACACGCCACCACGGGTTGCCAAATCGGATGTGCGGACGCCCGCAGCTTACCTCTGGCTAACGAGAGTGTAACAGCAATCATCACAAGCCCGCCTTATCTAAACCGAAACAATTACATTGCGCAGCAAAAGGCAGAGCTTGCGATTTTAGGATTAGTCACAACTGAACGTGATTACCGCGAGTTGGTGCGGAGGACGCTCTGCTCACATGTAGACGGTGTAGTTCCCAAATCTGCGTCCTCAGCCATTCCTGAAGTCGACAAGATCGTGAGGGCGATGGAGCTTAGCGCAGGAAACAACTCCAAAATTCTAAACATGGTGGCCGGATATTTTCAGGATATGGCCATTGTTATGCGCGAATTGTCCCGTGTGTTAAAACCTGGTGGGACGGTGGCGATGGTGGTTGGGAATTGCAGGTGGGGAGGCATAATGGTACCAGTGGATCATTTACTACTGATGCTAGGCGAGTTAGCCGGATTGCGACCGGAGCGCGTTCTGGTCACTCGACTCAAAGGAAATAGCCCTCAACAAATGCGCTGGTATGGACGACTGCCCGCGCGTGAATCGGTGATATTGTTAAGCAAGCCGAAGCCCTGACTTAGCGGCCATTCGACAATGCAGTACTTCAATTAGGTACATGGCAAGTGGACTCTTGGCACCCAACACCTCCAGGGTTGGAGACAGTAGGGCAGAAGCTGGGAATATCATGTCGTATCCCGCCATCTGCAACATGTGAAGGTACTTAAGCGGTTGCCGCTTCGTGACCCCCCAATTTCCGTCTAGCACACTGATCCAATGGAATCCCTTCGCAGCCCAAGTCACCGTTTGACCATCTTTCGAGCGGCAGGAGTAGAGCAGGCTCCGGGTGATCTGCTCTTTTGCCCGGTTTTGGATGTTCTTCCCATGATTCTCTCGGCCACCACCTGATGCTTTGCATTGGATGTAAACAGGCTGTCCCAAGTGCTCCGAAAAGAGGACAAAATCTTCGGACAAGCGGGTGCCTCTCATTCCGAGATCATGTAGCAAGGATGGCACCGGCACGTTGCGAGCGATACTACCCTCAAATGCAACCCCAATTTGGGTGAGAGTCATCTCGACCGTGGCTTCCACCGGATTGAAGAAGCTTCGGGACATCTCTATATTTCCCCATTGACCAGCTATGTAGCTGCTCCACTCTGCCCCGTCTGCATCGAAGGAACGTTGCATACAAATGCGCGCTACCTCGTTTCGAATCAGCGCGGGATTGTGAACGACTGGCGCTTGCGCCTTCAACTCGTCGAGGATGCCGTAACGAACTTCACTGTGGGGCGCTGGCGCATTATCTGGTGCCAATTGTCGCGACGCCCATTCTTTGCGGACGAATGCCCAAAACTCATCGTGCTTGGATTTAACGGTGGTCGGATCGGCGGCGATTTCCTTCACTCGTGTTTGGCCCTGTGGTTCCCAGAGAAAAATAACCTCGTCGAAGAAGTTCGTGAACGCACGAAGGACGTAGGGAATCCAGGCTTCGGCGGTTCCACCCAAGATCAACACGGTCTTGACATCGGGGAAGGTGTTTTTGAGTAGAGCGACCTCGCCCACCTTGAGGTGAAATTTATTTTCGTTGCTATGTCCAGGCGTGTCAGGGTTCGTGTAGGTTACCGACGCAACTACTTGTGGCCTAGAAAGAGACGGGAATGCGGCGTCAACTTGAACCTGGTATCCACGTTTTGAGTCATAAGTAACCTTTCCACCGCGCCATCCTAAAATCTCGCGGATCTGTTTTTCAAGCCCCGAACCGAAAACCTGCACCCCTTCAAGACTTTTAGATTGGTTGGTCCAAGCCTTGTTGGCCACGTATTTCTCCCCAAGCGGTTAGTTTCAAGACGAGACACACATTAGCAGGTTTAGGTGGACCGCACCACGCCGCCGATGCTGGATTTGGTAGGCACGTCCGTTGCTGATTGGGGCGGAAGCCAAGACCCACATCCCGCCTACTCGTTTTCTACCCTACTGCCACTCGCTTCTACGGCTGCCACGGCCTCATTTGTGACACGTGTGGTCAATTTCTCTAGTTGGTATTGTGGGATTGGACGTACACCCTTAGCTTTTGGCGGATTACTAGCTGCCCTTACAAACTCTCTAGCGCGAGTTTCAAGCTCTGACCTTCTTACTACTTTATTCATGGCCCTCTCCTTCTGTCGCTAAAGTCTCCCACATCTGATCAAGGATATAATCGGCAAAGAACAGATAGTACATTTTAGCTCTCTGTTTGCGACGCCTCATAACTGCCCGGAACACAGGACTTCCTTCAAGGGCTTCTTGAAGAAAAGGGGCAACATCATCATGTCTAACTTTGTCGGCATCGGTATATACACTTTTAGCTAGCCCAAAAGCCAAGGTTGCTAGTCGGTACCATTCGTCTTTGTGGTCGCCTTCAAAATCTTGGAGAAGCTGTGTGTTTCTCAGAGCATAGTGCTTCTTTTGGCTGTAGGCCATGACTAAGCCCTCAAACTGACCAGCGTAGCCGCAATCGCAACAACTGGAATTGCAACAATTAGAATCACAAATGTTGAGGCTATCAGGTCATGCAGTTGCCAGCCGTTCAGCGAAGCGAAGGACACAAGGCACAAAAAAGCACTTACAGCGATAAGCCCTAGCACCCCGAAAAGCATTACTTTGACCCATTGCCTTTGACTTGGCGTATTCTCTGGGCCAAAGAGATTGCGGTGAATATTGAGAAGAAGCCCAACAAAGACAAGGAGAATGGACATTACAGTCAGCGACCCTGACAACACGGCCCGTATCAAGTCATCCCCCATGAGGCACCTTCATGAGTCGATCTTGCGGCCAGAGTCTATAGCCTTTTTGGAAACGGCGCAATCCCTTTTGTCCAAGTCAAGCCTGTGCCGACAGTAGTACAATACTGCACTTCCGCCTGGCTACCCCAGAGGCTAGCGTTGGAACTTTCCGAGCCATGCGTCTAGCCTTACCAGCCAGCTCTGCTCCGCTAGCTCTGCCTCAGACCGTAGTCTCACATACGTCGCCCAGCGCATGTGTGGTGGCTTCCAAGGAAACATATCTGACAGCGAACCACTGCCACTCAAGCGCATACGAATCTTCTGCGCCCGGCGTAGGGCGCGGTCTGCATAGCCTTCACTCTGGCTAGTGTACGCCAGCCCATAACACTGACGGCATAGGTAATGCACTCCGGCACTGTACAAGATCGCAACGCGGCGATTGCATAACCAGCCATTCACACCACCGGGACAGATGAACCACGGACGCTG
>ORJL010889103.1_pt1 | contig 11499 bp, 9 predicted proteins | sample 1779941 | NCBI WGS metagenome assembly ORJL01 (sample SAMEA104232317, study PRJEB22302) | groundwater metagenome | biome: forest; feature: aquifer; material: groundwater | place: USA | collected 2011-08-07 | depth 5.8 m | reverse complement strand
GCGCCTCTCCACGGCGCCCTGACGGGCGCCTCTCCACGGCGCCCTGACGGGCGCCTCTCCATGGCGCCCTGACGGGCGCCACTCCATTACGGGTCGGGGACGCCCGCGGCCCGACGGGCGGCGCGCGTCTCGTGCTCGGCAATCGCGCTGTCGATCACCTCCCGCACCGCCGCCTTCTGCTCCTCCGTCGCCTTCATGTAGTGGTGCATGCCGAGGACGTTCCGGTAGACCGCCCGCTCCGAGATCCCGTCCCCCTCCTCGTACCGCCGGATTGGCCGCTTCGCGACCTGGATTGCCGGCGCGACGTACCCGTTCTCGTAGGTCACCTTCACCAGCCAGTGGCGCTTCTCCTCCCCCGTCACCCCCGCCCGGACGGGACGAGGCTTCGTCGGCTCGTCCGACGACAACGCCTCGGCGGGGGCCCCGAGTACCGCCCGGGCCTCGTACGCCTCGATCGCCGCGTCGATGACCCCCCGCACGTGCGCCTTCTCCCCTTCCTCTATCGTTAAGTAGAAGTGGAGGCCAAACACGTTCCGGTAGATCGCGTGCTTCGACAGCGCGTCCCCCGCCTCGTACCGCTCCGCCGCGTCGCGCAGCACCGGCATCGGCCTCGCGACGAACCCGCTGTCGTAGGCGACCTTCACCGCGTACCCCTTCGCGTCCGCGGAGAGGACCTCCGCCTTCACGGCTCGCGGCTTCCTCGCTTCCTCACGCATCGCGCACCTCTCCACGGCGCCCTGACGGGCGCCTCTCCAAGTGAGGGTAGCAAGCCCCCCCGATGCTCTGATAGACTATTCCGCCCGCTACGGACTGACAGCCTTGCGGCTGTCAGTCCACCGCGCCCTCGCGGGCGCGACTCCAAGGCAGGAGCGCCTCATGGACAGCTTCGGCAGCCACGCCACCATCCAGGCCGCAGGCCGCGACCATCGAATCGCCCGACTCGACGCCCTCGAGAAGCGCGGGATGAACCTGAAGCGGCTCCCCGTGTCGCTCCGCATCCTCCTCGAAAACCTCCTCCGCCGCGAGGATGGCGTCTCCGTCACCGCGAAGGACGTCGAGGCCCTCGTCGCGTGGGACCCGAAGTCCGAGCCCGACCGCGAGATCGCCTTCACCCCCGCGCGCGTCATCCTCCAGGACTTCACCGGCGTCCCCGCCGTCGTCGACCTCGCCGCGATGCGCGACGCGATGCGCAAGGCGGGAGGCGACCCGAAGAAGATCAACCCCCTCTGCCCCGTCGAGCTCGTCATCGACCACTCCGTCCAGGTCGATGCCTTCGGCACCGCGAACGCCTTCGCGTTCAACGCGGAGAAAGACTTCGAGCGGAACTCCGAGCGCTACGCCTTCCTCCACTGGGGGCAGAAGGCGTTCGCGAACTTCAAGGTCGTCCCGCCCGCGACGGGGATCGTCCACCAGGTGAACCTGGAGTACCTCGCGCGCGTCGTGATGGCCGAGGGCGGGTGGGCCTATCCCGACACGCTCATCGGCACCGACTCGCACACGACGATGATCAACGGCCTCGGCGTCCTCGGTTGGGGCGTCGGGGGGATCGAGGCCGAGGCCGCGATGCTCGGCCAGCCCGTCTCCATGCTCATTCCACACGTGATCGGCTTCCGCCTCCACGGCGAGCTGCGCGAGGGGGTCACGGCGACCGACCTCGTGCTCCGGATCACCGAGCTCCTCCGCAAGAAGGGAGTCGTCGGGAAGTTCGTCGAGTTCTTCGGGTCGGGCCTCGTGAACCTCCCCGTCGCGGACCGCGCGACCCTCTCGAACATGGCGCCCGAGTACGGCGCGACCGCGAGCCTCTTCCCCGTCGACGACCAGACGATCGCCTACCTCCGCCTCAGTGGCCGCCCCGAGGAACAGGTGAAGCTCGTCGAGGCCTACATGAAAGAGCAGGGGCTCTACGTCATGGCGTCGACGCCGGCACCCGAGTTCACCGACGTCGTCGAGCTCGACCTCTCGAGCGTCGAGTCGTGCCTCGCGGGTCCGAAGCGGCCGCAAGACCGCGTGAACCTGACCGACGTGAAGCGCACGTTCCAGGCCGCGCTGCCGACGATGATGAGCCCGAAGGCGCAGGGGTCGGCCACGCCGACGCAGGGGAACCTCTCGCACGGCTCCGTCGTCATCGCCGCGATCACGAGCTGCACCAACACCTCGAACCCGTCGGTGATGCTCGCCGCGGGGATCGTCGCGAAGAAGGCGGTCGAGCGCGGCCTCTCGCGCAAGCCGTGGGTGAAGACGAGCCTCGCGCCCGGGTCGAAGGTCGTCACCGACTACCTGAAGGAGTCGGGCCTCGCGCCGTTCCTCGACCAGCTCGGGTTCAACCTCGTCGGGTACGGCTGCACGACCTGCATCGGGAACAGCGGGCCGCTCCCCAAGGAGGTCTCGAGCGAGATCGAGGCAGGGGACCTCGTCGCGGTCTCGGTCCTCTCGGGGAACCGCAACTTCGAAGGGCGCGTGCACAGTGAGGTGCGCGCAAACTACCTCGCGAGCCCGCCGCTCGTGGTCGCCTATGCGCTCGCGGGGCGGATCGACCTCGACCTCACGACGGAGCCGATCGGCACGGGGAAGGACGGGCGGCCGGTCTACCTCAAGGAGATCTGGCCGACGCGGAAGGAAGTCGCCGACACGATGGCCCGCGTGATGAAGCCCGAGATGTATCGTGCGAGATACTCGGACGTCTACGCAGGCGACGAGAGGTGGCGCGCCGTGAAGTCGCCCTCGGGCGACACGTACGCGTGGGACGGGAAGTCGACCTACGTGAAGCACCCGCCGTACTTCGAGGGGATGGGCGCGGAGGCGGGGAAGGCGAGCGACCTCGCGGGGGCCCGGGCCCTCCTGGTGCTCGGGGACAGCATCACGACCGACCACATCTCGCCGGCGGGCGAGATCGATCCCGAGAGCCCGGCGGGGATGTACCTGCAGTCGCTCGGAGTCAAGCCCGCGGACTTCAACTCCTACGGATCGCGCCGCGGAAACCACGAGGTGATGATGCGCGGGACGTTCGGGAACGTGCGCCTGAAGAACGCGCTCGTGCCGGGCGTCGAGGGGAGCTGGACGGCGCACCAGCCGGACGGCGCGAAGATGTCGGTCTACGACGCCTCCGTACAGTACCGCTCCGAAGGAGTGCCGCTCGTGATCCTCGCGGGCAAGGAGTACGGCAGCGGGTCGTCGCGCGACTGGGCGGCGAAGGGGCCGTCGCTCCTCGGCGTCCGCGCGGTGGTCGCGGAGAGCTACGAGCGGATCCACCGCTCGAACCTCGTGGGCATGGGCATCGCGCCGCTCCAGCTCAAGGCGGGGGCGAGCGTGAAGTCGCTCGGGCTCACGGGCAAGGAGACGTTCGACGTGGTCGGCCTGGCCGCCGTGATCAACGGGGGGCTGAAGAGCGGCCGCGACGTCACGGGGCGCGCGAAGCGCCCCGACGGGACGCAGGTCGAGTTCCCCGCGACGGTGCGGATCGACACCCCGCAGGAGGTGCAGTACTACCTGCACGGGGGCATTCTTCGGTACGTGCTCAGACGTTTGAACGCGAGGTAGCCGGGAACTCCAATTCCAACTGCCAACTCCAAGAAACGCCAACTCCAAATCCAACTCAAAGGGCCTTTGAGTTGGAATTGGAGTTGGAGTTCGTTGGAGTTGGATCTTGGAGTTGGAGTTGCGGCGGGCCGCGCGTCCGATCTCACGAGGGACCGCCATGAGAGTTGTGCTCGCCACCGCCATCGCCCTCTCTCTCCATCTGGCCGCCGGGGCGCAGGACATCCTGCCGCCGGGGCAGCGGCCCGAGCCGCCGGGCGTCCACGCCCTCGTCGGCGCGCGCGTCTTCGTCGCGCCGGACAAGGTGCTCGAGGAGGCGACGATCGTCCTCCGCGACGGGTTGATCGTCGCCGTCGGCAAGGACGTGGCGATCCCGCCCGACGCGCGCGTGTGGGACGTGAAGGGGAAGACGATTTACGCGGGGTTCCTCGAGCCGTATCTCTCCGCGACGCCCGAGGTCCCCTCGAAGCACCACCACGGGGAGATGGGCGCCGGCCTCGCACCGTTCGTCGGCGTGAAGGGGGACGAGAAGGACCGCGGGACGCCCGGGCCCGGCTACGCGAACCCGTGGATGACGCCCGAACGCCGCGCCGTGCTCTCCTACCAGCCGGACAAGAAGGCGCTCGAGGCGCTGTGGAAGGCCGGCTTCACCGTCGCGAACGTCGCGCCCCCCGCGGGGATCGTCCGCGGCACGAGCGCCCTCGTCCTCCTCTCCGACGTCGACCCGAACCGCACCGTGCTCCGCACCGACGTCTACCAGTGCGTCTGCCTCGATCCCGACGCCGCGAAGGCGGGGACAGAGGACCACGAGGGGTACCCCGAGAGCATCATGGGCGCCATCGCCATCACGCGGCAGCTCTGGTTCGACGCGGCGTACTATGCACGCAGGCAGGCCTCCTACGCGGCCGACCCGCGCGGAAAGAAACGGCCGGAGTACGACCCCTCGCTCGAGGCGGCGGGGAAGAAGATCCCCGTCCTATTCGAGGCGACCTACGCCCTCGGCATCGACGAGGCCTGGCACGTCGCACGCGAGCAGGGGTTCGACAACACGCTCTACGTCGCAAGCGGCCAGGAGTGGCGCCGCCCCGACCTCGCGAAGAACGCCGGCGGACCGTACATCGTCCCCGTCGACTTCCCCGAGGCGCAGAAGCTCCCCGACGATGCGGACTGGAACCAGGTCTCCCTCGACGCGTTGCGCGCATGGGACTGGGCGCCCGAGAACCCCGCCGTCCTGCGGGCGCAGAAGCTCGAGATCGCCCTCACGACCCACCGCCTCGGCGACCGCGCCGACTTCCAGAAGAAGCTGTTGCTGGCGATCGAGCGGGGCCTCACGGAGCAGGACGCCCTCGCGGCGGTGACGACCGTCCCCGCGAAGCTCCTCGGCGTCGAGGACCGCCTCGGCACGATCGAGGCGGGGAAGATCGCGAACCTCGTCGTCACGGGGGAGAAGGGGTACTTCGACGAGAAGGCGCGCGTCGAGGAGGTCTGGATCGATGGCCGCCGCTGCGTCAACGAGCCGGGAAAGAAGCCCGAGGAGGCCGACAAGAAGGACGAGAAGGAGGACGAGGCGAAGAAGAAGGAACGCGAGGCGAAGGAGGCGGACGACAAGAAGGCCCGCATCACCCGCGTCGCGCGCGCGCCGCTCGACGAGCGCGGGCCGATCGACGCCCCGCCCGCGGTCCTCATCCGCAACGCGACGGTCTGGACCTGCGGCGCCGACGGCATCCAGGAGGGCATGGACGTCCTCTGCGTCGGAGGCGTGATCCGCTCGATCGGCAAGGACCTCGCCCTGCCCGAAGGCGCGAAGGAGATCGACGCGAAGGGGAAGCACCTCCCCCCCGGCATCGTCGATTGCCACAGCCACAGCTTCATCGTCGGCGACGTGAACGAGGGGACGGTGCCCTCCTCCGCGATGGTGCGGATCGGCGACGTGATCAACTCCGAGACCGACAACTTCCACCAGCAGCTCGCGGGGGGCGTGACCTGCTCGAACGAGCTGCACGGCTCCGCGAACCCGATCGGCGGGCAGAACCAGGTCGTGAAGCTGCGCGACGGCGAGACGCCCGACGGCATCAAGTTCGTCGACGCGCCGCAGGGGATCAAGTTCGCGCTCGGCGAGAACGTGAAGCAGTCGAACTGGGGCGAGAAGCAGGTCACGCGCTTCCCGCAGACGCGCATGGGCGTGCGGACCTTCTTCGCGAACCGCTTCGCCGCGGCGGAGCGGTATCTTGCGGAATGGGAGGCGTACGCGCGCGACAAGGGGGAGGAGCCGCGGCGCGACCTTGAGCTCGAAGCGCTCGGTGAGATCCTTCGCGGGAAGCGCCTCATCCACTGCCACTCGTACCGCCAGGACGAGATCCTGATGCTCATCCGCCTGATGGACCAGCTCGGCGTCCACATCGCGACATTCCAGCACGTCCTCGAGGGGTACAAGGTCGCCGACGAGATCGCGGCGCACGGCGCGGGCGGCTCGTGCTTCACCGACTGGTGGGCCTACAAGTTCGAGGTGTACGACGCGATCCCGTACGACGGCAGCCTGATGGCCGAGCGCGGCGTCTGCGTGTCGTTCAACTCCGACTCCTCCGAGCTCGCGCGGCGGCTCTACCTGGAGGCGGCGAAGGCGGTGAAGTACGGCGGGACGAGCGAGCCGGAGGCGCTGAAGTTCGTCACGCTCAACCCTGCGAAGCAGCTCCACGTCGATCATCGCATCGGGTCGATCGAGGTCGGCAAGGACGCCGACTTCGCGATCTGGAGCCACTCGCCTCTCGCGAGCGACACGGTCTGCGAGCAGACCTGGATCGAGGGGAAGAAGTACTTCGACCTCGCGCGCGGCGCGGAGCGGGCCGAGGCGAGGCGGAAGGAGCGCGACGCCCTCCTCGAGAAGGCGAAGAAGCTGGCGGGGGGCGGGAAGGGGGACGACGCGAAGAAGGAGAAGGGCGGCTGGCGCGAGTCGCGCGAGCACATGTACGACTACGGCTGGTCGGTCGAGTGCGACGGCGCACATCTGATCGGGGAGGGCAGGTAGATGAAGAAGATCACGATGGTCCTGGGGCTCCTCCTCGCCGCCCCTGCCATGTCCCGCGCGGACTCGTTCGTGCTGACCGGGGCGACGGTGCACACCGTGTCGGGCGCGACGATCCCGAACGGCCAGGTGCTCGTCGTCGACGGGCGGATCGCTGCGGTCGGCGAGCACGTCGAGGCGGAGAACGCGAAGGTAATCGACCTCACCGGTCAGCACCTCTACCCGGGGCTGATCCTGGCGACCTCCTCGCTCGGTCTCGCGGAGATCGGCGCGGTCCGCGCGACGCAGGACACGAACGAGGTCGGCTCCTACGCCCCCGACGTGCAGTCGTGGATCGCGATCAACCCGGACAGCGAGCTGATCCCCGTCGCGCGGGCGAACGGGATCACGCACGCCCTCGCGGTGCCGATGGGCGGCGTCGTGACGGGGCAGTCGGGCCTCATCCGCCTCTCGGGATGGACGTACGAGGAGATGACGATCGCGAAGCCGGTCGCCCTCCATCTCTTCTGGCCGGCGATGGGCCTCGACCTGACGCCGAAGGAGCAGTGGCACTCGAAGGAGGAGTGGAAGTCGCCGGAGGACCAGGCCGTGGAGCGGCGCGCGAAGCTCAAGGAGGTCGACGACTTCTTCGAGGAGGCGCGCGCCTACGCGAAGTCGCGGCGCGAGGACAAAATCGTCCCCGCGTGGGAGGCGATGATGCCGCTCGTGCGCGGCGAGGCGCCGCTCATGATCCACGCGGACGACGTGCGGCAGATCAAGGCGGCGGTGGAGTGGGCCTCGGCGAAGGGGTTCCGCGTGATCCTCGCCGGCGCGCGCGACGCCGACATGCTGGCGGGGTACCTCGCGGAGAAGCACGTCCCCGTGATCTACGAGCAGACCTTCGCGCAGCCGGCGTTCGACTGGCAGCCGTACGACGTGCACTTCCGCGCGGCGGAGGCGCTGCGCAAGGCGGGGGTGAAGGTGGCGCTCTCGGACGGCCTGGGGAACTGGGGGGCCGCGGACGCGCGGAACCTCCCCTACCACGCGGCGCAGTGCGCGGCGTTCGGGATGCCGCCGGACGAGGCGCTGCGGGCGATTACGCTGACGCCCGCGGAGATCCTCGGCGTCGCCGACCGCCTGGGCTCGATCGACGCGGGGAAGGAGGCGAGCCTCATCGCGGTGGACGGCGACCTCCTCGACATCCGCTCGCACGTGACGCGGATGTGGATCGCGGGGCAGGAGACGAGCCTCGAGAGCCGCCACACGCGGCTGTACGAGAAGTACCGGCACCGGCCGAAGCCGGAGACGAAGTGAAGTCGCCTCGTATCCGCCCGCTCGCGCTCGCGATCGTCCGCGACGGCGGGTGTCTGCTCGTCTTCGAGGGGCGCGACCCGATCAAGCCCGAGACGTTTTACCGCCCGCTCGGCGGCGGGATCGAGTTCGGCGAGCGGGGCGCCGACGCGGTCGCGAGAGAGATGCGCGAGGAGATCGGCGCCGAGGTCGCGAACGTCCGGTACCTCGGGACGATCGAGAACCTGTTCCACCACATGGGCGAGGACGGCCACGAGATCTGCCTGATGTACGAGGCGGACCTCGTCGACCGCTCGCTCTACGGCCGCCGCGCGATCGAGGGGATCGACCCGGGGGAGCCTCTTCTCGCGCTCTGGAAGCCTCTCACCGACTTCGGCCCGGGGAGGCATCCGCTCTACCCCGACGGGCTGCTCGAGTTCCTCGCGGCAAGGCCATAGTTCACCGTCGGCGAATCTCGTCCCACGGTTTAGCCGCGCGTAACTCCCTTGCGGGAGTTGCTCCACAGCGCCCTTGTGGGCGCTACTCCAAGTCGTTTCTGGAGTAGCGCCCGCAAGGGCGCTGTGGACTGACACCCGCCAGGGTGTCAGTCGTCCGGAACAATCGCCGGACCTCTTCAACAAGGCACTGGAGATCAAGTTTCCCGCAGAGTTGGGAGTGGTACAATCCGAGCATCGCTCGTCGAGTCTGAATCCATGACACTTCCGAAAAAGGAGGTCCTCGACCTGATCCACCGCATGCCCGCGAAGGTGGATATCGAGGAACTCATTTATCGCCTCTACCTCCGCGAGAAACTCGAGCGCGCCGAACAGGACATCGCTGCAGGCAGGACCTACACGACCGAGGAAGTTCGGAGGCGCGTTCGCCGGTAAGAGCACCGGCACCGGCCGAGGGGTGCGACGAATCGGCGCCGTCGGCTACTTCACCGGGCAGGTGAGCTTTCCGCCGTTGTCCTTCGCGAGCGACGAGAGGAAGGGGGAGTCGGCGACGAACGAGACGACGTTCAGCGTGGGCTTCCACTTCTCCAGGTAGGGCTTCAGGCCCTTCCCGATCCGCCTCTGCTCCATCTCGCTCACCCAGCCGTCGGTCAGGAAGAAGACGGCGGGCTTGAATCCGTCGCCGCGCTCCTCGGCGGGAACGGAGTCGAAGAGGCCGAACGAGCACTGGATCGCGTCCCACAGCTCGGTGCCGGTGACCTTCTCGACGCTCTTCACGGTCTTCACGGCCGCCTCGATGTTCTCCTTCGTCGCGTGGACGAACGTCTTCTTCCACGGGTGAGGCTGCTTCGCAAAGAGGACGACGGCGAAGGACTGCTTTGGCGAGAGGCTGCGCAGCGACTTCTCCGTCTCGACCTTCATCCGCTCGACGCGGATCTCCTTCTCCCCCTGGTACCGCAGGAACATGCTGGAGGAGACGTCGATCACGTAGAGGACGTGCGTCGCGTGGACCGTGAGGTCGAAGTACTCGACCGTGTCGTCCCCCTCGGCCTTCGTCCCCGGCGGGTCGTCCGCGAGGGCGAGTGAGCAGGCGAGCAGGGCCACGAGCATTCGCATCGACGCCTCCTACGGCCGGAGGAACTCCGCGAGCAGGCGGTGAAATTGGTGGACGCCCTGCTCGTGCCGCGCCGAGTAGCGGCCGCGGTCGTAGAAGCTCGAGCGGACCCCGCGCTGGACCTTCTCCACGATGTCCTCGTCCTCGCGCTCGACGCGATCGATCGCGCCTCCCGCCCCGCTGCCGAGCTTCGCGCGGTCCCAGACGTAGGCGAGGAAGCTCACCTTGGTCCGGTCGGGGCCGAGCGGGCGCACGATGTTCACCGAGAGACCCCACGGGTAGAAGTTGAACATCGTGTTCGGGAAGAGCCAGTAGTAGTAGGCGGCCATCCGCTGCCCCTTGTCGGGCGAGGTCGGGGGGAGGTCGAAGCAGTCCTCCGCGCCGCTCGCGACGCCGAGCTGGAGGTTCGAGTAGTGATAGACCTCCGTGCGATACGCGCCGAAGTCGAGCATCCCCGCGAGGCCGGCGTGAACATAGGGGACGTGGAAGCCCTCGAGGTAGTTGTCGACGTAGAGGAGCCAGTTCGCGCGGACGAGGTAGTCGCGGGAGAGCGCAGGGTCGAAGGCGAACTCGCGCAGCGGCAGCCAGCCGACGCGGGCGCGCATCTCGGCGAGGAGGTCGTCGAGCGGGAAGGCGGGAGAGGCGCTCGCGAAGAGGAACTTGTCCCAGGTGCCGCTCGGGACGATTGGCAGGTCGTCGGCCGCAGAGGGGAAGCCGACGACGTCCTCGAAGCCGGGCATCGAGAGGAACTTCCCGTCGAGGCCGAAGCGACGCCCGTGGTAGCGGCAGCGGAGGACCTGCTGGTGGCCCTCGCCCTCGACGAGGAGGTTGCCTCGGTGGGTGCAGACGTTCGAGAGGCAGTGGACGCGGTCCTTCTCGTCGCGCGTGAGGAGGACCGGTTCGTCGACGAGGCCCTCGAGAAGCGAGATCGGAGCGACCGAGCCGGGCCCCTTCAGGCGGTCGGTGTCGCCGAGGAGCTGCCAGCTCCGGCGGAAGATGCTGTCGCGCGCGAGGTCGTACCAGCGAGGGTCGCGGTAGACCTCCGCGGGGAGCGTCGAGGCGCGCCGGATGTCGGCGTCGATCGTGAAGGGTTGGAGGTCCATGCGCGGCATGGTATCCGCGGGCCGGCGCGCGAGCAAGCGCCCGGCTCCCTCACGGGCGCCTCTCCATGGCCGGCTTGACAGCCCCTCGCACGCAGGCCTACCATCGCGCGCAATCGCATCGGAGGTGCCCATGCCGTTCCGCCTCCTCCTCGCGCTCCTCCTCTCGCTCGCCGCCTTCGCGGACGCGCCGGGCGAGAAACTCGCGGGGCCGCCTCCCGATGCCCGCGCGATCGTCGCCGTCGATGCGCGCCTCCACGCCCTCCTCGCCGACGACCTCGCCGCCTGGACGAAGGCCGCCTCCGCCAGACGCAAGTTCCCGATCGCCATCCTCCCCGTCGACGGCCTCGACGACCTCGCGCCCCCCGACGTGCGGAAGCGGATCGGCGAGTGGCGCTCGACCTGCCCGAAGCTCGAGGGCGTCGTCCTCATCGGCAACGTGAAGTTCCCCAGCTTCTTCATGCCGCGCGCCGACACGCCGAGCACGCGGTACTGGACGCGCTACTACGAGGACCAGGACGGAGTCTTCGAGCAGCGGATCAAGCCCGGCGCCGTCCTCCACAAGCCGACCAAGGACGGCGAGCGGCCCTGCATCGTCTGCGCCGACGAGTTCACCGTGCCCGAGCACGACTTCGACTGGGTCGACCAGGGGCCGGCGAAGGGGTGCGAGGTGCGGGTCGCGCTCTTCACCGCGGCGACGGGGAGCCCGCACAACCGCGTCGACGACGATTGCTACGCGCCGCTCCTCGCGGACCTCTTCGCGGACGGCTACCTCGGCAGGGCTCACCTGCGCCAGCTCGCTGAGCAGGAGCGCCTCTCGACCGACCCGATGGGGCTGCGCGGGCGCCAGGAGATCCTGATCGGCGACCCGTTCGTCGACGCGAACCGCTAGAGGGGGTAGAGCCGCGCGGTGCCGTCGCGGCTGGCGGAGGCGAGCGTCTTCCCGTCGGGCGAGAAGGCCACGGCGAGAACGGAGCCGTCGTGCGGCGGGAGGGAGGCGAGCGG
>ORJL011344313.1_pt1 | contig 11500 bp, 8 predicted proteins | sample 1779941 | NCBI WGS metagenome assembly ORJL01 (sample SAMEA104232317, study PRJEB22302) | groundwater metagenome | biome: forest; feature: aquifer; material: groundwater | place: USA | collected 2011-08-07 | depth 5.8 m | reverse complement strand
TTGGTGGCGGGGGTGAAGATCGGCTCCGGGAGGCGGTCCGACTCGCGCATCCCCTTCGGCAGGGGGATGCCGCATACCTCGCCTTTCTCCCGGTACTCCGCCCACCCCGATCCGGAGAGGTACCCGCGGACGACGCATTCGATCGGGAACGGCTTCGCCTTCCGGCACAGCATCGCCCGTCCCCGCAGCGTTTCGGCGTGCGCCCTGGCCGCCGGCGGGAAGGTGTCGACGTCGATGGAGATCATGTGGTTTGGGACGATGCCGGAAAGCATGCGGAACCAGAACGCGGAGATCTGGGTCAGCACCTTCCCCTTCCCGGGGATCCCGTCCGGCATCACGACGTCGAACGCGGAGAGCCGGTCGGAAGCCACCAGGAGCAGTTTCCCTTCGACCTCGTAGATGTCGCGGACCTTCCCGCGGCCCAGCAGTTTCAAACCGGAAAGGGACGTCTCTACCACCGTGGTCTGGCTCACGTTGCGGACCTCCAGGAAGGCTTGGTTGAATTTTTTATTTTATCACACCAGTGAACCGGACCGACTGATTCTCATCGTCGAGGTATCCTGGGGAGAAATCCTTTAAATCTTTGGGAGAAGTTTTTCGTAGATCTTGATCTTGGCTTTCTTCCGTAACTCCCCGACATATTTGCCGATTGCCGCTTTCCGTTTATCGCCCTGAACAATTCTCCGGATCTCCTCCTTGACATCGGAGAGCGGTATCGGTTTCCCGTCGCGGACGAGCATCCCGGAGTGCCTGGCGTACGCTTCACGGATCTCCTTGTCCGTCACGGTGACGCCTTTCAGAATCACCCTCTCCGTCAACCCATCGATGAGGATCGACCTCTCCAATTCCCGCCGCACCCGGCGCATCCACTCCGACTCCTCGGCCCTCATCTTCTTCGCGTACACGGTGAGCGCGATCTGCGTCAAATCACGTTCGAGCACTCCCCTGACCGCAGCGGGATTCCCGGAGAGATCCCGGGTGTTGTGCTTCCCCCCGCCCATCCGCTCGAGGAGCTTTTTCACATCGGCATAGGTCACATTTTCGGAACCCGCCGTGCCGAGAACCGCATTGTCCAGGACGTTGTCGCTTCCGCCGATTTTTCCCAGTGTCTCCTCGTTGAACGTCACCGCAGCTTCTTTCCTCGCCGTTGCAACCAACTCCTCCTCGGCTTTCCGGATCTTCTGCTCCCAGACAGCGCCCGTGGCCCGCATCCTTGCGTCTTCGGCCGAGAGATCCTTATCGGCCTTTCTCAATCGACCGGCCTCTGCCCTGATCTCTTCCTTGCTGATTTTCACTCTTGATGCCACTTCTCCACGGAAAAGGGCGGGGATCAGCAACCCCGATTCGCGCTGCCCAAGAAGATCCCTGAATTTGTCCGTCTTGTCCAAACCCTTCGACCGCGCCGACTGTTCGAGAAGACGCCCGTCGATCAACCGATCCAGCACCTCTTTCTTCTTACGGGCCGCAATGCCGGAGACGGAAACTCCCCCTCCCCAAAAACCGAGTGCCTCCCGGAGGTCGAGGACCGATATCGCGTCACTGTTCACCGATGCGACGGTTTCACCCGCCACCCCTGCGTCAGCGGACCCCGTAAATCCCCATACGAGGGAAACCAGCAGCATCAACGAAACCACGCAGGCAGCGACTTTCGTCACGATTTCCTTCCTTTCGTCTGTCCATGGGAGGGGGAACCCGAACTCCGTGGCGGCGCCTTTTATTTCGTTATCTTACAGGACGCTTGAAGCAAGCCGGTGTATTTTTTGGAGAAGAGGCCCCTTGAATAATTCCTTGGGCTTTGTTATTGAAGGCGGATCGACCGGGCCGGCGCCGTCATGGCAGAAACCGCATCGTTCCCGCTGTTGCCTTGGTTGTGGCATTGCTGGCAGGTCGATCTCAACGTCGACCCGTCCGCATAGATCAATCCGAAAGGATCCCCCGATCCGTGGGCTTTGTGGCAGGAGAGGCAAAACACCTGGTCATCGCGGGAGGGGATCGTATTGTCGCTCGGACTCTGTACAGGAACCCGGTTGGAGATCGACCCGGCCCACAGTTTGTAGTCGACGTTCTTGCTCGTCGATATCGTCTGATCGGAGGGATGACGCAGCCAGGGACTTCCCGTTCCCTCCTTGTCCGCGGATTTCCCGTAGAATTTGGCATGACAACTCGAACACCACTGGGACATCCCGCTCTTGTACGCCAGATTGGATGAACCATAAACGTCTGACGGGTTGCTGCCGTTGGGCTTTACTTTCTGCTGAACAACGATGGCCACTCCCGAAGCGCTTTTCGGGTCGTTCGGATCGAAACGCAAATTCCGATAATTCGAATTCCCGTGGGGATCGTGGCATGTAATACAAGTCATGCTGAAGGAAGTTGTTCCTCCCGGCGCCAGCGAGGGTAACGGCATCCCGAGGTTGTGCCCCTTATGCGTACCGACGCCACCGGCGTTGGAAAAATAGCCACCCGCCGGGTCTGGGGAATAACCGACCGGGGCGATCACATCCGGCGCATAATTATTGCTCCCGTCGTGGCAGTGGACACAGAGCGCCAGGGTGCTCGCATCGCGAAGCAGATTTGGCGCAGGCGAAGCATTACCGTCATATCGCATAGGTTTGCCGTCAGAACTGTCGTGAGATGTATGGCAGTCCTCGCAGATCAGCCCGCTTCCGTAATGCCAGTCCCCACCCATGCCGATCGTTGGAAGGAAGACAACGAGAGCCACAAGAACCAGACGTGATGTATTCATGATGCGCTTGTTTCCCCCGTCACCGCCGCCGGACTGCGTTCACTCGTTTTCTCCGATGAACCCGTTTCTTCGGTTCGTTGCTCCGTGGCCGGTTGCTACCGAAAGCATCCGCATCTCCTGTATGTCGTATCGGAAGAAAACTGCGACAACTTTAACGCACCATCGTCAAAATAATGGCTGGGAGGCGAAGGCACAAACGTATATTCCTGAACGTCGGTGCCATATTGCTGGAAAGTACAACGGGCATCGGAAAATATTTGTGTGATATCGGCTACTTATACGTAATTTTTGGCCGGAATCTGTCCGGTGCGTCCTGCATAAACATCGGATGCGGCCGGAGTGATGCACGCCGAATATATTAATAAAATTAATGAAATTGTTTTTTGTGCGCCATCAGTGCCACGCCCTGCCCTGTTCGCATCATAAATACTCCTTATAAATCAAATACATATGTTTTGGCACATTATTGGCAGCGTAAGTGCCGGGGGGGGTGTATCCGTGTTCGCTGGTACCAGGCAGGTAATTTCTCGACGGGAGGAATATCCGATCATGAAAAAGTCGCCTGTCATCCTCACGGTACTGTTTCTCTCAGGTTTCTTGGGCGGGACGGCAACGGCTGGCGAGTGGCATGCGGGCACCAACAACCTCTGCTCCGATTGCCACACCATGCACTTCAGCCAATCCCACAACTGGGACGGCTCGACACCGGTCTCCTCCACCGCCGCGAGACCTAATGGCAACTGGTTGGGGGCTTCTGGGCCGAACAACTACCTATTAAAGGCAGCCGGAAATGCTCTCTGCATTGCATGCCACGATGGCCAGACCTTCGCCCCCGATGTGCTTGGGAGCAATACAAACGCAGGGAACCAAACCCAAGGCAGGTCGGCAGGCGGGTTAAACGTTCCCGGAACATCTGTGGCGCCGTACGAAGCATGGAAAGGGCATACCTTGGATGGGCCGATGCGCGCCCCGGGGGGTGGAGCACAATTCCGCCTCGTGTGCATCAATTGCCACGACCATCACGGCCAAACCGCCATCTATCGCAACCTCGGCATCTACTCTAACCCGACGTACGTGATCGGCCCGACCAATGATACAAGCAAGGACGTTTGGATCAATATCCCCGCCGGCTATACCCCGAATTCAGGGAACGCGACGACCTTCATCCCTTACTACGACACCGCAAACGTAAGCTATAACCGGAATGATATTACCGGCGGGAAAAGCAGCAACAAAATGGATGAGGTATGCGCGGGATGCCACCAGAATTTCCACGGCCCCCCCGGAGATTCCAACATCGGAGCTTCGACAGGGGCATTGTTTGGCTTCTTGCGGCACCCCACGGCCAAGACCACGATCGGGGCATCCGGCGCCCAAGGGTACGACGGCCATTCGAGCCTGTCCCGGTTTATTGCCGGCCCCACCAAGATCAAGGTGAACGCCTCTGACCGGGCGGCATGGACCGACGCTTCCCCCGGCTGCCTCACCTGCCACAAGGCCCATGGGAACCAGAATCCTTTCGCCCTGATTTTCCTCAACCGGAACGCCATGTTGGTAACCGAGGAAGGCGGATACGCGTCAGGCCAGACTCAAAACGTGGCGCAAGGTTATCGGAACCTCTGCGGCCAGTGCCACGACCAAGGCAATTGATAACGACAGAAGGGAAGTGCGGCAGGATCGACAACCCATAATGGAAACAACCGGCTGTCGACGATTCACTTTCTGATCGTGCTCACCATCTCTTCGATGACCTGCTCCGACAGGGAGACCAGGTTGCGGATCTGCCCGAATTGCAGCACGGTCCGGTAGTCCGTCCCCTTGCGCAGGTTGCGTGACGACCAGACGATTTTCCCCGTCTCGGCATCGAGTATCATGAAATAAAACTCGATCGCCGGTGTTGCCACGCCGCCGTACCCAAGGATTCTCTCGTATTGGTAAATTACCCCGCTGAGGAAATATCTCGTGCCCAGCCTTTTCGCGATCGCCCGGAGTTGGGCGCTGTCCATCCTGTCGACGACCCGGAACCCCTCGGCGATCAACCCCTCCCTCACGTCCCCGGGTTCGGTGACCGAGATCCCCTTCCTCCCCGACAGGCGGCTGACGACGAGATCCTGGATGATCCCGCCGGCGTTCCGGTTGGGGCTGTAATTCCCGATCGGAAGGACGGCGATCCTCAAGGGGGACACTGCCCCGAGCGAGGGGGACCGGTAGAAAAGCGGCTTGGACAGGGGAAGGCGCCTGGGCAGGCGGGTATCTGCCGAAGGGGTTTCCCCACCGGCCCGGAACGTTTCCACAAGCCGCGACGCCGCGACCGGAAGCAGGGCCCGGATAGTATCGACCTTGCCCAGCCCGAGGATTCCCTCCTGCTCGTCCCCCGTCAGCGCTACCACCTTCTGCCAGAGGAGGGAACCGTCCGCGGATACCAGCCGGGCGTGGATCCCGACCTGGGGATTCCGCCCCTCCCGATAGGTTAGGATCGTACCTGTGACGATTCCCTGAAGCCCATGCAGCTGCGCCATCTTCCGAACTTCGGCGGTCGGGAGGAAGTCCTGGAAACGGATTCTCTCTTCCTTCAGGAATCGACCGAGGGGCTCCCAAGGAGAAATTTTGAGCCCCTTCTTTTCGAGCGCCTCTTTCACGAAAAACATGACGTGCCCGGTCGCATCCCGGACGCCGCTCACGTTCTGGAACGGGACGAGCCCGATCCGCGCCTCCCCCCGTGCCGCGTGCACGGGGAGGATCAGGAGAACCAGGAGAATGGCGATAAATGGCTTCACGTCGACGGCGCCCACCTCACTTCGCAAGGATCGTGTCGACTTCCGTCCGGATCAGCCTCTCCGCCGCCTGCGTCGGGGTTTCTCCCCCCACCCCGAACAGCTGGGTGGAAAGCTTCGCACCGCTCCGGGTGCCGCTTACGGACCAGAGGGTCCCGCCGGACCGCGCCTCGACGAGCCTCAGCTGGATGGTGACGTCCGGCGAGGGGATCGTCCCCGACCGGGATTCCCCGTAGTCGACCACCGCCCCGAAGACGAATGCCTGGGCGCCGAGCGCCTCCCCAAGTTTCTTGATCTGGGCGGGCGCCATGCCGGTCGGGTTCTCGATCCCCTGCTCCCGTAGCACCCGCGCAACCTGTCCGGTTTCGAGGATGTCGAATACTCCGAGGGAGAGAAGGTCGATGGTCACCAGTTTCTGCACCTTTTCCCCCGCGAAGCGGTCCTGCGTCATGTTCTCGAAGGGAAGGATCGCCACCTTCTTGATCACCGTGAAATCCGCCGTGGGGCTGACGTACACCGTGAGGCCGCCGGTGGTTTTACAGCCGGCAACCCCCATCAGAAACAAAACGATCAGGCCGACCTTCGCCGATTGCCGCATGCGCCGTTCTCCTTCCTGAAGTCGTGCGTTGTACAAGGTATGCAATCTCCTCTCACCTCGCGACGGAGAAGATCCCTGCGATCAGAGGCTCAAGCTGAACGTGGTATACATGGTCCGGAACCTCGTCGTCTCGACCGCCCTCTGGACCGTGCTCGCGTAGCTGAAATCCAGATACGCGGAAGGGTTGATGGTCCACCGGACCGTCCCCAGGTAGTTGTCGATCCGCCGGTTCGATGTCGGGTCCAGGTCCATGGCATACGACCCGGACAGCCGTATGGCCCCCCGGGGAAATGGATACCAGTCCGCCTTATACCCCTGCAGGATCCCTGTTTGGCGGATTCCCGCCTGCGGTTCCTGGCGATTGACGTATCCCCAGCGTCCCCCCAGACGTAGCTGCTGGCTCGGAATGTAGGTAATTTCCGTATTGACCCGGGAATCCTGGCTCCGCCGATCCTCCGGGCTGTTCACAGCCGTCCATTGCAGCGTGCCGTTTGCGTTCCACGTCAGGGTCCTCGTGAGTTGGGCGTTACTGGTCGCCGTCAAGGAGTATTGCACGGAGGACTGGTTGTCGGTGAAACTCTCCTGGCTGGTATACCCCCCGTCGAGGGAAACATCCCACCCGGGGTACAACTTTGCCGCGTTGTGGACCGATAACGTATCCACCTGTAGCGACTTCTGGCTCCCCACCATCTGTTCGGACCGGCTGGCCGTCACGGCCGTGTTGAGGGTCTTGAGAAAATAGATGTTGACGAGGGCGGAAACCAGGTCGGTCGACTGGGAAAGACCCACGTTCGGCGTCGTTTTCGAGAGCTGATACCTGAAGGTCGTGTTGACAAAACGGGAAGGCTCGAACGAAGCGGAGAGCCCCTGGGTCCAGTTCGTGGACGTGAACAGGGGGTTGTTGTCCGCGTCATTCCGGAAGATCCCGATATTCCCTTCATAGTTCAACGTCACCCTCTCCACGGGTCGTACGATCGCATTGAGGCTTCCGCTCTGCGTCAGCACCCGGGTCGTGATCTTCCGCCCGGAGAAGAGCGTGTCCCGGCCGACGACCTCGATCTCGGTCACGAGGGCATCGACCGTCGTGACGTTGCTGTTGACCACCTTGAAGAACCGGGACCGGGTCGACGGGAAAACGATTTCATACCGGCCGAAGGTAAAATTGTAAACGGATGCGACCCCGACCGCCACGTTGTCCCAACGGGTACCGTCCGTGCTGGTATAGACATTCCATAGGATCGGTGTCCCGACGGGAGGTACGGGGTTCCCCGTGGAGGAACGGACGTAGACCCGGAATTCATCGGCAGGCATCGCGAATCCAAGGTCGGCCGCGATGTTATGGAACACACCCCCCCCCGGAGTTCCGATACCGATCACGGGAAATGCGGGCAAGACGTCCTGGATGCCGTCGATGAGGGAGGGTGCGTTGACGAGAGGGTGGTCCGTGTCGTCCCCGGGGGTATCGTCGATCGCGTGTAGCGCATTCTGAATCTTTCTCGGATTCACAACGATCAGAACGGAACTGTTCGTCGTTTCCTCGACCCTCGTGGAGGACGAGATGAAGTAGGTCGCCGTGATGTCGACGCGATTCCGCAGAAAGGCATCATGGTACCCGACCCGACCCTGGTTTTCGGTCTCCTTCCTCGTGAAGGCGCTGGTTTCGTCGTTGAACAGATGATACCGGTTCCCGTAACCGAAGGTGAACGCATTGTAGATGTAATCCAGCGTGGTCCGAAGCTCCGTGTCGGTCGTCCTTGCCGATGCCGATGTCGATGTCTGGGCATCCGTGGTCTTCCGATCCAGCTGCACGTTCAAGCTCGGGAAATCGTGCGGCCTCCACCCGAAACGGCCGTAATATTTCCAGTCGTTCTGCTCGGACCGCACGACCTCGCCGGTGTCGAACTTCGACGTTCCCCGGAACAGCTCGATCCCCGTACCGACCGAGAAAGGAGCGAGATCGTAGAGGAGGTCGAACGTCGGGTTGAAGACCTGGTTGCGCGACGTGAACTCCTGCCCACCCTCCTGCTTCGTGGAGCCGATATTATCCTGCCACCGGAGAAAGATCCGGTACTGCAGGGGGGGGGCGACCCGTCTCTGGAACCGGAGTTCGTAATTCTGGTTGAAGAAGTGCAAGGTGCTCTGGTCGGAGCGCGTGTCCTGATAGCTCAGGGTGATCTTTCCGCCCGTGTCCCCGCCGCCCCAGGCGGATCCTCCGGCGAGAAAAAAGAGCGCCGCAACGACCGGCAGGAACGGGGACGCAAAACGAGCCCTCATCCTTCGGTGATTTTCCGGCAAGGGCATCAAGGATCATCTCGCGTAATTGATCGTGTAGCTCTCGCTGCCGTGGCAGCTTGGCGAGCATCTGCCACCGGTCGCCGTCTGGGAGTAGCTGTTCAGTCCGGGGGACCGGCCGCTGGTCACGATGAGCGCCGGGTTCGTCGTGCTCCCGTGACTGTCGTGGCACGAATAACAGGAGTATCCCCGGCTTCCCACGTGGAAGGTGTGCCCTTCGGAGAATCTTGGGGAGTTGAAGCGGCTGTACCCTTTCACGGTCGAGGAGGCGCTGTTGTTGGCATAGGTGTCGTAGAGGTGGCAATCGAAGCACAGGTCCGTCGTGCTCATCCTCCAGGGCGAGGAGTTTTTATAGTAGGACTTTTTCAGGATGTAGGAATACGAGGAGCCGTGCGGACCCCGGACATTGACGTCGTCGCTGGTGTGGCAATCCGTGCAATAGATCTTCCTGTCCCACGTCCACCCGTTGGCGAACGCACCGGGGTTGATATTGGCGTTCTTCCCCCGGTCTTCCACGGGGTGGAAGGACGGGTTGTTGGTATTGAGGAACAACGCAAGGTCCGGCTTCAGCGGCGGGAGGGTCGTCCACGAGGAGTGGCATTTGAAGCACACCTCGTATTCGTTCACGAAGTCCGTGCTGTTGGGGGGCCGGTAGATGTAGGTCGGCGGTACGCCTGCCGCACCGTTGACCACCGTAACCCGCCCTACCCCGAGAATCCGGTTCGACGCGCCCGGCGGGATGGGAGCGATGGCAGGAGAATCGGACCGGGCGTAGTGAGGGTTGTGGCAATCCTCGCACTCGGAGTGCCGGTTGTTGACGGGCGACGCGCCGTATTTCGTCGGATCCCCCCCCTCCGAGGCGACATGTTTTCCGCTCGTGCCGATCGGGTGTTTCGAGGTTTTCGTGAACTGGAGGTTGACGTTCTTCGACGAATTGGCGGGGTATCCCCCGTGGCACGCCTCGCAGAGATTCTCCTCCCGCTCGAAAGCCAGGTTCGGGATGAGGCCCCCCGCGTCTTTGTACCCGTGAGGGGTGTGGCAATTGACGCACTTCCCCGTATCGGCCCAGGGACGGGCGGGAGGCCCCGGCGGCAAGGGAGGGGTCGCACCGGGCCAGACCATGGAAGTGGACAGGCCGTGGGACGACTGGTCGTACAGCGTGGACCCTTGATAGACGTTGGGGCCGGACGGCGTCGCGGTCGTGTGGCAGACGTAGCAGAGACCGTTCGTGTTCCCCATGAAGAGGAGGAACGGGAAAGGGCCCTGGGTGGAGGCACCGTCGTAACCGGCGTGCTCGTTATGGCACTGGGAACAGGATCCAACCGGCTCGGTCGCGATCCGGAAGACCTTCGCTGCATGCTTGGTCAACGGGTAGACGCCGCCGCGCGCCTGGACAATGCGGGGGGAAAGAGCGAGGCATGCGACGGCCCCCGCCGCGAGGAGGACGGTTTTCCGGTAGACGCTCATCCCTTTGGTCCCCATGCGTTTCCTGGCAGCCCCTTTCCCTCTCGCATCATTCGTTATGGCACTGCTGGCACGTCGAGGTCAGCGTCGATCCGTCGGCGAAGATCGTTCCCGCCCGGTTGGCCGCCCCGTGCGCCTTGTGGCAGGAGAGACAGAAGACCTGGTCGTCCCCGGAGGGGACGACATTGTCGGTGGGGGTCCGGACGGGGACCCGGTCCGCGACCGTCCCGGACCAGTAGGCGTAGTCGGCGTCGGCGGCCCCGAAGAGCGCCTGGTCCTGGGGGTGCCGGAACCAGGGGCTTGCAAGCCCTTCCTCCGAAGTCGTTTTCCCGTGAAAATTGGTGTGGCAATCGTTGCACCATTGGGACATCCCGCTTTTGTAGAAAAGGTTCGACGGGATATAGACCTGACCGGGGTTGCTCCCGTTGGCGGTAACCGCCTGGTCCACCACGACTGAGACGTCTTGCGTGTTTCCCCCCCCGCCCGTCCGGAACCAGAGGTTCCGGTAGTTGGAGTTTCCGTGCGGGTCGTGGCAGGTCACGCAGGTGAGCGCGAAAGGGATCGATCCTCCCGGCGGCAGGATGGGCGCGGCCATCCCCAGATTGTGGCTCCTGTTGGTCGCGACTCCGCCGGTGTTTGAGAAAAAACCGCCGGCGGCCTCGTAGGCGACCGGCGCGATGACATCGGGGGCGGCGGGGTTGCTGCCGTCGTGGCAATAGACGCAGAGGGACAGGGCCGACGCGTTCCGCAAAAGCGACGGCGTAGGGGAAGCGCCCGCGGCGCCGTCGTACCGCATCGGCTGGCCCCCCTGGCTGTTGTGCTGGGTGTGGCAATCGGAGCAGACCGAGGTTTCCTTGTAATGCCACTCACCGGCGTGCAAACGGATCTGGAGAAGAAAGGCCAGAGCGATGAAAACGAGCAGCGGAAGGGGAAACGTTTTACACCTCAACCCGAATTTTCCCCCCCATGATTTCCAGCCTTATTCAGGAATTCCCCTCGCCAAGTGTAATGACGACAACTCAACAAATCAATTCCATTTCGATGAAAAGGTCGACTCGGCAAAAAAACCCATGAGGGGGCCGTGAAGGCCCCCCCCATGGGTTGGTCGTTGGTAATTTAACTGCTCTTAGTTCCCTTGACCGTGGCACTGACCGCAGAGGTTGCGGTACCCTTGCTGCAGGTCGGCGGTTTGACCAGTTTTATAGCCGCCCTGTTCATCAACCGATGCGGCGTTCCCGTTGAGGAAGACCAGCCCGAAGGGGTTCTGGTTCCCGTGGGCCTTGTGGCAAGACACGCATCCCGGTGCGGCATCGGTATACCCTGTCCGGTCGGACGCATATACCTTGACCTTGGTCGTATTGGCAACGAACCGGGCAAGCGACGAGTGGCCACCGTATCCCTGAGTCCCGGCCACTCCGAGCGTGACTCCGGAGGTCGGGTGCCGCGCAAAACCATCCAATGCTGAAGCCGTTGCGGCGCCCTGGACAGTTGAAGCATCAACCCCGCCGTGGAAATCGGCGTGGCATGCGCCGCAGAACGTGTCCATCTTGTTGCTCGTCGTAATGCCAGCAACTGCTGCGTCAGCGCGGTTATAACTAACATTGGCCGAATCATAGTACGGGTTAA
>ORJL010336650.1_pt1 | contig 11501 bp, 10 predicted proteins | sample 1779941 | NCBI WGS metagenome assembly ORJL01 (sample SAMEA104232317, study PRJEB22302) | groundwater metagenome | biome: forest; feature: aquifer; material: groundwater | place: USA | collected 2011-08-07 | depth 5.8 m | reverse complement strand
GCTCTCGAAACAGCGAGGGTCTCGTACCGCCGGATCGTCCAGGCCGCCCCCCCTCCCTCTGGCTTCGTCCACCCCCAATGGGAGGAGAACATCCGGGAAGTGGAAAGCTACTTCCTCGAACGATTCGACATGTCGTTCATGGCCTATCCCCTTATCAACGGTACGATGGTTTTCACAAAACACGCCGCCCACCAGGCGGAGTGGCCGTCCGTGGAGGCGTGGCGTTCCCCGGACACCGTGCGGAAATATCTCGGGAACGGATTGAACGACCATTTCCTGACGGGAAAGATCGGGATCGCTACCCTGATCAACTCGACGCACCAGCTTTACCACCTGGCCCGCTTCGAACAGTTCCGGGGGGAACAGATCGAACAGGTGAGATCCGTGGTGGAATTCGGGGGGGGGTACGGCAACCTCGCCCGCCTCTTCCGGTGTTTCGAGGGCCTTTCCCGCTATACGATCCTCGACCTCCCGCTGTTCAGCTGCATCCAGTACGTGTTCCTCTCGACTGTACTCGGCCCCGGAGGCGTGCGGCTCGTCACCGAACCCCGAACCCCCGCGGCGGACGGAATCGTGGATCTGGTGCCGATCAACCTCCTGCCGGACCTTCCCAGGGACGGGGAGCTGTTCGTCAGCACGTGGGCGTTGAGCGAAACCCCTCTCGCTGCGTACAATCTAGTGCGCGAGAGGGACTGGTTCGGCGCCCGGGAGATCCTCCTCGCGTTCCACGAAGAGTGGAAGCCGTGGAGCACCGAGGAGATGATCGGGGAATTGAGGGAGCGGTTCGGCCGCGTCGATACGGTCCCCCTCCATTTCCTCCCTGGCAATCATTACCTGCAGGCGACGGAAAGGGTCGCACCTGGGGAAAACGGTTGACGACGGGCACCCCCCCCGGGAGCATCCTGGTCATTCAGCTGGGCGACATCGGGGACGTCGTCCTTGCCACCGCGTCGTTCCGCGCCCTAAAGGATCTCCTGCCGGGCGCCCGGGTTCATGCGCTGGTACGGAAGGGGTGCGGCGCGCTCCTTGCGGCGGACCCGAACCTGAGCGGAGCATTCGAATCGCGTCGGGGCGGCGGGAGGCTCTCCGACGTCGTGAGGGAGAACCTCGCGCTGACCCGAGCCCTCCGGGCAGAGCGGTTCGACCTGGTGATCGACCTGCGGACCGGGGACCGGAGCGCCATCCTCGCACTCCTCGCGCGTGGGACGGAAAAGGTCGCCTACGCCGGCGACGGGGCGTTCTGGAGAAGGTTCGTCTTTACCCGGCTGTTCGACCGCCTCGCGGCGGCGCCGCCGCCTGCCCATCCGGGGGCCGACCAGTCGCTGCGCATCCTGCGGGCCGCAGGGTTGGAGGCAGGAAATTTCCTTCCCCAACTTCACGTTTCCGATGAAACGGACAAGACGGCCCGGGGGATCCTCTCCGCGGCGGGGATCTCCCCGGAAACGCGGTTCGTCACGATCAATCCCTTTTCCCGCTGGAAGTACAAGGAGTGGGGGTACGACCGGTGGGCCGAAGTGATCGCGAAGCTCGGCGAACGCCACGGTCTTCCGTCGGTCCTGATCGGATCGGTGGAGGAGGCCGGGGAGGTGGCCGGAATCCTGCGAAAGGCGGGCGGGGAAGGGAGATCGATCGCCGGGAAGACGTCCCTCGGGGAGCTCGCCGCGGTCCTGCGGAGAAGCACGCTTCACCTGGGCGTCGACAGCGCGGCGCCGCACATGGCTTCCGCGCTCGGAACGCCTACGCTCACGATCTTCGGGCCCTCCGACTGGCGCGCGTGGGCCGTGCCGGACGACCTTCATCGCGTGGTCACACCGGATATGGAGTGCGTCCCCTGCCACCGGAAGGGGTGCGACGGGAAGGAGAAAAGCCTCTGCCTCGAGAAACTCCCTGCGGAGAAAGTGTTGGGTGCGGCCGGGGAGATCCTCCGGGCGGAAGCCGCCCGGGCTACCCCCCCATCCCGGTGACTCCGATCATGGCGTTGCCCGACGAAGGAGACGGCGAACGTGAGCTCCACTTCGTAGGGCCGATGAATCTCCGGGTTGGCCCCCTCAGGCAGGTAGACGGGGGTTGCCCCCTCCACGCAATATTTCTCGAGGGCGTCGCGGGTGCTGGTCCAGCACAGGTCGAAGTGCCGGCATAGGTCGCGTACCCCCATCGCCGCCCCGTCCCGGACCCGGCCGACGAACGCCTCCCTGTCGTTGAGGGCAAGGTTGACCATCGGCGCCCCGAGGCTCGATAGCTCCCGCACCGTCTCCGGCGTCACAAGCTCTCCGGACAGGTATGTGAAAATGAATCCCAGCGGCCGTTCCCTCGACCGGGCGCGGGCGAATTCGAGGAGATCCCGGTTCATCTCCCCCTTGAGCCTTTTCCGCCAATCCCTGCTCCCGTGGTCGAAACGATCGCGCCAGTCGTAGCACACCGCTTCCCCGAACTTCTCCAAGGCAGGCATGAACGCAGTCCGCTCCCAGTTGTAGTCATGGAAGATGGCCAGCGTGCGCAAGGCTCCGCGGGGAGTTGCCGCGAGGGAAGGGCGCCTGGCCTTCGCGGCGCGCGCAATGGCGTCCGGGTCCGGTACGGCAAACCCGCGGCGATCGAACTCCCGGCGGCAATGCTCCCGCTCCTTCTCAAGCCGGCGGAGGCTGCGCCAGGCGCGGAACGCTTTCCGGTACGGCCGGAAGGGATCGTTCACCGGTGGACCGCGTAGAGCCGGGGGCCCATCGACTTCCTCTCCATGTCGTTCATCATGTTGAGGGCGTGCCCGGCGTCCAGCGCCGGGACGGAGAAGCGGCGCGAGAGGTCCGCGCACACCCGGAGGGCCCCGACGCCGGCTCCAACGAGGCACAGGTCCACGTCTTGCGGGACTGCCCGCAGAACCTCGTCCCGCATCGAGTCCCACCGGGTGGCCACATAGGACGCCGGGATCGGCACGGGAACCAGCGAGGGACGGGACGACAGCGCTGAAAACCACTCGGCGCACGATCCCATGTCGATGTCCGAGTTGAGGATGCACATCTTCCTGCCATCCACGGCGGCCGCGAAGGCGCGCGACGTGAGGTACGCGTACACGACATAGAACGGGGCGTAGTTCGTCTCTCCGAGCAGGACCCCGTGTCCACGAAGGAACTCTAGGAAGCGCGCCGCGCCGTCATCCCCGGTTTTTTCCCAGAACGCCGGGAACTTCCGTCGCACCGGTCCGATGTTGCCCGGAAACACCAGCGGCGCGAGAATTCCGGTTCCGGCCACGTATCGGAGGTCCTCCGCATGCGCCGGGAACGACCTCCGAATCGCGTCGGTGGACTCCGCTTGCTCGTACAGGCCGTTGCAGCGAAGCGAGCCCGCGTAGAACGCGTACTCCCCGTCCGCGAAACGGACGACGGACATCCCGTTCCGTTCCGATATCGCTCTGCGGACCCGTTCGGAAAGCATCGTCACGCATGCGTCGCCGGACGAAGCCGTTTCGTGGAGGAGACACGTTTCCTGGTCCCGGATCCCGGGGCCGAACCGCTCCACCGCCGGCGAATTGTCGATCCCGGTCACCACCAGGGCATTGAACCGGAACCGCGGCGAGCCGGTGAGCCGCTCCGGATCCGGGCGGTCACCTTCCCCGTGCACCATCACCCCCGGGGATCGGAACGTCGGACTTCTTCGCCACGACTGCGACGCCCGTGCCCGTATACAGCTTGGCAACCGGACGGGCGAGCCAACCCATGAAAGGAATCTTTCTTATCCTTCTCTTCATGTATTCGGAGTGATATCTTTTTTCCTCCAATACGGCGAAACCGCACCGAAGGAGAAGCTCCCGCAACGAACCGGGGGTGAAGTGAAATTGGTGATACGGCAGATCCCAGTCCTTCCAGGCGCTTCCTTCCTTCATCGCATCCGTGCACTCGTAGTTCGGAACTTCGACGACAAGGATCCCGTCCACCGACAGCCACTTCGATGCGAAAACCAGCGGGTCCCGCGGGTCCCGCGTGTGCTCCAGCGAATGCCACATGGTGACCACATCGAACGATCCCGGCTCGAATAGCCCCTCCCGCAGCTCCCCGGTCGCAACCGGGATCCCAAGCGTTTCCCGCACGGAGGCCGCCGCGTCGTCGGACACGTCGAACCCGACGACGTCGTATCCACGGCGGCGGCATGCTTCGAGAAAGTACCCCCTGCCGCTGCCGACATCCAGCACCTTTCCGGCGCTCTTGTGCTTTCGGAAGAATTCCACCCGATGTCGCTCCTGGGAGAGGCGGCGACGCATCCCGTCGGAACCGGGGGGAAGGACGTTTTCATAGTGGCTTACGAAATAGCTTTCGCGATACAGCTGGCCGAGTTCGGCGGGATCGGGCCTTGGGTCCAGGACGCCGAGTCCGCAGCCGGTGCACTTGTGGACGGACCACCGGCCGTCGCTCACCAGCGGAACGCGGTCCGTCCCGCCGCACAGAATGCACTCCCCCGGCGCCTTCTCCATCGAACCCCGGCCTCATCCCTTTCCCGTTTCGCGGATAGCGACATCATATACCACCCGATACCGTTCGAGTTTCTCCAACGCACGCGCCCGGTCGCCCCGAAAAGGCAGGGAAAGCCGGGTGAGAAGGATTCTTCGCCTCTCCCTGCGGACATGGGCCAGGGCGATTTTCCGGACGGTTTCCGGCCGATAATGCTTGCGGTAGAACAGGTATTCCGCCGCCGCCTTCTTCCGCCATATGTCCACGGGGAGCGCTCCTCGCTCGCTTTTCCCGCCGTGGTGCAGGATGACCGCGTCGTCGACGTGGCCTATCCGGTACCCTTCCTTCCGGATCCTGAGGCAAAGGTCCTGGTCCTCCCCGTAGAGAAAGAAATCCTCGTCGAAGCCTCTGAGCTTCCGCATGAGTTCCGTCCGGACGATCTGGCAGGCGCCCATCACGCATGCGATCTCCCCCGGGAGTCCGGAAAGCTCTCCCGCGGTCCGCTTCTGGCCCGGGTAGGTGCGTGATACGGTGTCCTGATGCGAACCGTCCGGGTTGTTGACCGTGGGCCCCGCAAGTCCGACCTGCGGGTTTGCGTCCATCCAGGCGGTCATCCTCCGTAACGCCTCGGGCGTCGCCTCCGTGTCCGGATTGAGCAGGACGATGTAACGGCCGACGCACTCCCCGAGGACCTGGTTGTTCGCCACCCCGAATCCCCGGTTTTCCTTGTTCTCCACCAGCCGCACCCACGGAAACTTCTCGCGGACAAGGGAGGCCCCTCCGTCCGACGATGCGTTGTCGACCACGAACGTTTCGAGCGATACGCCGGCGGACGCACGCACCGATAGCAGGCACGCCTCGATCAGGTCGGCCGTGTTGTAGGAAACGATGACCACGGAGACCTCCGGCACGGGAAGGGCCGTCACCGGGAGACCCCGGTCGACTTCCGCTTCACGGCCAACACTTCTTCGTACACCCCCGCCACCTTCTCCGCCAGGCGATCCCAGCCGTGAAGCGAAGCCGTGCGGAACCCCGCCTCCCCCATCGCGGCGCGGCGGTGCGCATCGAGCAGCAGGACGATCCTCCCCGCCGCGGCGTCGACGTCGAGTCGGTCCGGAAGGACGAATCCATTCCCTCCATCCTCGACCAGGTCCTTCGCGCCGACGTTCGCGCTCACGATCACCGGCAGCCGGGACGCCATCGCCTCAAGGACAACCATCCCGAACGTGTCGAACGCCGACGGCATCATGAACAGGTCGGAGGCGAAGTAGAACGCCTCCACCCCTTCCGCGTGCGGGCCGGCGAACACCACGGATTCCGCTATTCCCAGGGAGGACGCGAGGGAACGGAACTTCCCCTCGTTCCCCCTCCCGACGACGAGGAGGCGGAGCGCGGCGTCGGGACGCAACGCCTTCGCCCGGGCGACCGCCCGGAGGATCGCGTCGAGCCCCTTCACCTCGAAATTCATCCCGACGAACAGGATGACGATTTCCGGGATGCCGATCCCGTAGCGGCCGCGGACCTCCCGCCGACACGCATCGCGGTCCGGGGAGGAAAATCGCGCGAGGTCGACGCCGGGGTGCAGCACGCGCATCCGTGAAGGGTCGATCCGGTACCTTTCCCGGTACGCCTCGCCGGCGATCGACGACACCGGGAGGTGCCAGGCGCACCCGCCACCCCCCATCATCCGCCCCTCGACCCACGCGGTCGCCCGGTCGAAGAGGGTCGGACGGCGCTTCCGGACGTCGCGGATCCACGTCTCGTGGGGGATCGAGTGCATGGTGAACACGTCCGCGCGGAAGATCCTTTCGTGGGCGTGGACCAGGTCGAACCGGCCCTTCCCCACCTCGCGGCCTGCGAGCCATGCGAACAACGCCTGCCGCGGGAAGCGGGGGAAGGGAATCCTCGGTATCTTGTGGAAGACGACCGGCCCCGGACCGGGACTCCAACGGTTGGCGAAGACGTGCATCTCGTACCGCCCGTCCCCGGCGAGACGCTCCGTCAGCTCGTATACGAACCTCTCACCGCCGCCGACGGTCCCGTACTTCGGGACGACGACGGCGACCCTGGGCCGCGCGGACGAAGTCACTCCCGTCCCTTCCCCTGCGATCTCTCCAGTTCCCGGAGCTTCGCGTACTTGGCAAAAGCAAGCCAGCCGGTGGTCGCGGAGATCACGATCCCCTCCACCCCGTCGAGGAAGCCGAGGCGGAGAACGTACGTCCTGAAAAACGCGAACGCCGGCCGAAGCAGGAGGTCCGCGATCCCGCAACGCCTTCCCCGCTCGTACATCTGGCGGGCGGACAGGTCGCTGTACCGGTCGATCTTTGGGATCATCTCCCCGATCCCGGAGAAGGAGTAGTGGAGAAGGTGGCCCGCAAGCGGCGCCGTTTCGCCGGAAACCTCCACCCGCTCGTGGACGAGGTCCGCCGAGAAGCGGGCCCGGGCGCGGTCGAAGAGGCGGGTCGTCCGGTCGGGGTACCACCCGCAGTGCCGGATCTCCTTCCCGCCCAGGAACGTCCGGCGGGGGACGGTGTACGCGGCGGCCATCCCGGTGACGGAAAGGACCCCCCCGATTTCCCGCGCCAGTTCGGGGGTGACCCGCTCGTCGCAGTCGACGTTGAGCACGACGTCGTGAGCGGCACGTTCCACGGCCGCCTGCTTCTGCGGGCCGAACCCTTTCCACGGAACGTCGAACACCTTGTCCGTGTACCGCCGCGCAATCTCCCGCGTCCCGTCGGAGCTCCCGGAGTCGACGACCACGATCTCGTCGGCCCAGCGGAGCGATTCGAGGCACGCCGCGATGTTCCTCCCCTCGTTGAGAGCGATGACGACCGCGGAGATCCGGCGACGCGGGGAGGAGTTCACGGCGTCTTCCCCTCCTTCGACAGGAGAACCTCCAGAAGCCGCCGGGCATCGTGCTCTTTCCGGAGGGCAGCCCCGGCCTCGAGCGCGTTCCTGCGGAACCGGGGGTACTCCGCGCGCACCCCTTCCACGGCGGAAAGGATCGATGCCGGGGAAAGGTCTTCGATCGCGACTCCGGCGCCGAAACGGAGGGCGGCCCGGGCCATCCAGGTCCCGGCGGTGGCGATTACCGGCGCGCCCGCGGAGAACGCATCGAGCGTCACGCCGCTGATCCGGTCCGCGAAATCGTCCCTCGAGTACGGCTGCAGCACGATCGCGCCGTCGAACATCGCCCGGTACTCCGCTGCCCCCAAGGTCTCCGGGACGATCGTTAACCTGGCGGAGGACGCCTTCGCAAGGCGGTCCAGCTCCGCCGGGATCCCGTCGTCGAACTTGCCGTAATGTTCGGGCGACGCCTGCACCACCATCGGTATCCCCGATCCGGCATCCGACAGGAGGCGGACGAGGTCCACCACCGCCGGGAATCCCTTGTCCCTCCGCGCCGCGCCGGCGAAGAGCACGTGCCGGAATACCCCCCCCGCACCCGCCGCCTCCACGGGTTCGGGCGAAGCCGGGTACGGGACGACCCGGACGTCCCGGAAACCGCACTCACGGAAGACGCCAGCGACCGTTTCCGTCGGTCCCATCAGCGTGAGGCCCGGCTGCCTGCCGCTCGCCCTCCTGAAAAAATCCCGCTTCGACGGGTCGGGCTTCACCCAGTGGAAATAGAGGAAGGCTTTTCCGGGAGGTATCGACCGTCCCGCCGCGAGGGAGAGCATCGTCAGGTCCGCCCTGCCGGCCGTCGGGACGAAGATCCGTCCCGGCCCCCGAAGGAGCTTCCTGTAAAGGAGGAACGCCTCGGGCTTCCGGATCCGCCGGTGGAAGTAAGGGACCACGCGGACTCCCAGCCCTTCGATCCGGGGAAGGCGGGCCCGCGAACCGGCGTAGAGCGTGATACCGTCTTCGCCTTCCCGCCGCGCGGCGCAGACGCTCTCGACGAAGCTGTGGCAGTGCCCGGCCTCGGACGAAAGGGTCGGCTCGACGATGTCAATCCGCCCCAACGGTCATCCTTTCCTCACCGGTGCCTCCTGAGCAGGGAGAGCGTTTCCAAGCGATCGCCGTAATCTCCGTTTTTCGCCAGCATCACGAATCCTTTCGGCTTCCCCGAAAGCGATTCCTCCCCCGAGGGGGCACTCGGGAAATACACGCCGAGGTCGTGCCCCTTCACGCTCTTCCGGATCAGTGAAAGGTTCATCCACTTGAACATCCCGCACCGGTCATAGGCGTACCCCGGGTCCCCCGGGACCTGGAAGTCGTCCACCATGACCACGAATTTCGCCCACCGGGAGGCGATGATCGAGATCTCCTCCGCCAGGGGGCAATCCTTCCCCCAGTGGGCATCCAGGTAAAAGAAGCATTCCTTTTGGATCACGTCCCGATTCGCGCTCAGCTCCTCCAAGAATTTCCTCGAATCGGAGCGGACGAGGTGGATCCCCTGCCTTCCTTTCAGGCGCATCTTCGCCAGGGAGTGCAGCATCGGGTTTATCTCGGAGGAGAACACGGGGAGGTTCGACGCCTCCGCGAAGTATCCGGTCGAATCGCCGAGGTAGGTACCGGTTTCGATCACGAAGGAAAAGTCGAACATCCGGAGCAGCTCACCGAAAATCCTTTCCCTGTACATGGAACCGTTCAGCCCGGCGCCGTCCCCGGGCACGTACGCGGGAGAGGCGGTCAACACATGGACGGCCGTCTCGAGGTCGTTCATCCGGTTGATCATGTCCCGGAAATAGTGATTCCTTATCCCCTTGAACATCGTCCGGCCTCCCCGTTTCCGAGCATGTCGGCACAAGTCTACCCCGGATCGGGGAGTTCCATCAGCCCGGCCATCGCCGCGGCGACCTCTTCCGCGCGGAGGCCGGCGCGGCACTCCGCGTCCCGCGGGCACTCCCTGCGGAGACACGCGGTGCAGGGAAGAGGCGCCTGCAGGAACCTGTGACCCGGGCCGACCGGGGCGTTCCGGCGCCCGTCCGTCGCCCGGTATACCGAAACGGTCTTCGCCCCGACCACCGCCGCGAGGTGCAGCGGCCCCGTGTCCGGGCCGATCACGTGGCCGCACGCCCGGTAGGCGGCCGCCAACGCCTTGTACCCGAGGCGCGGCAGCAGCGCGACCCTCCCCCCGGCAAGGTCCCGGATCGCGAGGCACTCTTCCCGCTCCCGGTCGGTTCCCCAGGACAGGAACGTCCCCATCGACGGGAATTTCCCGCGGAGGAGCCGCACAACGTCGGCCCAGAACGCCGGGGCCATCCGCTTCGTGTCCCAGGTCGTTCCCGGGTGCATGGCCAGGCGGGGAGCCGCGCCGGGAAGGGCGTCGAACAGCAGCCGCTCGGCCGACGCGATTTCCTCAGGCGTGTTCGGGATCTCCCCCTTGAGGTCCTCGAGGCGGAAATCCCCGCCGAACGGGGCGCTCGCGACGCGCAGGATCTTCTGCGCGACGTGCCGGTCCTCTTCCGCCGCCGGCGGGTGGCGGTTCGTGAACCAGAGGTTCTGCCGTTCCCTCGCCGTCTCCCGGGGAAAACCGTACCGCAGTGGAGCGCCGGACAGGTACGTCACCACGCCGCTCTTGATGTTCCCCTGGAGGTCGATGGCGAGGTCGTACTTCCCCCCGCGCAGCATCCCCCCGGCATGGATCGCTTCCAGCCACGTGGCGAGGGATCCGGGGCGCCGCTTCCACTCCCGGATCGGCAGGGGAATCACCTTCCCGATGCACGGGTTCCCCTCAAGGAGCGCAGCGAACCGGGTGTCGACGGCCCAGTGGATCTCCGCCGACGGAGCCGCCCTCCGAAGATACGCCGCCGCCGGGAGCGCGTGTAGCACGTCCCCCATCGCGGAGAGCTTGACGATCAGGATCCTGCGGACGTCAGCCACCGGAGCGCAGCCCCTCCGGCAGCAGCTGCCTCGCGGCGTCGACCACCATATCGGGAGTCACCCCGAGCATGCACTCGTGCCCCCGGTCGCACGTCCTGTCCTTGCAGGGCGAGCAGTCGACCTCCACCCGGACCACCTTGGCAAGGGAAGTCCACGGCGAGGTGCGGCGCCAGTCGGTGGGGCCGAAGATCGCCACGAGCGGGACGCCGAGGGCGGCCGCGATGTGCATCGGTCCGGAATCGTTGGTGACCAGGAAGGAGGACCGGGAGAGAAGCGCCATCAGTTCCCGCACCGTCGTCTTCCCCGCCAGGTTGACCGGGGGGGTGCGCATCGCGGCCTCGATCTCCCCGGCCAGCGGGGCCTCCGCGGTCGAACCGACGACGACGACCCCCGCGCCCCACTCCGCGGAAAGGGCGTCCGCGACGGCGGCGAACCGCTCCGGGTACCACCGCTTCGCGGAACCGTACGTCGCCCCCGGATTGATCGCCACGACCGGCGCGCCCCGCTCGACGCCGAGGAGCGCGAGACGCGCCGTCATCGCCTCCTTCTCCTCCTCCGTCACGGCGAGTTTCAACGACGCCGGCACGGGACGAGGGATCCCCAGCCCGTCGAGCAGACACAGGTAATATTCCACCTCGTGGCGGTCGAGGATCCCGGGGGTCAACGGAACGGGCAGCGTGAGGAGGATCCTCCGGCCATCCGTGGGATACCCCGCCCGCTCCGGGATCCGGCCGAGAAAGGCGATCAACGCCGCATCGAACGCGTTTTGCAGGAGCAGGGCCCCGTCGAACCGGCGGCGCCGCAATTCCCCTGCCAGCCGGAGCCGGCCGAGGAGTCCCTGATGACGACCGGGAAGCTCGTAGACCATCACCTCGTCCACGTCCGGATGATGGCGGAAGAGCTCCGCCACGAGGGGCCGCGCGAGCAGTACGATCCGGGCGTCCGGAAACGCTTCGCGGACGCCCGCCAACGCGGGGGTCGTCATCACCGCGTCGCCCAGCCAGTTCGTCGCCCGGACCAGCAACGACGTCTGAGGATCGCTGAAACGCATGGGGATTCCGCCTTTACCGGAAAGCACGCTGGAAGTTCCACCGGATCCGCTATCATACCATCCGTGTTCGAGGCCGTCCCAGGCCCCTTTTTTGCTCCCTCGCGGCGACCGGATCTGGTATAAATACATGTTTCGTGGAGGGATGGCCGAGCGGCTGAAGGCGGCGGTCTTGAAAACCGCTGGGCGGC
>ORJL010745847.1_pt1 | contig 11502 bp, 16 predicted proteins | sample 1779941 | NCBI WGS metagenome assembly ORJL01 (sample SAMEA104232317, study PRJEB22302) | groundwater metagenome | biome: forest; feature: aquifer; material: groundwater | place: USA | collected 2011-08-07 | depth 5.8 m | reverse complement strand
ACATATATGCTCGGAATTCCGCTTGAAGAGCAGGTATAAAGTTCAAGAGGATCTTCATCCCCAAATCCTTCGCCTAAATTGCCACGTATATCGCTAGCAGTAGGACTTACAACGCTGTTAGAGATTGTAAGTGAAGGCGCAGTGATCTTAACTAAACCAGCTGAGTGGATTTTAAATTCAGCATTGTCTTGAATTACTAAATTACCTGCAATTATTCTAATTGCGTTTCTCCTCGGGTCATAAACCGGAGCATCGTTATACGTGTTAAGACTTCCTCTTATCAAAACGTTTCCATTTGAAAAATTCAACCTAATACTTGGAACATCTACAGAAGTATAAGCACTTCCAGAGGTGCGGCAATTCTCTGCGAATAAGTCAGCTGCCGTGGCTAAAGTAAGCGAACCCGCGCCTGCCAAAGCGATTTGCCCACGGACAACTACAATAGTAGCAGCATCCTCAGGAAGATTCAGGTCTACGACTTCGCCTTGAAAACAATTCTGTCCAGGAGATGATTGACCATATCTCACAGTTGAAAACGCGTCTATGTCATCGTTTATTACCATATTTCCGCCCGAATAAATTGAAATGTTCCTGCCGTAAATCGGCCAGTATTTATATTGAGTAAAGTCATGCAACGCAAATATAGTTACATTAGTTGCACCTGCGCCCCCGTGGCCAATACTTCTATCAGAACTACCACTGGAAGTTGAAGCACTGTTACCGAGAAAAACGTTGTTCCCAATTATTTGGATTGTACTTCCATTTACTTTTCGGAGGTAAACATTTGAATTATCACCATGAACTCGAACTGCATTATCTGCAATTAAATCTCCAAGAAAAGAGATTTTACCCAAAGTCGCTGGAGCAGGCTGATCAAGAGCATGGTCGAAAAGGTATATGTGATCACCAGTTATACTTGAACTACTTGTGCCGTTTATAAAAGGCGCATAAATACGCGGTCCATAATTTGAACTTGCCATCTGAATAGCTTGAAGATTAACATAAGTTGCCTGAATAGTTGTAGTAAATTTTACATTGAAATTAGAATTAGTTGCGTTGAAATAACGAACTGGGTAAAACGCAATCCCCCTCTGCTCAACAGTGACATCCGTGTTTTCCAATACAATTGAATCAAACCCGCTGAAATTTAGAGACACGTCGTCAACAGATAGCTCTGAGTTACGCAACAGAAGAATAGTATTTGCAGAAGAAACGCGAGTTGTCTGAAAACGCACCTCGTTGATAGTCACGCGGTATCCATTGCTAATAGTCCCAAACATACTATTAGAAGTTCCGCCTTCAACAATGCAAAGCGTATAACCGTCATCAGTAACGTCTTGAGAAGTGCATTGAATAAACGTAGTTAGGTTAACCAACTGACTTTGCGAGTGCGAAGCTGCAACTGGAAACAAAAACAGCGCAAGGAATGCAAGTAATAAAAGTTTTTTCATTTTTGTTAATCAACTACATCTAAAAGGGGAGTTTCAAACGCCTCTGCAAATTCAGGGTAACCCTCCCTTTTTAACCTTTCAATATCGTCCAAAACCCTACGCCGATCCTCGCTTTGCGCCCGAACTTGCAACAGCGTCTCAGAAGTAGGTTCAAGTGAAATCACTACTACGCCCGTTGCCGGAAACTGGTCAAGCGAAACACTTTTTGCAACGTATCCATCCTTTGAAACCTGCAAGCGAAGCGGCTTAACTGGAATACCTACAAAGCCAATTCTCCCACTAAAGTCAGAAACGCCACCAGCAACTTGCAACGAAGAATCACCACTCGCTGCAAAAACTAGCACAGTTGCACCTGACAAGGAACGACCATCTTCGTCTTGCAAGGTTAAAAACAGCGAAGAAGTTGGCTGAACTGCGTGGGAAAAGAAAAACAAAACTGCCACTATAAATCCAAGCAAAATACAATAAACTGGAAAACTCGGATAACCATTATCTTCAATTGGGTTAACAAGCGCCTTGTAAACTGGAACGTAATTATCAATAGCGTCTAAAAATTCATAGTAAGCAGATTCAATGTTAAAATAAAGCTTCAAAAGCAAAGCAGTCAAGTCCATTTTTATACCAATTTAGTTATACAAGGGACGTTTTTAAACTCTCGCTGAATTGTAATTATTAAGAGGGAAGAAAATGAAAATAAAAATAGAAAATAATCTCAATCTCAAAAAACTACACAAGGGCGACAAAATAGCGCTACTTGCAATTTTAATCGCAATCATAGCCGGAATTGCACTTTATTCATACTTGCCCGAAAAAGTAGCGAGCCACTGGAACCTCGACGGCATGCCAACCGGATTCATGGACACACCGCTCTTTTTAGTTGGATTTCCATTATTGATGGCTATAATATACATCGGAATGTCGCTACTGCCCCAGGCAAAAGAATTGAAATACGAAATGGAATTGCTACACCGCGAATATGCTAGTTTCAAAGCAGCTATCTCAGCATTTCTCGCATATATTTACATAATTATACTCTACGCAAATTCGGATTTTAGCCCATTGAACATCTCAACTAGCCAATTGGTTTTTCCAGGCATCTCAGTTTTCCTCTATTACGTTGCAACGGTTTTACCGCGGTTAAAACGCAACCACTACATTGGAATACGAACACCATGGACAATTCACAACGACGAAGTATGGCACAAGACCCACTTGCTTGGAGGAAAACTTTTCAAAGCACTCTCGGTTGCGGTTATGCTTGCCACGCTAACAGCTTCTAGCGTTTCAACTTGGCTCGTAATCGTGCCAATACTCGCAGTCGGGACAATTCTACTAATTTATTCATATCGCCTCTCAACAAAAGCGAAGGGTAAACCGCCAGCTAAAGAAAAGAGTAAGAAATCAAAAGCTAAAGCGAAGAAAAAGAAGTGAAAAAAGAAACGGTAAGTAAAAGAGAGCAAAAAGAAGAAGCTGGAAAAAAAGGTAAAAATAAAAAAAGAAATTAATTTTTTTAAATAAAAGCTAGTTCTCTACTTACTTTGAAGAGAGGCTTTTTTTCTTGATGAATACCCACAGTTTCTTGGTCATTTCACTTGGGGTTACATTTCCGGTTCCGAAAACTTCTCCAAGAGTCGAGTCACTTACTGCCTTAAAGGATATTGTATATCCACCAAACGGTTTTTTCGCTACCATATTTTATTCTATCACCTATAATTTAGTTAAACGCAACGAAGTACGGATAGGAAATTTGGGAAGTTGCGACGCTCATGCGTCTTGCGTCAACCTCGAAATTTCAACCCCGCCTACTTTTGCGTCTAGAAAAGAGTAAAACACAACTCCTTTATAAACCATTGCCCTCTAGAAAACGTAAAACTCTGGCGTTTAGCAACCTATATATGGGTAGCTACCATTAACCAATGCAGTAACAGAACAAGGTGAAATTTAGATGCAACGTGAAGAAGATGGGGATTATGAAGATCGCGAAGGCGAAAACATGTACGCTGAAGTTGAAGACCCTTACATTACTGACAAGGAGTACAAGTGCGAAAAATGCAACAAACGCAAAAAAGTAAAAAGCGGCACTTTATTCGCACCATTTTGTGACGGTAGGCCAATGAAACTAATCCACCGGCTAGAGCATAAGTTTGACTTTGAAACCATTACAAAGCGTTCAGTTGAAAAAGAAAGAATAATGTTTCCAAACGCTGCTAAAAACTTTAAAAAAGCTAAAACTGCAAAGCCAGCAACGGGGAAAACCGCAAAGCTAACTAAAAAGAAAACTGCGAAGAAAACAGGCGGCAAGAAAAAGAAAAAATGAAATTTTTAACAGGCAAACCCGCCTGCGTAGTTGGCAAAAAACTAATTCTAGCCGAGCTACACTTTGGCATTGAACTTTCACTCCAACAACGCGGCGTGAACATTCAACTTGAACCGGAGAAGTACAGCGTACCGTTGAACAAATTAAAAGTTGAGAGTAAAACAAGCGAGTTAGTTGTAATTGGCGACTTTAAGCATACAGTTACTGGTTTTGACCAGCATGAGCGTAATGCGTTTAACGAGTTTATCCACGGGTTGGAGTTTGAAAAAATTACGGTTGTCAAAGGGAACCACGATTCTCGCTTGGAGGAAATGGCCAAGCCGTTCAAGCACTTTTTTGTTGAACCTGCGACCGGAACTAGCTTTACTTACCGCGGCACGTCGTTTGGCTTGTTTCACGGCCACGCGAATGCTTCCGCAGAGGTTATGAATGCGAATATCTTGATGACTGGACATACCCATGCTGGTGTGCAGATTGGACGTGGCGAGTTTCGCAAGACTCTCCCAGCTTGGATTATTTCGCCATTTCGTAAGCATCAAAAGTTGATCGTGTTTCCTTCGTTTAATCCGCTTTCTGGCTCTGTTCCTTTTAATGCATTGAAACAGCGTGAATTGCATGGCCCGGTTTTCAAAACTGGGGGGTTAAACCTAGATGAAGCTGAAGTGATACTCCTGTCCGGACAAAGGATTGGAAAGCTCAAGCATTTGCGTATAGCATGAGGTTTAAATTGTACTAAATTTACAGCTTAATAGGGCGAACCACGTCACATGGAACGAAATAAAATTATTGAATTTTTAAAAAGAACAACCCTAAATCATGGAATCAAAAAGGCATTTTTGTTCGGTAGCTTTGCACGGGGAGAAAAGTACCACGATATCGACATAGCAATTGAACCTCCCGAAGGTTTCACTTTGCTTGACTTATCGCGAGTTGCTAATGAGATAAAGGATAAGCTAGGCGTTGAAGTCGACTTGATAACTACGCGCAGTATTCATCCACTTTTGAAAGAATCGATTCAACGTGATTTGGTATTGATATGAACATAAGAAACTATTGAAGTGACAGTGATGATAAAAGTTGCAATCGTTGGAGTTGGAAACTGCGCAAAGAGCTTAGTCGAAGGAATAGCGTACTACTCCGCCAACAAAGAAGAGGCTGGCCTCTTGCACCCGGTTCTTTGCAACTACCGCGTTTCGGACATAGATTTTGTAGCCGCTTTTGACATTGACAAACGAAAAGTTGGCAAGAAACTACACGAAGCTATTTACAGCGAACCTAACAACACAGTAAAAATCAGCGACCCGCTTCAATACAACGTAACTGTACAGCGTGGTCCGACGCACGACAGCGTCATCCCTGAATTGCGGGAATATTTTATCCACGAATCAGATGAACCTGAAGTGAATGTAGCTGAGGTTTTGAAAAAATCCGGTGCTGAAATTATAGTTAATTATCTTCCAACTGGAAGCGACAAAGCCACGTATGCATATGCTGAAGCAGTACTGGAGGCTAATTGTAGTTTCATTAACTGCATGCCCACTCCAATTGCAAAGGACGAGAAGATGAGAAAGCGGTTTGAAGATTCTGGGCTAGTTTTGATGGGGGACGATATCAAGAGCCAATGTGGGGCAACTATTGCGAACCGCACTTTGCTTAACTTGTTTAAAATGCGCGGCGTCCGCATTACAAAGTCTGAGCAAGTTAACTACGGCGGAAACGCTGACCACTTTAACTTACACTATCGGCCGCACGCTAAAGAAGAGTCAAAAGAAGCTAGCCTTCACAGCGTTATTGGTAAAAACGACGCTAAGCCAGTTGCGCGAATGGAGTACACTGAAAAAAACTACGACCACAAGCGGGCAAGTATTAAGATTGAAGGTGAATTGTTTGGCCGTGCGCCGGTTTCGATTGAAGTTAATTTAGAGGATGAAGATAGTCCGAACAGCGCAGGAGTAGTAGTGGATGCAATTCGCGGCGCCAAGTGCCTAGTTGAGAATAAACGCGCGTTCGATGCCAGCTCGTTGTGTTCGTTTTTAATGAAGTCACCGCAAAAGCAATTAACCGACGAAAAAGCTCTGACAAAGTTCCACGAAGCGCTAGGTATTAAATAACCTCTCTGTTCAAAAGAATAACGTAGTTGATATTAACATGGCTAGAGGAAAAGAGCGTCAAGTAATATGTGCATCTTGTAAGCGCTACTGCAGGCGTGATAAGGCAGTTTACATTGAAAAAGTAGTTTTTTCCAATCCAATTGAACGTAAAGACACAACTGAACAAGAAGAGTACCGTGCTGTTTTCAAAAGAGAAGTTGCTTATTGTCCAGGTTGTGGCAAGCACTTACGTATATACGAGAAGAAAACTGAGGAAAATAGACGTAACCGCGAGAGGGAAATGGAACGTTCAATGCAACAACAACCAGGAATTAGGCAAAGTAACAGCGAGCCAACTAGAACTAGAAAAGGCGGTTACAGGATAAACGAACCTACGCAACCACAATCTCCAACCGCAAGGCAAGCTCCACAAGCGGAAAAAAGCGAATTAACCCAAGACGAAGAACAAACAGCTTAGAAAACTTTTTTTCAGCCAAGAACCTTCTTTTGCACTATTAATTGATTTCCTGAAATTGTCCAGTTTAACATATCTCCCTCACGTATATCCGCAATTTCAGCCAGTGGCTTTGGAAGCGTAATTACTAATGAGTGAGCCACACGCCTCGCTTTAATCGGCTCATGCTTAAGCTGCCGCACTAACTCAACATCGGCTGGGCTAAGTGCCTCTTCTCCACACCCGCATTTGAAACCCTTTAATTTAAAGCCAGCAAATTCAACTTGAGCTTCTTTCATCTTCTTTCCGCACATACATTCCATAATCTATTTTCACCTTTTGAATTTTACTACAGTTATGACTCTCCAGTTATCGCCAGCGTCGCCTACAACTACTTTCAAGACTTCTTTCTTGAACCCCTTCATGAATTCAAAAACTCCACTTTCCCTCTTTTTTCCAGTTTCAACCCCTTCTTCCAACACTTCAAACACCTTTGCCAACGGTACGTTGAAGTCAAGGATATTTTGACTTGCATGTTTACTTAGCAAAACGGGTTTGCCGCGCCACTTAGGAAAAGGATATTCCACAATAATTCACGGATATACCTAGAAAATTTGGTATATTTAAAGCTTTTCTTAGTATATGCAAAAATGCATCGCAAAGTAGAAGCGACTGAACTTATAGTTTTTTATAACTTTGACTGATCCTAACTTTCGAGCGTATTTTTAATCTATTTTACACTAAAACTATTGCTTCATTTCGCGATTGCATTATTTGGGCCCGTAGTCGAGTGGTAAGACGTTCGCTTTACACGCGAAAGACCAGGAGTTCGATTCTCCTCGGGCCCATATAAAAAAATTATATTGAAAAATATAGGGCGAATTTACGTTATGAAGAATTCGGTTGTGCATTTTGAAATACCAGCAGACGAAGTTGAACGAGCGAAGCAATTTTACGTGAAGACGTTTGGTTGGGAAATGAAACGGTTTGAAATGCCGAACGGGGATTACTGGAGTGTCCAAACCACTGACGTTGACAAGGACATGAAGCCAACCGCGCCAGGCATCAACGGCGGCTTAATGAAACGACAAAACGCAGGCCAGCGTTCATGAATTATATAAGTGTTGAATCCATAGATGAAATGTGCAAAGCAATTGCTTCCAACGGCGGAGTTGTAATTATGCCCAAAACAGAAATTGGCCAAAACATGGGATGGATTGCAGCGTTTAAAGACACAGAAGGCAACATAATGGGGCTACACGAAGAACCTAAAACGAAATAATTTAATTAACTAATTTTCACCGCTGTAGCAGGAACATGTAAAGTGGCATTTTCACCGCGTCTTCGCTGTGGGAAATTGATGTGCCTAAGTGGAGAACTAATTTTTTCAAGTTTTTATCGCTGCTTTTCTTAACTTGGCTAAAGTCCTTACTTGCACCAATTTCAACTAGAAACCCATTGTAGACAAAGTCAACTTCGGAAAAGAACACTGGGTCAAAACTAGAAGCAAAAATGTCCTCTAACATACTTCCATGCGTAGTTGACTCGGGCACAACTAACTTACCCGCATATAGCTTGCGAATAGCTGGAACTTGAAAAAAGTACTTCCACTCCTTCCTTACTCCAGTTTTGCCTTTCTTAAATGGATAAACCCGCTTAATGATGTCAGCTTTTTCCAAATAGCCAAGCAACTGCGAGACACTGCTTTTAGAAACACCTAAGTCTCGCGAAAGCACTTCATAAGTAACTTTGCTAGAAGCAGAAAGCAGCAACACAAGGCGTTCAAGCTTCGAAAGCGTCCCTGAATCCAAATTAGTGCTTTTGGCAATGTCGATAAAAATAGCTTTTTCAACCAAGTCCTGCAAAGTATCGCGATTGCCTTCCAACAAATAAGGCAAGTTAGCTTCAATGTACTCACCAGTAATGGAAACTAAGTTCAAGCCGCGGAGTTTTTCCTTTAAATAAATATCGTACTTAACCGCCGACCGCAGCAAATCCACTTCAATTGGAAACTGGTCAAGTAACACACTGTACTTCAAGTAGATGAATTCACGAAGTGAAAGCGGCTTCAAGTGAAAATAATGCGCACGGCGGGCTAGGTGCTCTTTTGAATCTAATAAATTAATTGAAGAGGAACCGCTGAGCAAGAAACGGCCAGTTGGATATTTATCAAAAGCGATTTCCACGTCTTTAGCCCAACTTGCAACTTGGTTAACTTCATCAATAAAGACATTCACATCAGTGCCAAAAAGATAAACTGCAGCTTCAATAGCTTCAAGCACAGTTGTTTTCTTCAAGGCAAGCTCTAAGCCATGAAAGTAAACCCGCTTTTCTTTAGGCGCTTCCAAGTAGTTCTGAAACATCAACGTGGTTTTACCAGCGCCCCGAATACCATAAACAACGTTCAATCTAGCTGGCAACTTTCCAACTTCAAGCCGCTTCTTAAAATCGGAGTAAAACAAGGCAGTATCCTCATATTCGTTCTTGCTCTTTTTTACAAATTCAAGCACATCAGCGTTCATAACAAGATAAAGCACTGCCAAACCTTTTAAAGCTTGTTCTTTTCAACGAACAAAAATGCCTTGTTTTGTTCTTTTGAAAATACAAAAGTGCCACTTTTTGTTCTTTTGAAAAAACAAACCGCTAAAAAGCGGAAAAAACAGCGAAAATGTTCTTTTGAAAGAACAGTTTAAATTTTACCGGCAAGCACGTGTCCCGAATTGCTTTAAAACTAAGCCATTGTCATTTTTAGCGAGCAATTTGAAACGAGGGCATTTAGCATGAACCGACATCGCATTGAAAGGTTTGAAGATATTGAAATTTTTCTACAACGAATTGAAAATATAGAATATAGCCGAATTGAATGCACATCGCATACTTTATTCAGACTTTCAGAAAAACAGCGAAAAATATTTACATGCGAAGAACTTAAGCAACGGTTAAAGTTTGGAACTCCGTTAAAAGTGGGAGTTCAATACAACGGAAACTACGCAATTTATTATAAACATAAAGAAAAGGCACTTGCAACAAAAATTATAATCCGCTTTGCACCTGCGAGTATTAATATAGTGACTTTTTACAACATACATATAAACCAAATACCAAAATGATCAACATGGTAAAGAAAAATAAAGAATTGAAAAAAGAAGGCGAATCTGACTACGACTACTTGAACGACATCTTGTTCTTCAAAGTTAAAGAAAGGGAATATTCGCGGTCAGTTGAACTTGAGAACATAGTAGTTGATGTTGACGAAGAAGACTTTGTAGTGGGTGCACAGATATTTGAAGCATCTAAATTCCTTGGAATTACAAAAGACGCGCTTAAAAACGTGTCAAACTGGCAGTTCCAAGCAAAAGTAGACCAGCAAAAACTCGAGCTAAGGCTAATATTTCAAACTATTTACAGAAACAAATTAATCGAACCACGGCCAATCATAATAGAAGAACTAAAAGAGCCATTACCAAATTCAGAAGTATCCATTAACACAGCTTAACGCACCCAACTAAACACTTTTATCTAAACTCTGCATTTACTATTTTCTATGAAAGCTCCACATGCTAGTTTCAAGCCTTATCGCAAGGGCTTTCTTTCAGTTGGCGACCAGCATAGTCTTTACTACGAGTTTTACGGCAACCCATCTGGAATTCCAGTGCTGTTCTTGCACGGCGGACCAGGAGGAGGATTTGCAAACAAGCACAAGCGTTTCTTTGACAAGAAAAAGTACAACGTTATCCTATTCGAACAACGCGGAAGTGGACGAAGTAAACCAAACTGCTCGCTAAAAGCTAACACAACTCAAAAACTAGTTGAAGACATTCACAAAGTGCTAAAATTCGCTGGAGTTAAACGCGCAATTTTATTCGGCGGATCGTGGGGCTCCACGCTGGCGTTGTGCTATGCGATAAAGTATCCAGAAACAGTTTCAGCAATGGTCCTACGCGGAATCTTCCTTGCTACTAAACGCGAAATCGACTATTACTACAACGGCGGCATCAAAACGCATTTTCCAGAGTACTGGGAACGCTTCATTGCAATGGTTCCACAAAGTAAGCGTGGCAACGTGATCAGTTACTATTGGCAGCAAATGCTTTCCAAGAATAGAGAAACTAGCAAGAAGTACCGCTTTGAATGGAAGCTATACGAAGCTGCGCTTTCAAAACTTCATTTTACGAAGAAAGATTTCCAGTGTATTGAAAGCGACTGGATTGATTCAATCGCAATTCTAGAAGCGCATTACATGAAACACAACTGCTTCTTGGCGGATAACTACATCTTAAACAACATCAAGAAAATAGAACATATCCCAACCGCCATTGTCCAAGGCAGGTATGACTTCGTTTGCCCACCTGAAAATGCGTACAAACTGTTCAAGAAATTGAAAAACGTCAAACTGCAATGGGTAATTGCAGGACACCTAAGCAGCGAAAAAGCGATTGAGAAGAAACTAGTAACGGCGTTGAATAAAGTAGCTGGTAAGTAGTTGCATATCGAAAAGTAATTAAATTTACCTTGTTGTTAATTGTTAGTATAAATGAAAACAAACGCTGCAACTGTTCAACAAAGACTTGACTACCTAGCTCGTCCAAAAATTGAATTAATGCACTACTTAGTTGACTTAACCACTTTGCCAGAACAGGAAAGAGAAGCAAAACTAGCAGAAGTTAGAACGGCAATAGCAAAAAGCAGGGAAACAAAAAGTGCATTGCCCGCAGAAGTACAAAAACATGTAACTCCACTTTTAACTGGAGATGGAAACCTGCAAGTAATTAAATACACGTACGGGAAAGGAGGAATAGATAAAGCAACTATACGCCTACTTAGTAAATATCTACCAGAAGAAATGATACAACTCGCTAAGAAACAAGCTACCGCCAGTAGAAATTATCACAAACTAGAACTAATACCAACACCCAGAAAATTAAAGCCGGGCCACTTCTTGGTTTCATTTTCTCAGCGACCAGAAGACCAGCTAGATAACTTAATTGACGTTTCGCAAGTACCTTCGGAACATAGGGAAGAAGCGTTTAAACTAGCTAAACAACTAATGCATAGAACTAAGGTTACAAAACAGAATTTCCCGCTCCATTTACGTGAGACTTTACTTCCAGTTGTTGAAACCCTAATTGCAAGGAGAAAACGCGAAGAAAATCAAAGACGCATAGATGTAGAGCAAAAACAACTTGAATT
>ORJL011935875.1_pt1 | contig 11505 bp, 18 predicted proteins | sample 1779941 | NCBI WGS metagenome assembly ORJL01 (sample SAMEA104232317, study PRJEB22302) | groundwater metagenome | biome: forest; feature: aquifer; material: groundwater | place: USA | collected 2011-08-07 | depth 5.8 m | reverse complement strand
TTTTTGTGTGTTTTCTAAAAGATTTCGGCGGCGCCCGCCAGTCGGGAAATCCTGCCAACCGCGGCATTATCCGCGAGCCTGACGGGAGCACCCGGAAGGCTGTCTTTAAAATCCTGAAAGAAGAAGCCTCTTCAGCCGGCGTGCGAAGAATTAAGGCGGTATTAGAATAAAAAGCGCATGCCCTTCGAAGCTTTATGCGAAGAAGGGGTGCTAGAATAAAGCGATGAGTTTCTTCAGCAACATTTTTAATCCGACTAATGCGGAGTCACTCGTGCTCATAGACATCAGCGCCGGTTCGGTCGCCGGCGCATACGCGCACTATAAAAAAGGCGAGGCGCCGTCCCTACTGTACACGCGCCGCTTACCCATAGAAATGAGAGAAGACGAACCTCACGAGAGAGCGATGCTTCGTGCGCTCGAAGTACTCGGCAATGCGCTTATACGCGAGGGTGCGCCCATCTTGATTCGTGCTACCGGAAGCGGGCGCGCCGATACTATACTCGTTTCAATAGATGCACCGTGGCAAGAGACAAAGGTTCGCACGGAATATTTTGAGCGAAAAACCCCGTTCACATTTACTAAAAATATGGTATCTACCGCACTGGAGAAGACGAGTATCTCGGCACCTGGAAAGATACTTGCGGACGAAAGCATCATCGGCACAATCCTGAACGGTTACGAGACGCGCGAGCCGTATGGAAAGAAGGCTCATCGCGCGTCGCTCATCATACTTACATCGTTCGTTGATGAAAAAGTTTCAGAAGGCATTGTAAAAATTCTGCAAAGTCTTTTCCACACAAAGAACATTTTATCAATCGCGGGAAGTTCTCTCCGATATCAGGCGATGCGCACCGCCTTCCCGCACGAACGCGATGCGCTCATTCTGGATGCGGTTGGACAATTGATATCCATAGCGCTCGTGCGCAAGGGTTTGCTCGTAGCAGTAACCGAAGTTTCAGACGCAGCGAGAACAAACGTTGATTCTTGGGTGAAAGAGGTTATAAATGAATTCACAAAGCTAGCAAAGGAACATCCGTTGCCTCGGACAATATTCCTGCTCGCACAGGAACAAAATTCTTCGTCGCTAGAACAGGAGCTCAACTCCGCGGAACTTGCCGGACTCTGGCTCTCGGACAATCCGCCAAAGATAGTTCCCGTACGGGCGGGCCACATAACAGGCTCCATACGGCAGGTAACAACAGCGTCTCCCGACCTACCGCTTCTCCTTATGTCACTCTATTGGCAACACCATAAAAAGTAATGTTATACTCCACCCATGCGCACACTAAATGACATCATTCCGCCGTCTCGACGTAAGGAGACAAATCCGCTTAATAATTCTGCTAGCAGAGAACCGCTTAATTTGTCAGCCGATAAACCGCCGAAGTTCCCGTATACGACGCTCGGCGTCGTGGGGCTTGTCGTCGCAGTCTCTATTGGAGCGCTCTTTTATTTTTCCGTCGCTAAAGTTGAAGTGATACCGAGCACAGTCTCTGCCGCTGTACAGAATTCTTTCACTGCCTCCAAGAGCAGCGGCTCATTGTCGTTTGAAATCGTCACTGCACAGAAAATCGCATCACAGAGCGTTAAAGGCAGCGGTTCTAAGACGGTGAACACTTCAGCATCCGGCATCATCACCGTCTACAACACCCAAGCGAAGTCGCAGAAGCTTATCGCGAACACACGCTTCGCTACTTCAGCCGGACTTATTTTCAGAATACGTTCGGCTATAACGGTGCCCGGAGGCACCTCTGCGAAGCCTGGCAGTACGACAACAAAGGTATATGCAGATAAAACAGGAAGTTCTTATAACGTCGCCCCGACCTCCTTCACCGTCCCCGGATTCGCCGGAACCCAGCAGGAGACAATGGTGTATGCGCGTTCACAGAGTGCGATGACGGGAGGCGCCTCCGGCAGCGTGCCGATTGTAGATACGGCTCTTGAGGAGCAGGCGCGAAGCGCTCTTCAGAGCGCGCTCGCTCCTGACCTTCTGGAGAGTATCAAAACACAAATACCTTCCGGTTATGTTCTTGTGCCCGGAGCTATGAAAACAGTCTATGAAGCGCTGGAGTCGGCGCTCTCGTCAACAACCGGCATGGTAGAGATTAAGGAGCAGGGAACGATTACTGCCGTTATATTCCCGAATACCGCACTCGCGAAGGAGATTGCATACTCCGTTGCCGGTCTTGGATATCAGGGAGAACCGCTCACCCTCGCTTCAACCGACAATCTATTGTTAGCGGCCGTGAGTATGCCGGACCCAAGTGATGAGACTTTTCCATTTACTCTCGCAGGCACGGCCTCGCTCACCTATGCCGTTGATTCAAGCCGTATATCCGCCGCGGTAGCCGGGAAGACGCGTTCGGCCGCCGAGGTCGCCCTCACGAACTATCCTGAGGTCAAACGGGCGATTATTATCCTCCGGCCGTTTTGGAGACAGACCTTCCCTCAAGACCCAGTCTCTATCAAGGTTGTAGTTGACGGTTTATAAGACACCTGCTACATTGCTATGGTATCTGCATGGATCCAACCGAACTATAAATGAGCGAAGGCGAAGAGATTAAAACAACAGCGGTTGGTACCGTTGAAGAGGTGTTGCCAAATTCACTTTTTCGCGTTCGCTTACAACCTGTTGAAGAAGAAGTAGCAGAGGAGGAAGCAGTTGAAAAACCTCTCGTGTTAGCCTACCTCGCAGGCAAGATGCGTCTGCATCGCATCCGCGTCTTGGTCGGCGATCAGGTAGATATGGTGCTTGACCCCTATGGTGGCAGAGCAAGAATCGTTCGCAGATTAACTTAAAAAATAAACTAAATGAAAGTTCGCGCGTCAATAAAGGTACAACAGCCGGGAGACCAGCTCGTCAAGAGAGGCGGGCGTCTGTATCGTGTTAATAAGAAGAACCCGCGTCGTAAGGCCAGACAAGGTTGATATGTTTAAATATTTAAAAATTTCAATATGCGTATAGCAGGCGTTACTATTCCAGATAATAAACAATTGGCGTATTCGTTACCGCTTATTTTCGGTATTGGTCCGACGCGCGCGCGAGAGATTTTGAAGAGTGTTGGTGTTCCTGCAAATAAGAAGGGTAGCGAGCTATCGAGCGGCGAGGAACAGAAAATTCGCTCGCTCGCAGAAGGGTTTACCATTGAAGGCGAGCTTCGCCGTGAGATCGGGCAGAACATCAAGCGTTTGAAGGACATTCGCTCGGCGCGCGGCGACAGACACGCACGCGGGCTGCCGGTGCGCGGTCAGCGGACTAAGACGAACTCGCGTACGCGCCGCGGCAACATCCGTAAAACGATGACCTCCGGCCGTCGCACTCTTGAGAAAACTTAATTATGGGTAAGAAACGCATCATCAAGAAGAGCGGGAGAGGCCTCGACGCGGGGAGAAAGGAGCGCGCCATGTCTAAGGTTACCAAGCGCCATCTGGAGAAGGGCATTCTCCACATTGAAGCGACTTTCAACAACACGAAGGCTATTCTTACCGACGAGAAGGGCAATGCCGTTGTCTCCTCCAGCGCGGGCGCGCTCGGCTTCTCCGGCGCGAGGAAATCTACGCCCTATGCGGCGGCCAAGGTTGGCGAATTCCTCGGCGAGAAGTGTATGATGATTGGTCTCAAAGAGGCAACCGTCATCATTCGCGGGGTCGGTGCTGGTCGTGAGTCGGTCCTACGCTCATTCTCGGGCAAGGGCATTCAAATCAAATCTATCAAAGATGTGACGCCGGTCCCGCACAACGGCCCAAGACCTCCTAAACCGCGAAGAGTCTAATAAAATATATGATTACCGGACCACGATATAAAATAGCGAAGCGCCTCGGTGCGACCGTCTTTGAAAAAGCGCAGACACAAAAGTTCGCGCTCTCTGCCGACCGCTCGGCCAAGAACAAGCGCCGCGGTCGCGGTCGGACTAGCGAGTACGGCAAGCAGATGTTGGAAAAACAAAAGGTGCGTATAACCTACGGACTGCCGGAGAGGCAGTTCCGTAATTATGTACGCAAGTCGCTGGACGCTGTCCGCAGCGTCCAGCCGAGCGAGCGTCTCCACGAGCTCTTGGAGATGCGCCTAGACAACGTTGTCTGGCGCCTCGGTCTCGCGCCGACTCGCCGTGGTGCTCGCCAGATGGTCGCGCACGGTCACATAATGGTTGGCGGAAAGAAGTCTCGCGTTCCTTCGCAGGCGCTCTCGGTCGGCGAAACGGTCAGCGTGCGGAGTGGCTCTCTGGAGCACGGTGTCCTCGTCGGGTTCGCCGAGCGATTCATCGAGCGACCGCTCCCGTCGTGGCTATCATGGAATGCCAAAAACATGGAGGGCGCCGTCAAGGAGAAGCCGACGTATGCATCAGCAGATGTCGCCGGCGACCTTGTGTCGGTTCTCTCGTTCTATACGAGATGATATTCGTATTTAAATATTTAAATATTTAAATATAATTTAAAAGGTAATTACGATTGCGTTATGGAATACCACATCACCATACCGAGTAAGCCCCGTATCGTTTCTGAAGAAGGACTGCAGGGCGTGTATGAAATAGATTCGCTCTATCCGGGCTACGGTCACACGCTCGGCAATAGCCTGCGCCGTATTATTCTCTCATCGCTCCCCGGAGCGTCTGTCACACAGGTCAAGATTGAGGGCGTCCCGCACGAGTTCGCCACTATTGAGGGCTCTCGCGAGACGGTTATGGAGATACTCCTGAACCTGAAGCGCATTCACTTCGTCCTTCACGGCGACGAACCGCAGACTATTTCGCTCATCGCGAAGGGTTCCAGCGGAAAGGTCACGGCTAAGGATTTCAAACTCCCGAGTCAAGTGGAGATAATGAATCCTGAACAGCACATTTGCGACCTCTCCGGCAAGGCGTTGCTTGAGTTGGAAGCAACGATTGAACGCGGCCTCGGCTATGTGGCGCGCGAGGTACTCACGAAGGACAAGGTAGATATCGGCACTATCGCGCTAGACGCGACTTTCACACCGATCCGCCGCGTGAACTATGAAGTAGAGAATATGCGCGTCGGCGACCGTACAGACTTTAACCGCCTGCGCATTCTTATTGAAACGAACGGCACTATAGCCCCAAGGGAAGCGCTGGAGAAGTCCATTGAGACGATGATTCATCAGCTTAAAGCAGTCATTGGATTTCAAGAGGTCTCTCCATCTGAAGCTAAGGAGGGTAAAAATGATACAGAGGCTGTTAGCACTAGCGCGTCAAAGATAAAAGTGATAGACCTAGTCCTCTCTGCGCGCATCACGAGCGCACTGGAAGATGCTGGCATTAAGAGTGCGGCGGGTCTAGCGAGGAAGACCGCGAGCGCGCTCAAGGAGCTTGACGGTATCGGCGAGAAAGCGATTGAAGAAATCTCGGTCGCGCTGGCCGGTCACGGACTCACTCTGAAGGCTGAATAATCATTATGGCGCACACAACAAAGGGACAGACATTCCACCGAGAAGCCGGCCAGCGCCGAGCGCTTATCAAGTCGCTCGCGCGCTCTCTGGTACTGGAAGAGCGTATCTCTACAACAGAGACGAAGGCGAAGGCGCTACGCCCGTTCGTTGAGCGCCTCGTGACATACGCCAAGAAGAATACGCTCGCGTCCCGCCGGCTCGCCATAACTAAGCTCGGCGATAAGGAGGCGGTGAAGAAGCTCTTCGGCTCTATCGGCCCGCGCTACGCGGACCGAAAGGGCGGCTACACCCGTGTCGTGAAGCGCACGAAGCGCGGGAGCAACGACGCTCGCAAGCTTGCGTACATAACATTCGTATGAAATTGGAAATAATTATAGATGCGACTGACCGCACGCTCGGACGCGTGTGTAGCGAGGTTGCACACGCCCTGCTGGGCAAGCGCTCCGTGCACTTCGCAAAGAATCAGGCACTCCCTTTAACGGTCACCGTCAACAACGCGGGCAAGCTGCATCTCCCAGCCCGCAGAACGAAAGGGAAAGTCTACACGCGCTACACCGGCTACCCGGGTGGTCTCTACTCTATGACTATGGAAGAAATGATTACGAAAAAGGGCATAGCCGAAGTGGTTAAAAAGACGGTTGACGGAATGCTTCCGCGCAACAAACTCCGCAAGCCTCGCATGAAAAATTTGATAGTCAATGAATAACTTACACCTTATCCTTTACACCTTATGACTTCTTTTATTACTGCAGTTGGGCGCCGTAAGACCGCAATCGCGACAGTACGAATGTCTGTCGCGCCGACCTCTAGCGTCATGGTCAATGGCAAGAGTCCGAAGGATTATTTTAAGACAGACCTACGCGCGCTCGTAGCGATTGAGGCGCTCGCGAAAGCGGAAAGCGCCGATAACTATCAGGTCACAGCGCATGTCTCGGGCGGCGGCGTCGCCGCGCAAGCCGACGCGCTTCGCCACGCCATAAGTCGCGCCCTCATCAAAGCAGAGCCGAACACGCGCAAGGTGCTGAAGGCCGCAACATTCCTCAAGCGCGACCCGCGCGCCAAGGAGCGCAAGAAGCCGGGCTTGGTCAAAGCCCGCAAAGCCAAACAGTGGTCTAAACGCTAAATGTATGTTAATGTGCGGTTCGAAATAGTCCGGCACATAAATGCCTTTTGAAAAGGAGTCCAGAAATGAAAATAGAGAAGTTTGTAACGAAAGTACTAGCTTTGGTGAAAAAGCGTTTCCCTGAACTTTACAAGCAGCATATAAAAGGGAGACGTCTTCGGTTCATAGATGGAAATGCCCCCATAAAGGCAAGTATGTCTAGAGCCGACATGGGTTGTAAACGGCTTGGATATCTTAACGACGAAATGCGACTATTATGGGCATTGTCAGAAATGTTCCGTAAGTCGCTTCCGAATCCGCTGAAATTCGAAAGCGAAGACGTTGCTGGCGCATGTATGATTGCTGGCGATTTCACCCGCGGTACAATATCCAAGCTATGCTACATAGCATTCTGGGAGTATGTTTCTCATCGTTTTCACAAAAAAGGGAGACATTCCAATAGCTATGTTCTCAGACCGGATTGGTCAATTGGCTTGTTACCGCGAAACAAAACACCAAAAAGCACCTACGACAACACGTTATTCGATAATCTACTGGTACTGATTGCCGTTCAGTCTGGCATCAGTAATGGTATGAATAGCGTAGTTCGCCACCTTAAACAATCTTCGTCGCCGAGGGCTACGCCATGATTCACACATCACGCTTGTCGCTTAAAGCCCGCGCTTCGGCCGGGCTTTTTCTTTGCAAAAAGGAAACACCCGCCCTTCATTTTTACCCCCCGCGCCAAGGAACGCAAGAAGCCGGGCCTCGTCAAAGCAAGGAAGGCAAAACAATGGAGCAAACGTTAGCAAAAACAAAAAAGGCGCGTGAACTACGCGCCCGCTCACCTTATTTTGGCAAGCCCCTCATTACAAGCACTAGTCCCATTCCTTTTAGAAATGCCCGTGTCTTATTTGTACCTAAATCGGGCACATTTATTCCGAAGCTTCTTAAAGCGTCCAGAATTTCAGCATTCTTTTCGGTGTAAGCTGATATCCTGAAATCTCTAAAGTTACCTACAGGATCTGAGTCCAATGCCCCCTTAATCACAAGAAGTGTAAGAAGTACTTCTTTTTTCGAAGGATTTTTCGAAAGATATTGGAGTGCTGCCCTTGCTCCTGGAATTGTCGCGGAACCGGTATTGCGAAGAGTGCAATAAAAGTCAATCGTTTCTGCCTCTTCTTGGGAGAGACCAACTTTTATTAATTTTTGTAGAGCCCTTTCCCTTCTTTCTTCTTTTCTCCTATCCTTCTCTATCTCGTGCTGACTTAAAGATCGATGAAAAAGCATACAATCCTCACTTTCTTTATAGGGTTGCTTACTGCCTAAATTATACTACTATTGTGCCTATTTTGTCAATATTCTATGAAATCACTCAAAGAAAAGGAAACCCACGTCATTCATTTTTCATCCCGCCACGTTTCTTCGTTAATTTTAAGCACTATCCCAAATACAATGCGACCGCATTGTGGTTTGGATAGTTGCCATTTTGTGATATCAAATGTATGGTATAGGCGAACCAGTTCTGTATTTCAGACCAACCGATTAGGAGGCTTTGTGATTAATGAACCGTTTGAAGTTCGTTGTAAAAAGGCCGAGGAGACTCTACGTGCGTGGACTCGTCTTCAAGAAATACCTGTTCACAACGAGTCGAGAAGTGAAGAACGAGTGCAGTGCAAGAACAAAATCTTTGCATTGCTGAGTGACCCGCTTCAAATCGGTCTGGATAAATTGCTAGCGAGTCCAGCCATGCTTGAGGACTTCATCAAGCTGGTTCGTGCGATGTATGGAGAAGACGCTACTCATTTCGCGCTCACGACCATAGCAACGGAGAAACAGATGGTCGCTGCAGCCGTTCGTTCGGCGGCCGCACAGTATAAGGCTAGGATGACCGACCAAGGCGCTTTTTAGCGGAATAGCGGACTCCTCAAAGTCTCGCACAGAAAAGCCTCAAGCTTCATTCTATGCGAGGCTTTTCTTATCTCAAACAAAAGTGTGACTATCCCAAAACACATTTCGCGCACTGATAGGTCTTGACGTCATTGCTTCAATGCTAAAATTGTAATTGGACGAACCGTCCACAACCGGAGCGGCGCCAATGACTTCGACCGCACGCTTGGAAGAATGGGAACAGAAAAGGTACCAATACAGTATTGCGGCATACGTCGAAAGGCTGAAAAAAGCTGAGCGTCATCGCAAATACAAGTTCCTTACAAATGTGGCTCTTGGCGTTTTGTTGTTCTTCGGGACCATATTCTCATGAAGTCCGTGGATTCCCCGGAACCCTGCAGGCTCGCCCCTGCAGGTTCATTTTTGACTATGAACAAACTTTCGGGCATACTAGGAAAATGCAAGAAGATGATGATGTAAAGATAGAGACAGAGACAGGCGAGGACGTTGGAGAAGTACGGCCTGAAGATAAAATCGCGAAGATGCGCGAGGAGCTGAAGAGTTGCAGGCAGGAGAAGCAGGAATATATGGACGGCTGGCAGAGAGCGAAGGCTGACTATGTGAATTTACTGAAGCGAATTGAGGGAGACGCTAAAGCGTCGGAGTTAAAAGGAAGAGTGGGTGCTGTGGAAACGCTCTTGCCAGCCTTTGATGCTCTTGAACGCGCGAAAGAACACCTGCCTGCGCAGGCAGGTGGCGAAATGCCCGCAGAAGGATTTCTTGCTATTGCCAAGCAGTTGGAGAGTGCATTCGCCTCTCTCGGTTTGGAAGAAATAGGGGAGGTCGGTGAGAAATTTAATCCCGCTATTCACGATGCGCTTGGACGAGATACAGCTGAAACTATTGAAACAGACGACACGGTTACGGTAGTATTAGAAAAAGGATGGAAGGTAGGTGATGTCGTCATCCGCCCGGCAAAGATTCGTGTTGCGCATTTTTCCGCAGAAGCGTAAAATATATTTCTAACTTTTAAAAAATATGGCAAAAATACTCGGTATAGATTTGGGCACAACGAACTCGGCGATGGCTATCGTAGAGGGAGGCGAACCGCGCGTTCTGGAGAACGCGGAGGGCGCGCGCACGACCCCTTCAATAGTAGCGGTAGGGAAGAACGGCGAAAGAATAGTCGGTACGCTTGCGAAGCGCCAGTCCATCACGAATCCTCTGAACACCATTTTTCAAATCAAGCGTTTCATAGGCCACACATTTGACGAGCCGGAGGTACAGAAGGATAAAGCGGTTGTGCCCTTTGAAATGAAAAAGGGCGACACCGGTGGCGTGGAGGTGAAGATGACAGAGAAATGGTACCGTTCTGAAGAGATCTCGGCAATGATTCTCGGGAAGTTGAAGGCTGACGCCGAAGCGAAGTTGGGCGAGAAGATTACTCAAGCGGTTATCACAGTCCCCGCTTATTTCAACGATGACCAGCGGAGCGCGACCAAGGCGGCGGGACAAATTGCTGGAATGGAGGTCCTGCGCATCATCAACGAGCCGACGGCCGCCGCGCTCGCTTATGGATTTAATAAGAAAAAGGACGAGAAAATAGCGGTCTTTGACTTCGGCGGAGGGACTTTTGATATCTCTGTTCTTGAAGTTGGCGGAGATGTTATTGAAGTGAAAAGCACCGACGGCGATGCGCATCTGGGCGGTAAGGACATTGACCAGAAGATTATTAACTGGCTCGCCGACGAGTTTAAGAAAGAGAGCGGAATAGATGTGCGAAGCGACGCGCTCGCACGCCAGCGTTTAGACGAGGCGGCCGAGAAGGCGAAGATAGAGCTATCAAGCGCGATGGAGACGGAGATAAACATTCCGTTCTTAACTTCGGACGCATCTGGTCCGCGCCACATGTTGATTAAAATGACGAGGGCGAAGCTTGAAGATATCGCCGGAGAATTTATCCAGAGAGCGATGGATATCACCAAACGCGCGATGGAAGCATCGCCATTTAAGATTGGCGATATAAACGAAATAATTCTCGTTGGGGGGCAGACGCGCATGCCTAAAATGCAGACAGAAGTGGAAAAGTTTTTCAACAAGAAGCCGAACATGACAGTGAACCCGGACGAAGTCGTCGCCATCGGCGCCGCGATTCAGGCCGGCATTCTCCAAGGCGACGTGAAGGACATTCTCCTCGTGGATGTTATTCCGCTCTCGCTCGCGATAGAGACGATGGGCGGCGTCGCTACAAAACTGGTAGAAAGAAACACTGCGATACCGACATCGCGTTCGCAGACATTTTCAACAGCCGCCGACAATCAGGCGTCGGTAGAAATACACATCACGCAAGGCGAGCGTGCGATGAGTGCCGATAATAAATCGCTCGGTAAGTTTATGCTGGACGGTATCCCGCCCGCTCCACGAGGTCAGCCGCAGGTGGAAGTAACCTTCGATATTGATGCGTCCGGCATCCTCACTGTGAAAGCGAAGGAGAAGACGACGAGTAAGGAACAGAGCATTCGCATAGAGGGCTCCACCGGACTCTCAAAAGCCGACATTGAGAAGATGGCGGCAGACGCAGAGGCGCACGCCTCCGACGACGCGAAGCGCAAGGAGCTCGTGGAAGCGAGGAACATCGCAGACCAAGCAGTGTATGCCGGCGAGAAGGCAATAAAAGAGCACGGCGAAAAGGCGGGCGCGGAAGTGGTGAAAGAGGTACAGGACAAGATTGACGCGCTGAAGACAGCGCGTGCGAGCGAGGACGCGGGCACCATCAAGACTGCGACTGAAGCTTTGTCATCTGCATTGTCAAAAATAGGTGAGGCGATGGCCAAGAGTAGTGAGCAGCAAGCAGGGGCAGGAGGCAGTAATCCGCCGCCGTCAGACGGCGGCGGTCAACCTCCTCCGGGCGAAACTCCTCCAACCACCGACGCCGAATTTAAAGAAAAGCCTTAATCTCTAAAATACACAGCAACCAAGCCCCGCGACGCGAAGCGTCGCGGGGCCGTTTAGAGGTCAAGACCTTCGCAACACTTCGAGCGGGGTTTGATAATTAATGCCCATGTGCGAGCGCTCGCCATTATACCAGCGCAGGTACTCCGGCAGGGCC
>ORJL010420770.1_pt1 | contig 11505 bp, 9 predicted proteins | sample 1779941 | NCBI WGS metagenome assembly ORJL01 (sample SAMEA104232317, study PRJEB22302) | groundwater metagenome | biome: forest; feature: aquifer; material: groundwater | place: USA | collected 2011-08-07 | depth 5.8 m | reverse complement strand
TCCTCAGCAGAAGAGGCTCTCTGGTGTTTCGAACCACTTCGGCGATGCTCAACAACTCTGGGACGCCGCTCACATCGATCTTTTTCAACTCTCTTTCCATATTGTCCGCCTTTCGGGGAATGCGGGCCGTCTCCAGCACCGCACCAACAGTATACCACGCCACGTTCACTGCTTTATCACACTAACCGTACCCGCTGTTTCTGAACGGCGAAAACGTGTGGGTCACAGGCAATTTCCAGGTTCTCGATCACTTGCCAGGTCCGGTTGTGGCGACGGCGTGATGGACGCCCTGGGTCGAGCGGCGAATCACCCTTCGCCGGATATGCCTGAAGTGGAGTTAGCAGTTCCGCTGGAGCATTCAGGGCTTCGAGCGCCCAACCGATGCGCTTTATCACTGCAGTCACCTTCAGGCGCAGGGCGTATCCAGCCAGGCGCTCCAGATCGAGGTCTGCCATATGAGTTTCAAGTACCTCAAGGCCGACGGAGAGTGCAGGAGGGCCAAGATCATCCGCTAGTACTCTGTTGGAAGGAGGACTCCGCGGGGAGACAGCGCGGTCATTCAGATTATCCACCTTGCCGTGGCGTTCCCACCCTAACCTAACTGAAGCCTCGACGACGCCTGCCAAGAGCGTCTGTCGTGGCAAACCGCATTCCGGGGGAGGAGTTGAAACTCTTGGTGGCGCTGCAATGCCGGCAAGACGCAGCATTTCGCGAACGCACTGTTATGGTCAAAGAGGAGTATCAACCACGAGGCCTGCAGAGCAGAAGATCGAGGAGATCAAAGCCCAGTGCCCGGATGAGTGGGCGCTTCCCCAAGTGACTAGGGAGCGTGGGTGGCACCCCTCCCACGGCATCGTTCTTGGGCATGGGGGAGACGAGGACCGGCGTGCTCGGGTGACCAGGGACGTGCTTTTTTGGAGCCCCATCCGGGAACGGACATTTACCTCTTTCGGACCGGGCAGCTCATCCCCAAGGGGTGGTGATAGTCCGCCGTTTGTCATAGACTCGGAATAGGTCGTCACCGCCATGCCCTCCCAAACCAGGAAGATGCTTTGCTCTTATCGGCAGGATAGGTTTGCACGGGTATGATATCCCGCATGCAGGAAAGGCCATTGGCCGTCGGGGCCGACTCGACCCCTACGTTCGCGGGCTGACGCACCGGCCTTGCTCTAAAGGTACGCCGTGTCGTGGTCTCACGTCCTGGTATCTTCCTCCATTCGTTTTGTCGTCTCCCTGACCCGCTCCATTTCCTCCTTCATGATTCCCACCACCGCAGCCGTATGGTGCTTGACCTCACGAGCCATCGGGTCAAATGAAGTCCCCTTCCCATCGTGCGCACGCCGTAGGCAGTTGTACATTGACTGAATTTCGTCGGCCAATCGCTTCGTCTCGCCGAACCGCAGTCTCGCCTTCTTAGAGGGTACTGCCTGATGGTGAGCCGTGCGCTGGTTGCGAACAGTCTGCAGCCGGCTCAAAACCCGTTTGTTGGCCTCCATTTTCTGCTCGATTTCCTGCAGATCCTGCAAAGTACCATGAGGAATGAGCCCTGCGAGGTCGATCTTTGCAGCCCGCACGAGATTTGGCAGGCTAACCGTACTCTCGCTCGCGCGCGCGGCATAATCGAATACCTTGGCGAACTGCAGAATTGCGGCACGCGAGAGCGCCTCTCGGGCAGTGAGGAATAGGCCGCGATACTGATTCAGGGCGCACACCGATTCCTCATCCTCAACCATTAGTTCCTGCCACGCGGAAAAGAAGTTCATACCATAGCCAATGATCGCGCGCAGTTCATTCAGTTGGCGGGTGAATTCCGCGGGCGTCATACGCGCCTCCTTTGGATGGATTGGCAAGATTATATGTGCTGGCCGGGATTCACACAAGGGCCAGCCTCGCAGGTTTCTTCAGGAGGCCCGCCTCTGCGGTCATGACTGCCAGGCTCGCGCCCCGTTACTGGGCTGAAGGTGGACTGGCCGGCGTGGTGGGGAGTGCGTTCAGGGCCTCGGTGCCATGGTCTGCGGTGTACCTCCGGCGGGCGGTGTACGTTCGTTGACAAAGCTTTGGAAAGAGATTAGCATCTATCCAACCGTTCATGGGGGTGAACGTTGGGTTTACTGGTGTCGCGTCCCCGGCTACAATCTGGCGCCATTCGCTCACGTAACATCGGTGTACCCAACGCAGAGGCCGTAAAGCGTCAGCTTGAGGCTCACGTGATGCGCTTCGCCGGAGACCTTCCGGTGGGGCCGTTGAGGGAATGGACGGGATCTTCCAGTGGATTGGTGCGCATCGGCAGGGCCTCGCAGCCATCGTCGTTCTGGTGCTGTTTATGGTCCGTTTTCCAGGAAGCGGGCGGGCTAGACCTACTCGACAACGACCATGACCCGCTTGCCCTTCTGGTGAAGGAAGACGTCGCGGACCGCGTGTGTACGCTATCAGCGCCGTCAGCCGAAGGTGAAAAGATAGCTACGCAAAACGATTGTTTGCCTGCCTGGCCCAATCCTTCCCGGAAGCTGACACGTTGGAATTCGAGATGGCGGCATTGAACGACGTGGCCAGATGCGTGCGGGCGTTGGGTCTCCCCTCCGGAGAGGCGCAAAGGGGCAGCTACGCGGACAGGCTGTACGACTGTGTGGCTCTCCCTGGGTGGAAGAAGGAGTAGCTATGTGGTTCAAGGTTAGCCTGGCAGCGCTTATGGTGCTGGCGATCGCCGCCGTCAGCGTCAACCGATCGTGGGATGAGGCCGTCAGGCAGGAATACCGCGTGCTCCAGGATAGGAAGAACAGCGATGGCGTAATCTTCGCCCCTGGCACCCGCTCTCTCTACTACCTACAGGGCGAGAACAATCTGGGTATCGCGCCGGTACTACGCCGTACCGATGACCTGGGGGTTCTCCGCGCTGGCCTAGAGTTCGCCATGTGGGGCACGGCGGTCGCCACCGGGCTGACCGGCGTGGCATCGGTCTGCGTATGGGGTCTGAACAGGCGTCGGCAGAATAAACAAGCAGACACTCACTGACGCACAGTTGCCCGGCCCGGCGTGCGGGCCTCTCTACGCCTTCCACGCTCTTCTTCCCGGCCTCGTCCTCGACAAGGCCGGCCTACGTGGTGTTTGCGTGGCTGAGTGCGCTACGGTGCTAGATCGCCCCTTCCGCCTTCATCTTACCAACCACGTCGTCGCGCAGGACGTTCTTCTTGATCTTGCCGCTGGCGGTCATGGGCAGGGCGTCCACGATCTCCACCCGCTCCGGCAGCTTGAACATGGCGATCTTCTTCTCCTTCAGGAAGTTGACCACCTCCTCGAAGGTGATGTTCTCGCCAGGCTTGGGGATGATGTAGGCGCAGCTCTTTTCGCCCAGCCGGTGGTCCGGCATGCCCACTACGGCCACGTTCATGACCTTGGGATAGGTGAAGAGGAGCTCCTCCACCTCCCTGGGGCTGATCTTCTCGCCGCCGCGGTTGATGATGTCCTTCTTGCGGCCGACGAAGCAGATGTTCCCGTCTTCCCGCAGCAACGCCGAGTCGCCGGTGAAGAACCATCCTTCGTCGTTGAAGACCTGCCTGGTGCGCTCCGAGTCATGGTGATAGCCGCCGAATACCATCGGCCCCCGCACGGCCATTTCGCCCGGCTCCCCAGCGGGAAGCACCCGCGTACGGTCCTCGGAGTAGACCCGGACCTCCACAGCCTCGGAAGCCGGCCGGCCGATGGTGTTACAGGGCACCTCTATCGGGTCTTCCAGGCGGGTAATCATGCCCACCACGCACTCTGTCATGCCCCAGAAGGCGATGAACTTGCAGCCTATCCTGTCCCGGAGCTGGCGGACGACCTCTCCCGGGGTCGGGCCGCCGCTGGCGGTGGCCAGGCGCAGGGAACTCAGGTCATATTTTTCCAGGCTGGGATGGTTGAGGAGGGAGATGAGCTGCGGGGGTACCCCCAGGAGCACGTTAGCCTTCTCCTGGTGGATGAGCCTCAGCGCCTCCCCCGGATCGAAGACGTCCATCATGATCATGCGGGCCCCGGCCACCATGGGGGTGACGTACCCGGCCTCCGTCAGGCCCAGGGCGTGGAAGATCGGGGCCAGGTTCAGGACAGTCTCGTTTTCGTTTATCTTCCAGGCCTCGTTGAACCAATGGGAGTTGTGGCAGCCGTTATGGGTCCAGATGGGTGCCTTGGGCGCCGACTCCGTGCCGGAGGTATAGACGAAGGCCAGGACGTCGTTGGCGTTGGGCCGGAACTGCCTCAAGTAGCCGGCCGGGTACTTGGATTCCAGGGGGGTCTCTATCATACGGTCCAGAGGGTAGGTCCCTTCGGGCACGGAGTCCCCAGATAGGACCACGTATTTCAGCTTGGGAAGGCGGGGCTTCAGCTCCGCCACCATCTGGGAGTAATCGAACCCGCCAAACTCCTGTGGCGCTACAAATGCTACGGACTCCGAGGTCTCCAGGATGTATCCAACCTCCGCTCCACGGTAGTACGGGACCACCGGGCAGGCGACAGCTCCGATCTTGGCCAGGGCGTAGAAGACGCCAAGGGCTTCTATGCGGTTGGGGAATTGGATAGTAACCCGGTCACCCTTACGGATACCCAGCTCCAGGAAGCCCAGGGCGATCCGGTCCACCATGCGGGCTATCTGGGCGTAGGTCACGCGCCGGTGGGAGTCCACGATGGCCTCCTTGTCCGGCGTGAGACGGGCCCGCTCGTCCACGCGGTCGGGGATGATCAGGTCCGACCAGTAGCCCTTGCGGGTGAAGTGATCGATGATCTGTGGGGTGTACCGGGTCTCTATAGCCATGCTACCTCCTCCAAACGGTTACGTATGTAGGGTATATCCTCAAAGACTGCTGCTGATCCATCTTAGTCGGTTGCTTGCGCTCCCTGCAAATTTCGTCAGGCACTGCGCGCGTCACGTTTTCGCACTGGGATGGGTCTGCCGAGCGGGTCTGCCGAATAAATTCGGCGTTAGGCGGGCCGAGAGGTACCACTGCATTCAACCGTGATCGTCAGCGCCCGCCGGCCCTGGAAAGGGCCGGCTATCGAGCGTCATGAAGGCCCACACTCCCGATAGGCGGGGCTTTCCCGCCCCCCCGGGAGCCGATCACGGTTAAGTGTGGTGGTACCGGCCGAGAGTAACGCCGAATTTATTCGGCAGACCTTCGATCCCTGGCGCATACATGACCTCTCAAACCACCTCCCGCGGCTGGACCAGGATCTCTTCCCTTTTCACATCGTAGAGCCCCTCCGTGGTGAGCCTGAGGTCCGGGAAGAAAGTCGACGGTAAGAACGCGAAGAAGTAATAAGGGTCTCCCAACAGGAAGCCAACGCTGGCCAGGTATGAGTTCATGGCTTCCACCCTCCTTGCTACCTCCGGGACCGGCTCCATGGACATGAGGCCGCCCAGGGGTAAGGCCAGCTCGTGGAGCACGGCGCCTCCCTGAGCGACTACCACCCCCCCTTTCAACTCCAGGACCCGGTTCACGGCTAGGGCCATATCCTCCTCTGAGAACCCTACCACCAGGATCTGATAGGCGCCGTTCTCGGTAGTGGCCATACCTCCAACGCGGGCGCCGAACTTCGACAAAAAACCCGTGGTGATTCGTCCCTGTTGCCGGTCCACCAGGGCCACCTTCATCAGCCCCTTTTCCGGGTCGGGCCAGAGAGCGCCATCCCTGAAAGGTACAGCCATGTCGACTCTACGGTTTATCACCGGGTTGAACACTTCCATTACCGGAAAGACGGTCTCATCGCCCGCAGCAGGGACAAGAAACATCTCAGCCCGTACCCGCTCCAATGTGGCGGGCTCGCCGTGGCGATTGCGGGCGTAATTATAGTACAAGGGGGTAGGGAAGTCTATCAAGAGAACACCCCGCCTGGCTGCTACGACGCCGTTCGCGATGACCGTATGGGGGGTGGGCTCCGCCAGGTCCGGCAGGAGGAGGATGTCAGCGATGCGTCCGGGAGCTATCCCACCGAGGTCGCCATCCAGCCCGTGGTAGGTGGCGACGTTCAGGCTGGCCAGGCGGTAGGCCGTCACAGGCTCGACCCCCAGGGAAATAGCCTTTCTCACCAGGTGGTCCATATGCCCTCGGCGTACCAGGTCCGGCACGGTCAGGCCGTCGTTGGTCAGAAGGAGGCGGTTGGTAGAGACCTTTTCCCTGGTGATGACGGGCAACAGCGCCTCCAGGTCCTCGCGGGTGGAGCTCTCCCGAAGCATCACCCAGAACCCCAGGCGCAGCCGGTCCAGGGCTTCCCGGACCTTCAGGCTTTCGTGGCAGGAGGTTAACCCGGCGGCGGCCAGAGCGTTCAGCTTATCGTAAGAACAGCCCGCGGTATGTCCATCGGCCTTCTTGCCCATGACTCTGGCCATCAGGATCTTCCGCAGCGGCAGCTCTTCGCCGTTCAGCAGGCGGGTCCATATGCCGATCTCGTTGTACCCGAAAGAGGCGGTGCTCTTCAGGAGCTGCTCCGTCTCTTCCCAGCCAAACTGCTCCCGTTGGGGGTAGAAGAACTTCTGCTCAGGCACGCCGGAGAAGATCTTAACGGGCAAGCGGGCCAACTCTTCCATGCACCGCTGGAAGTCGGCCGTGCTGAAGATGCGCGGCAGCAGAGAGGAGTTGCTGTAAATCGTGGTGGTGCCATGGGGCAGGATAGCCATGGCCGCGGTATGGGGGCTGCAGTAGCAGTCGGGATGAAAATGGGGGTCCATATAGCCTGGGGCCAGGTAGGAGCCGGTGGCGTCCAGGACCCTGGTCTCGGTCCCAACCATAGCCCGTGAGCTGCCCACGTAGGCAATGCGGCGGCCCGAGACGGCTACTCCGGCCTCCAGCACCTCGCCGGAGTAGACATTGATCACCCTTCCTCCGGCAATGTAGAGGTCCGCCGGCCGCCGGCCCCGGGCCACTTCGGTAAGGGCTATGGATTCCTCTAGAGTCCTTTCAAGTATCATCTTAGCTTTCAGGTTTCGGCGCCCCCCTGGACGGAGCCCCGGCCAAGCTGCCACAATTATCTTCCATCCGTGGACACCTTTTCAAGACAGTTGGGAGCGATTCTCAACGGATAACGGATGGCCGGAACGGATAACGGATGCCCGCGTGCAGAGCATCCTGCCCCATGCCCCTCTGGCCCGGACGCTCCTCTTGCCATACTCTCTTCTCCTTGCCGCAAGCAAAAAAAATCTGTGAAATCTGCGTAATCTGCGGATGAATAATCTGCGTAATCTGCGGATCGGTTTCTCTCCTGCGGATTGGATCATCTCAGCGGCCCGATGATCCCCCAGTAGGCGGTGCCTGCCATCAGAGCCACGATGTTCAGGACCCCGAAGGCCAGCGCCAGCCGGTTGCGGTAGGAGGCGGCCCAGCCACGGCCTCCCGTGATGGCCTCGGCCATGGGGACCCAGGAAGTCTGGTAAGGAACGAAGAAGACGTTACTGGAGAGAATAACCACCACGGCCAGAACGTGGGGGCCCACGCCGCGGGCCATGGCCAGCCCCACCATCGGCAAGTAGATAATCAGCAACGTGGGCCACATCCCCACTTCGACGAAGCGGACCAGGTAGACCAGAATGGCCACCACCGGCACCAGCAGGAAGGGACTGCCCATGAATGGCTCGGCCAGGGGCACAAAAACGCGCCCCAGCCAGGCGTCCAGATGGTAGGCGGGCAGTATCGTCGCCAGGCTGTAGAGACCGCCCAAGAAGATGATGAGCGGCCAGGAAATACCCGTCTGAATATCCTCGACGTCTAGTACCCCGCTGGCGAAGAGGGCCACCGCTCCCAGCATGGCCACGTAGGTAGAGTCAAAGCCGTGCCACGACTGGGTAACCCACGCCAGGACGGACCCCCCCACTATTGCGGCTACCGCCCACTCATGCTTGCCGAAGAGGCCCAGGCCTCTTATCTCTTTGGCGACTACTTCGCGCCCCCCTCGAAGAGGTTCTTCAGGCCGAAAGAGGACCAGGAGGGCCACGAATAGCAGGGCTGATAGCAGCAGGACCGGGGGCATGAAGGCGATCAGCCAATTCGTCCAGCTAAAGAGGTCCCGTATGTCCGGGGTTACCGCCCCTAGAAAGAAAGGGCCATACAGGGTGCCCGTCAAGAAGGCATATCCGGGAACGATGGCCATAATCCAGGCCCCGAGACAAATGAGGGACGTCCCCCGGCTTTGCACCTCTAGGCCCAGCGCTTGGGTCAGGGCCAGGGCCACGGGAACCACTATGGCTACGCGCACGGTAATGGATGGAATCCCCAAAGCCAGGACAAAACCTATGGCCGTGAAGCTCAGGAGTATGCTGGCGTAGGAGGGCCGGAACAGCCCAAGGATGAGATAAGAGACCCGCTTGGCCAGTCCGGTCTTCTCCATGGCCCGCCCGTAGAAGAGGACCCCGAGGACCAACCAGAAGGGCTTGCCCGCAAAGCCACTCAAGGCCACGTCTACTTTGACCCCCACAGCCATGAAGAGGGCTAGGCCCAAGATGGACGTGACCGCCCAGGGCAGGACCTCGAATACCAGGAAGATGAGGGTAATGGCTACCACGGCCAGGACCAATTGGTTTCCTCGGTCCAGGCCCTCGAATGAAGGCAGCAGGGCGATGCCCAGGGCCAGGCCGATGCCCAGGGCGGCGCCCACCAGGCGCTTAATGATTTCCCCGTTCTCCTGGGGGTACTCTATAAGATGTCATCCTGCTAAGATGTCATCCTGCTAAGATGTCATTCTGGAAAGATGTCATTCTGAGCGTAGCGAAGAATCTCTCTCGCCTTAGCAGAGGCTTGCCGCTTCGGAGAGGCCGAGATTCTTCGCCTCCGCTCCTCGCATCTATAACAAGCATGTCGCTAACCCCCGCTCCGGCTCAGAATGACATTGATAATGCTGGTGATCTGCGAATTCTGTGGATCGTTACTTCTTTCGGAGGCGCGCCTGAATGTCCTCGGCTACCAGGCGTCCCGTGCCGGCTGACGCCTCCAGGCCGATCCATCCGGGCACCTTCACCCCGTCGCCCACGTTGTACAGGTTCTCAATGGGGGTCTTCTGGGGCAGATCAGAGCCCGGCCAGGAGTGGTAGACCGGCCAGTCCTTGTAGAAGGTCCCCGCCATGAGTATCTCGGCATGGCTGTCGAAATGGGGAAAGAGCTCCCGAAGGTCCTGTATATTGAGGCGGACCTCTTCTTCCACGTTTGTCGGGCCAAGGGAGTCCCCAAAAGCGCTGAAGGAGACCATCAGGTGCCGCCCGCGAGGCGCCAGTTCCGGACACAGGATCGTCGGTGTGAGAATATAACAGGCCCGCCGCATGCCCACGGGCATCAAGACGCCCTGGTGCTCCATCAGCGGCCGGTCACTGGAGACGTAGATGACGACTGACGGAGCAGGACGAAGGAGTTCGTCCATGAGCCTGAGGTAGGCGCGGTCGAAGCTGTCCCTTCCTGCCAGTTGTACCGTCTGGCGAGGCCCGGTGTTGCTGACCACGGCTCTGGCAGTGACCACCACCTCGTCACCACCCTTCTCCACCACGACTCCACGGACCAGGCCTTCATCAACCACGATGCGCTTGACCCTGGCCCTGGTCCAAACTTCCCCGCCCTTCTCTTTGATCCCTTTGGCCAGGCCGTCCATGAGCGCCGAGGGCCCCTCAGGGGCGAACCCGTGGATGATCTTGCCGCCCATAGCCTTGATGAAGCGGATAAAGGTCCAGGCCGTGGCCTCGTGGGCATTTATGGCGAAGATAGCGGCGCAGAAGACCTGGAAGAAGCCGTGGATTTCCGGGTCATTAGTATATTGCGCTACCCAGTCCTTCACGGAGATGTTCTGGGAGGGCTCAGCCCACTGCAGGGCCCGCTTGATCGCCGCCATCAGCTTATCGCCTTCGCCGGGCTTGCCCACGAAGGAAAGGATGCGTCTGAGGCCGCCGCCCCCGGGCGGTAGCTCGAACTCCCTGTCGCCAATCCGGTACATGATGTCGGGGTTGGGCCTCCTTATACCAGCGAGGGAGACTCCTGCCATATGAAAAGCCTCTTCCAGGGCGCCTTCGCACTCCAGGGCCTCGGCCCCCGTGCTGAGAGTGAAGCCTTTGTATTCCTGGGTGGCGAAGCGTCCCCCCACTATGGGCATCTTCTCCAGGACCAGGACCTTGTACCCGCCGGAGACCAGGCGGATGGCCGCCCCCATGCCTCCAACGCCGGAGCCGATCACCACTACGTCATATGATGTTTGCATCTTTACTCTTCCTCCCATGGGTGGCCAAGGCAGGGTTAAGTGGATAGCATCTTCATGGGTGGGATTGCCGCCGGCCTGATCGAAGAGGACGGGCCGGCACCGCCGACCAGTGAAGCTCGCCGCGACACCGCACATTTAGATGCGCTTTGTCTGCGCCTACAACTCTCAGGCTGGGCCCGCCTTCAGGCCCCTTGCCTCAGCTATCTGCCCGGTGGCGATTATAGCCCCGCTCCGACTGAGTTGTCAAACCTACCGTAGAGAGCCGGGTGGCCGTCAAAGTTTTGTGCTTGAGGGTCGCCTTTCAGCCGAATACATTCGGCGTTACGGCCAGCATAGCACCGAATTATGCGATTTGAGAAAATAACCGAGTGTAGGGGCACCCCTGGGTGGGTGCCGTGGGGGAGCTTCCACCCGTTGCAGCCAGAGGTCACTCTTGGCAGAGATCTTATCGTAAAGCGCCCTCTTTTCGGGCGTGTCCACCAGGCTCACTCGCCACTGGTAATCCTTCGCACCTTCTTTGATCAGATCAGCCTTCCTTCTTGTCATGGTTCCAGGCGGGCCAGGTCCTCAAATTCATCGAAGTCAGTGTCCCAACTGTAGATCTCGGATACCCCTCGCGACTGCATGTAGGCGGCATTGAAAGCATCGGCAAAGGAAATGTTTTTGCTAGCATACAACTCAAGAGCGCGTCCATAGAGGCGTTTGTTGGGCAACTCAATGCCCCTCATAGAGATGATGTCTCCCAGGGAGTCTCGGATGCGCTCCCGAGGAACGCGGTAGCGCTTCTGCAGGGTAAAGACGGTCTCAAAAATCACCATGGGGGAGGTAACAACTTTCTCCCCGCCCCGCTCGACCTTGCTCAGAAGCGCCAGCGCCCGGCGGGCTTTCTGCTCGTCGTCTTTGGTCAAGTAGCGAAGGAGAATGTTCGTATCGAGAAAGCGCATAAATCTTATCCCTACCCTTCGCGGGCCACCTCCTTAGCAACCCCCTCCTCAAACGCGTCACGCACCTTCCGGAAATCCTCCGGCCTTTGCCTTGGAGCGACAGAGCCGTACCATTTGAGGATCTTCGATTCCGCGCGCCTGAGCTTCGCCGTGTCGCCCTCCATCTCAAAGACTACTTTGTCGTGGGGTTTTAAGCCCAAACGAGAGCGGATCTCCGAGGGAATGGTGACCTGGCCTTTTTGCGTCAATGTAGTTTCAAGTTCCCGCATAGACGTACCCCCTAACTGAGACATACCTATATTCGTAGTAATGATATAATAACATAGTATTACCTTACTGTCAAGTAGTGGATTGATGCCTAAAC
>ORJL010928547.1_pt1 | contig 11506 bp, 8 predicted proteins | sample 1779941 | NCBI WGS metagenome assembly ORJL01 (sample SAMEA104232317, study PRJEB22302) | groundwater metagenome | biome: forest; feature: aquifer; material: groundwater | place: USA | collected 2011-08-07 | depth 5.8 m | reverse complement strand
GCGGTGCTGGCGGGCACGGCCGCGATCCTGGTCTGGATGGACCTGCGGCTGGCGCTGGTCACCTTCGGCGTCCTGCCCGTCCTCGTGCTGTTCGTCGAGCTGCTGAAGAAGCGGATCCGCGAGGCGAACCGGGAGATGCGGCGGAAGCTCGCGCGGATGAACGCGTTCCTGCAGGAGCACGTAACGGGGGTGGCGGTGGTCAAGGCGTTCGGGATGGAGGGGAAATCCGAGCGGCGGTTCGACGCCCTGAACGGGGAGTACGCGGCGGAGAGCGTGCGGCTCACCAACCTCTACTCCGTCTACTTCCCGGGCGTGGAGATGCTCGCATCGATTGCGGTGGCGCTGCTGCTGTGGCGCGGAGGCGTCGGCCTGCTCTCGGGCGCGATCACCTTCGGTACGCTCGTGGCGTTTCTCGAATACGCCCGAAGGTTCTACGACCCGATCAAGGACATGAGCGACAAGTACAACATCCTGCAGTCCGCGCTGGCCTCCTCGGAGCGGATCTTCCGCCTCCTCGACGAGGAGATCTCCCCCGAATACGCGGAGCCCGCGACCGTACCCGCGCCCGATGCCCGTCCGTCGCCGCCCGTTTCCGGGTCCGACACTGCCGTCCCCGCGATCGAGTTCCGGGACGTCTGGTTCTCCTACCCGCGGTCCGCGGGTGAAGAGACCGCCGGGGGGGAGGAGGGACCGCCGGTCCTGCGAGGGGTCACCTTCGTCCTCGAGGAAGGGCAGACCGGCGCGATCGTGGGGGCGACGGGGGCGGGGAAGTCGACGGTCCTCTCCCTGCTGTGCCGCTTTTACGAGATCCGGCGCGGAAAGATCCTCATCTTCGGGCGGGACATCCGCGAGATCCCGCGGGAGGAGCTTCGCGGGTCGCTCGCGCTCGTCCTCCAGGACCCGTTCCTCTTCTCCGGGACGGTGCGGGAGAACGTGGCGGCGGGCGGTGAGGCGGTCGGGAGCGCGCTGTCAGCGATCGGGGTGGAAGAATTTACCCGGGAATGGGCGGAAGGGCTGGCGACGGACGTGGGGGAGCGGGGGGTCCGGCTCTCGACGGGCCAGCGCCAGATGGTGTCGTTCGCCCGCGCGCTGGCGCGGGAGCCGCGCGTCCTCCTGCTGGACGAGGCGACGTCGAGCGTCGATCCGGTGACGGAGGGACGGATCCAGGAAGCGCTGGCGGGGATCCTCCCCGGGAGGACCGCGCTCATCGTCGCGCACCGGCTGTCGACGGTCCTGTCCGCCGACCGGATCATCGTGATGCACAAGGGGAAGGTGCGGGAGTCGGGGACCCACTCGGAGTTGATGGCCGCGGGGGGGATCTATCGCCGGTTGTACGCCCTGCAGTTCGAGGAGAGCGGGTAACCGGAGGGGTTTCCGAGGGGTCCGTTTTGCCAAAACGGCAAAGATTTTTGTCATCCCGGCAAAATTCCAAGATCTTTCTTTTTTAACTCACCGGTATCGTTCAGTATTGCCTATTGGCATGGGCGTTGCTCATTAAAGGCGCACCATGTCTCCAACTCTCCAATAAAACGGACATGGAAACCCGCCGGCTCGGCAACGGACCGGTGGTCATCGACCGGTTGCGTCGGCAGGTGCGTCGAAATTGCATGGATGGAGGGGGGTGGTCGGGAGAGGGTCACCAGAAACCATCAGCGGGGTTGGCAGGGTACACCGGGATGTCGGTTGTCGAGATCAAACCCACAGACTCCTCCGAAAACGGTAAACCCGTCGCGAGGCGGGGACACAAAGCCCACGGGTCCCACGGGGACGGCCGGGCCGCCGGAGAACATGGAGGATGGAAGATGAAAAAGGCTCTGGTAGGATTCCTGGCGGTTGCCCTGGTGGCGGGGATGTCCGCGCTTGTTTTTGCGGAAGGCATTGGTGCAGGCATCGTGGGCAGCCCGCACGATTTCTCTGGCGCTTTATGGAATACTAGAACGGGAGAGCTTTGTCGTACTTGTCACGTACCCCATGACCACGGCAGGACGCTTGCCGTACAGGCCGGCATTGAATCCAGCGGCTTACTGTGGAACCATAAATTAAGTGATGTTGTTTATACGTTATATGCTAGCCCGACGCTGAACGGTACAATCAATCAGCCGACCGGTACTGCCAAGATGTGCCTCGGCTGCCATGATGGATCCGTAGCCCTTGGAGCCATGGACAGCAAGCATAGCGCTCCCATCACTACCACCACTATCGATGCTGGTCATCAGGTGCCGGGCACAGCGATGACACCCAGCCTCCAGGGTACACACCCGATCTCGGTCGTGTATGATTCTACTGCGGATCCGGGGCTGAGGGCGACGACAAGCCTGATTGGAACCAGCGGAACGATCGCGAGTCTCCTCGATGAAGGCGACAAGGTCCAGTGCTCCACTTGCCACGATGTCCATGACTCCGCAGGCGAAGCTGTTGCCGGCACACACCTTCTGCGAGTGAGCAACACCATCACCCCTTCGGGACTCTGTTTGGCATGCCATATCAAGTAAGTTCCCGGTTCCGAAGGTAATAATAACAGGGGGGTAAGGGGGTTTCCCTTACCCCCCCGTTGTTTCTGCCGAGAAGAAAGGGGAAGAAAGAAAGGGGAAGGTGTTGACAAAAGCAGTTGTGGAACCATAGTGTTTTGACATGAAAAACAGATCACATTTCCTGAAAAACCGGTTTGTTCCTCTCTTCCTGGCAGGGGGGATGTCCGTCCTCCTTGCCGCACAAAGCATTCATGCCCGGAATAAAATATTCGCCATCAATACGGAGGCGTCGTGTATCGCATCCGCATGTCATTCCTCCATGGGGAAAAAGCAGCATATCCATGAACCTGCCGCTGACGGTAACGGCTGCACGGAATGTCATGAAGCCCTGAAAAAAGGGGAACATGGTTTTCGATTGAAGATGCCCGTACCGGGGTTGTGCTATTCTTGCCATGAGAATAAGGCGGATAAAAAATATAAACACGATCCTGTGGAACAAGGGAAGTGTCTTGACTGTCACTTCCCCCATGAATCCGACAACAAGCGACTGTTGATTCAGCCATCCATCGGTGCTCTATGCTTTACCTGCCACGATGAATTTGCAGGGTCCACGCCTCATGCGCCGGTTTCAGAAGGCAGGTGCCTTGATTGCCACGATCCTCACTCGACGGATTATCCAAAGCAGCTTGTAAAACCCGTTCCCGACTTATGCTTTGTATGTCATAACCGGGAGATCAAGGACACCAAAGGGGTACCGTTGCCGTCCCCAAAAGATGTCTATACAGGCCAGGGGTTGACCCTCCATAAACCCTTTGCCCAGGGGAAATGTGCCGATTGCCACTCGCCTCATCCCGTAAATGAATATAGATTGCTGAAAGGTCATTATCCCGAAGGATTTTATGCATCCTATTCCGAGGATTCTTACGCTCTCTGCTTTCAATGTCATCCGGGAACCAGGAAGGCGCTCAAGGAGTCGAGGACACTTACCGATACCGGTTTCAGGAACGGGAATCTGAATCTCCACTACAGGCACGTCAACAGGGCAAAGGGAAGAACCTGCAAGGCTTGCCATCACAATCATGGTTCAAGAAATCCAAAACTCATCAGGGATACCTTCCCCTTCGGCAACAGGATTCTCGCCGTCAAATACGAAAAGACGGAGACCGGAGGAAGTTGCGCCCCTGCATGCCATGCCCGGGCTCAATACGACAGGTACGAGCCTGTCGAATCCACGATGAAGACCACCCCCAGGGAAGGAACGGATGCGACCCCGGACGAGTTGCGGCGTTCTCGTGAAAAGGAGACGCAAGGGATGAAAAGAGAGGGCAATAAATAATGAGAAAATTGTTTCTGACGATGCTGATGGCCGTGATATTTTTTGGCTGCGCGGCGACCGAAAAGAGGCTTGAGACGGTTTATTATCCTCCGCTTCCGCAGAAGCCAAGGCTGCAATTCCTCCATTCGATTACGACTGAGGAAGATCTCGGGAAAAAGAGCAGCGGACTCGAGGAATTTCTTTTCGGGAAACAACCCTCCCGGAAGAGGATCGAAAGGCCGTTTGATGTCGGTGCCTCGAAAGGGAAGATTTATATCCTGGATGCGGCGTTCAAAAAGATATTGATCGTAAACCTTGAGAAAAAGGAAATCGAATCCTTGCAGGATACCGGGGCGGGCGCCTTGATCGAACCCATGGGGATATGGGTGACGGAGGACGACATAAAGTATGTGGCGGACAAGGGTAGGAAGCAGATCGTGGTCTTTGGGGCGGACAACAAGTTTTTAAAAGCGTACGGTGAAAAAGAACAATTTGCCGTGCCTCTGGATGTGGCGGCGTATAAAGACCGGATCTATGTCTGCGACAGGGATAAACACAGCATCGAGGTCGTGGATAAAAATACCGGCAAGATAATCCTGACCATCGGAGGGCCGGGGAGCGAAGTGGGGAAACTGTATAAACCTACGCATGTAACCGTTGACCACGAAGGGAATGTCTATGTGAATGATAATTTCAATTACAGGGTCCAGAAGTTCTCCCCCGACGGAGCCTATGTGAAACACTTCGGCAGCCAGGGAGATCTCCTCGGAACATTCGCCAGGCCCAAAGGAATCGCGGTGGACAAGGAGGGGCATCTCTACGTTGCGGATGCCGCCTTCGAGAATGTCCAGGTATTTGATGAAAAGACTACGGAATTTCTCGCTTTTTTTGGAGGGTATGGGGATAAGCCGGGGGAGATGTATCTGCCAAGTCCCGTATATGTCGATCTCTACAATGCCGGATATTTTGATAAATATGTCGATAAGAACTTCAAGGTGAAATACCTCGTGTACGTTGGCAATATGGCGGGATTGAAAAAGATGAATGTCTATGGCTATGGTGATTGGATCGGCGAACCTCTTCCTGAAATAGAGATCAAAAAGACGAAATGATGGATCATGGCCGTATTTTTAAGGCCTGTAATTTTTTCCTGCTGATCGTTCTCCTCGCTTCCGGGTGCGATAAGCTCACGAAACGGAAAATTCTCGTCTTTGTTTTCCCCCCGTTGGCGAAAGAGAAAAAATCGGTAACGGAAACAGTGGAGACAACAAAGCCATCTTCCATGACAAAAAAAAGTGTTTCGCCGCCGCCTGCTTACTTTGTGCATGGTCCGAAGGCGCAGGGGGAATGCAATCAGTGCCATGAATCCTCAGGTTCCTATGCGTTCAGGAAACTCGATGCAACGGGGACGAGTGCTCTATCGTCCGGAAGATCGGTTTCCGGCAGGCTTGTTCAGCCGGTGTCCCTGCTGTGTGTCGACTGTCATGCCTCCAAATCACAAAAGGTTGTCTACGGGGATCATCTTTGGCTACATGGGCCTGTGGCCCAAGGGGAATGCACGCTATGCCATCAACCCCATCAGTCGGAATTTCGATATTTGCTGTTGAAAAATAGATCTGTTGAACTATGCGGCAGTTGCCATACAAAGGGTTACATCAGCGAGAATGAAGAACATACGAAAGGCGAGGAATGTATATCTTGCCATAATCCTCATGCTGGTAAGAATCACCTATTACTCAAGAAAGATTATAAAGAGGCGTATTGATATAAGTGCGTTATCCTTCTCCGATGATGACATTAAAAAGTCAGGCAAAGCAATGCGGCCTGATAGTTCTTTGCATTATATCGTTGACGGTGAGGGAGGTGGAGGCAAGGAGGTATTTCCTGATGGAAAGACCGATGCTTGGGCTTGACCTTTCGTATGAGATGGAGAAATCCGATAGGTCAGGGCCAAACATCAACAGGGCGGACACCACCCATACCTTTTTGGAGCGGGTCGATATTGAAACCAGTGGGTGGGTCTACCACCCTGCCCTCGCCGAATATAAAATAAAGTTCTCGCCGGAATGGGAACAGGATTCAACCCGTTCGGAGGGAGGAGAAAAAAGGACAACAAGATCTTTTTTTACGGGTTATTTTGAAGAACTTACATTATTAAAGTATAAACCTTATACGCTCAGTATTTTTTCAAACAGGTCAAGGTCGACACTGTCCAGCAGTTTTTCCCAGAGGTCCAAGTCGGAAACCGATGTCTACGGCGCGACATTGTCGCTTAAGTATCGGATACTGCCAACCATATTTTCATACAATCATGAGAAAAGTTCACAAAAAGGATTTTATACTACCGACAGGGAAAGCGATGAATTCAGGGTAAATACGAAATATGATCAACACCTTGGGACAACATTGCTGGACGCATCGTACAAGGATACTACCCAAGCGACTCAAGGCATTTTCCGAAACCAGGAAATCAAAAACGCCACACTCCAGAACTCTTCCAACCTGACGAAAGACAGGAAGGTTCTCCTCCTTTTCGGCCTTGGCTTTAGTTCTGTGGATGCTGACGCTACTGGAAGGACGGACTACACACGGTTCTCAGAAAACCTGCAATGGAGGCACAGGGAGAATCTATCTACTGACTATTCGTTCCGTTATGATAAAAACGCCTCCGATGTGTTCACCACGGAAACAAAGTCACTGAGTTTTCATCTACAGCATCTTCTTTATGAAACGCTTCTTACTTCAATAGATACCGGAGCATCTTCCTCCAAATTCACGGGAGGAAACACAGGTCAATACAATTCGGGGGTAAGTTTTAACTACAACAGAGAAGTACCGAAGGGAAGGCTGAATATCAACATTGGATATAATTATTGGATAGTCAATCAGGATTTTGTGCCGGGCTATATACAGATTTTCAATGAATCCGTCTTTCTGGATGACAGCGCACTTAGACTCCTTGCCCATGAGGGCGTTGATACGAATTCTATCATTGTATCCGATAACACAGGAACAATAACTTATATTAAAGATATCGATTACCGTATAATTGAAATAGGATACCAAATAAGAATAAGTCGCATCATTACCGGAAATATCCTCAATGGACAGGAGGTGCTCGTTCATTACAGATACATCAGCAGTTCTCCTTTTGATTCCGCGACCTTTAACCAATCCTATGGCGTATCTCTGAACCTTTGGTCTGCGTGGAGGCTTTACTATAAGTACAGCAACTCTCGTCAGAAGGTCCTTTCGGGCACTCCGACACAACGTCTTACCGATGACGTGATCAATACGGCGGGGACGGAGCTTGACTGGAAGTGGAGCAGGACCACATTTGAGTTTGAGGACAGGGAGACAACGACGACTCCTTCTCAAAAATGGAGCATTAAAGAGACCGTTACGCCAGGGCCATTTCAAAAAGCTTCCATGAAAATTTCCGGTCATTATGGAGAGACAAAGTTCAAGGAAACAGGAAGTCTTGAAAGTGTATTTGGCATTGTAGAGGAAGTGCAGTTCATTACGACACCTTGGAGCCGATTACGGTTCGAGGGCTCTCTGGAGAAAATATCCGGACGCTTGAGAAATACGATTGATTTAGGATTCATGACTGTCTTTGAATGGAAATATAGGATATGGAGTGGCGAAATCCGCTACAAATTTTTACATCAGGAAGACCGCGAGGTGCAACAGACCAATAAAAATCATTATGTTTTGTGTGAGATCAAAAGAGTATTGTTTTAGGGAGAGGCTGGAATGAGGAAATATCGGATCGGCCTTATCTGTGTAATGATCGCTGCATCGGGCTGTTTTCGACAAGCCGTCGTCGTAAGGGACCCTTTGCCGGATATTGTATGGCCAAAACACCCTGAAATCGCAAGGGTACGGTTTGTTAACTCAATTTCCAGGTCGAATGATCTCAATATCGAGGAGGGGGCATTTAAAAAAATTTTCAGATTCTTGAGTGGTTCACGGGAAGAAGATGGTATTTCTTCCCCTTATGGTCTTGAGACGGATGTCGCAGGCAGGCTCTTTGTTGTTGATAGAATGAAAAAATGCGTTCATGTCTTTGATAAAGAAAAGGGTATATATTATGCATTTCCAGAGAAAGAAATATCTTTGACGTCTCCCATTGATATAGCCATCGATGAGAGAGGCTATATATATGTTTCCGATTCAGCAGATGCGGTTGTGAGGGTATTTAAAGATCGTGGGAAGCAATATGTCCGTTCGCTTGGTGGCGGCTTTCTGAAAAGGCCGACAGGGATAGCGATTAATAGTAAAACAGAAGAACTTCTCGTGGTGGATACCGTCTGGGCAGTAGTAGTGAGATACAACCTCAAGGATTTCCAACAGAAGGGGGTGATCGGGGAAAAAGGTAAGGAATCCGGTATGTTTCATTCTCCTACCAACATTTCTGTCTCAAGGGACGGATATATTTTTGTTTCGGATTCCCTGAATTTCAGGGTGCAGGTCTTTACCCCCGATGGGAAATTTATTCATTCCATTGGGAAACCGGGAGACAGTCCCGGTTATTTTTCAAGGCCTAGAGGGATCGCTGTCGATAGTGATATGAATATCTATGTGGTGGATGCTCTTTTTGATAATATTCAGGTTTTTGATAAAGATGGGAGGCTTCTCATGTCTTTTGGCGTCCCCGGTAAAAAATATGGAGAATTTTGGCTCCCATCAGGGATCTTCATCGATCAAAACGACTATATTTATATATCGGATACCTATAACAACAGGGTTCAAATATTTCAATATCTAAAGTTGGAGGAGCATAATTGATAAAATATAGTATAATAAAAATTAATAACAATATTGCGCCCGGCATTATTGCTGTTTTTACTTTGTTGCTGTGTGTGTTTCTCCCCCTTGATGATATGTACGGGGGGAGCATCGCCACGACAAAACACAATCTTTCCGTCACAGGGCCCGGAACGATAAAATCAACTACCGAACCGGAGATATGTATATTTTGCCACACGCCCCATAACGCAAGAATCGATGTGCCTTATCTGTGGAATCGGTATAACACACAGCAGAATTATATCACCTATGAGAGTTCGACTCTTTATGCAACCGTAGGTCAGCCCACGGGGGCGTCAAAGCTTTGTCTTAGTTGTCATGACGGAACGATAGCACTCGGCGCGTTGGTTTCAAGACAGGGTGAAGTACCATTTGCTGGGGGGATACGCTTTCTGCCGGAGGGACCGTCAAGGCTCGGGACAGAGCTTTCCGATGACCATCCGGTATCTTTTCGTTATGATTCCGCTCTTGCGCTTGCCAACGGGGAACTTGCCGACCCTGCCCTGATTCCGCCTCAAGCAAGGCTCGATGCCAATAACCAACTTCAATGCACGGCATGTCATGACCCCCACAATGACACATATGGCAAGTTTCTTGTGATGTCGAATATCAACTCGGGTCTCTGCACGTCATGTCATCAGAAGAAAGGATGGAAATCAAGTTCACACGAGACATCGAATGCCACATGGAATGGTTCCGGCGCTAACCCATGGCAACATACACCTTATAATACCGTATCCAACAACGGATGCGAGAATTGTCATAGGCCCCACACGGCGGGAGGACATGCGAGACTGCTTCAATACGCATTTGAAGAAGACAATTGCCTTGTCTGTCATAATGGAAATGTGGCAGGCGAAAATATTCAGAGGGAGCTTATTAAATCCTATCGACATGCCGTTCAAGATTACTCTGGAATACATGAACCTCTGGAAAATTTTACATCAGGTACTGTCAAGAAACATGTCGAATGCGCGGATTGCCATAACCCCCATTCAGTAAAATCCACCCTTTCACCAGGAGCGCCTCAGATATCAGGCGCAAATCAAGGAGTGAAGGGGATAAATACAGCGGGGCAACAGATCTCAGAAGCGACGAATCTGTACGAGATATGTTTCAAGTGCCACGCGGATTATAATGTGATCACCACATTACCGGTCACCCGCCAGATAGCGCAACTGAATACAAGACTTGAGTTTGATGCCTCGAATCCATCATATCATCCCGTGGAAACTGCGGGGAAGAACCCGAATGTGCCGAGCCTTTTGAATCCTTACACAACAACGAAAATATTCTGCACGGACTGCCATAACAATGATGACTTTGCCGGCCCCAGGGGACCCCATGGGTCAAATAACAGATACCTGCTTCGGAAAAGTTACACCACACAAGATATGACAACGGAAAGCTCTACTGCGTATGCTCTCTGTTATGAGTGCCACAGCAGGGCAAGCATTCTCGGGGACCAGAGTTTCAAGGAGCATAAGAAGCATATCGTAGACAAAAAAGCTCCTTGCTCCGCATGTCACGATCCGCACGGGATCAGCTCCACCCAGGGGAATTTCCTCAACAACAGTCATCTCATCAACTTCGATGTAACCATCGTTCTGCCCGACGATCAGGGAAGGCTTCGGTTCGAGGATCAGGGAACGTTCAAGGGCAGGTGCTATCTGACTTGCCATGGCAAAAACCATAATCCAGAGGGATATTGATAAAATGTCGGATTCGCAAAATAAATTACGGAAAATACGATTAGTAATGCTCAAGGAGGAAGAGTGAAAACCGTTCGATTCATCGTCGCACTGCTGGCGGTCCTCTCCGTTGCGGTTCCGGGACGGTCCGCAGAGGAAAAGATACACGCCGGGACCGTTATCTATACAAAAAACGCCGGGAATTACACGTACATCCGACTGAAGGAGGCCGACAAGAAGATATGGCTTGCGACGTCCACCCTCCAGGTATCCGTCGGAGATCCGATCGAGTACGTGGGCGGGGATGTCATGACGAAGTTCGAAAGCAAGGCAATGAACAAGACCTTCGATGAGATCCGTTTCGTCACGCGGATCAGGGTTGTGAAAAACGGACCCCTGCCGGACAACCAGGCGATGGCGTCGGTCGCCCACCCGAAAGCCGAATCGAACGAGGACCCGGGGGAAAGCGCGAAGGATGCCCCGAAGAACAGCCCGGTGGCCCCCACCCCGAAAAAAGGCGAGATAAAAAAGACGGGAAACGAGAAAACCGTCGAGGAGATTTTTTCAGGGAGAGAACAGATGAAAGACCGCCCGGTCACCTTGCGGGGGAAGGTCGTCAAGGTCAGCAGAAACATCCTGAAGAAAAACTGGATCACCTTGTCGGACGGGACCGGGACGGCCCCCGACGACCGGATCGTCGCGGTGACGACGGACCTGGCGACCCTGGGCGCCGTGGCGGCGGTCACGGGGATTTTGAAGACGAACGTCAACCTGGGGGCGGGGTATAAATACAAGGTGTTGATCGACGATGCGGAGATCGCAAAATAAAGAGGATGCCATGATCGAACGGACCTTCGAATGGAAGTTCGTCGGGAAGTTCGCGGGGATCGTCTTCGCCGGTCTCGGGGGGACGGTCCTCTCCCTCTACCTGGCCCTCCCGAAGGGGGAGGCGACGTCTTTCGGCGAGGTCATCCGCTCCCTGGTGACGGCCGACAACGCCCTCTCCCGGGCGATCGTCGTCGCGCTGGTCGCGGAAGCGGTGGTGATTTCCGCCGCGGTCGCCCTGACGACCGTGGTCACCTCCCACAAGATCGCCGGCCCGCTGTACCGGCTCAAGGTGGGCGTGAACGAACTGATCCGGGCGCACGGCGTCCGGCCGATCCGGTTTCGGAAGTACGACCAGCTCCGGAAGACGGAGGAATCGTTCAACACGATGC
>ORJL010528109.1_pt1 | contig 11506 bp, 10 predicted proteins | sample 1779941 | NCBI WGS metagenome assembly ORJL01 (sample SAMEA104232317, study PRJEB22302) | groundwater metagenome | biome: forest; feature: aquifer; material: groundwater | place: USA | collected 2011-08-07 | depth 5.8 m | reverse complement strand
TTCTCGCCGGTGGAGAAGGTTTTTGTGGTTGGTCCTGGCGTGACGCCAAGGATGGTGGCGGAGCGTGGGGCAAATATCCCGCAGATCAGTCTGAACCAGTTACGGGAAGCCCCGCTAACAACTGTCAGCAGTTCGCCGGCATCATTAATGGAGAGAGCGAATTTTGCCGCTGCTGCGATTGCTATAGATTCTGATAGAGTACGAAGCGTAGGCGTAGTTCAGGGCGCTCTATCTTCAAGCAGCCCGATACGGCAGTTTCGTGGCGCGGGAGAAAAAATAGCACGGGCTCTGGCGACCGTTTTAACAGCCACGACCCTATCAGCGGCTTCCATAGACATGGATAGAATTACTAGAGACGTCCAAGCAGAGGCAGTAAGAAGTGGGGTGCCCACAACAGTGGCCCAGGCGTTTGATAGAGGCACGTTGGACAGATCGATTGTCGCTATCGTGAATCCCATTGCTCATGAAGCAGCTGGAGTTCGGACAATGGTGGATCAGTTGGACCGAGATCAAAGAGGGTTAGGTTCACAAATGTTAGCTCAGAAAGTCAGCGAAAGAATGACGGATCTCGATATTCAGAGGAATGAAGTGCAGGGAGTTGTTGATGCGATGAAAAAAGTAAATTATGCGGCAAAGTCGCTCACACAGGAGGCGCTTCAAAAACAAGGGTTGCGGGAGCGAACGGCTGATCGTGCATCGGATATGGAGTTTATCACAGACATCTCCCGGACATTGGAGAGCAGGGCTGAAGTGGATAGTTTGACCGTGGGTCTTCCGGAGCTATTGCTGACCAACCGTACGGCAAATACTAATTCCTTAAGGGAGATATTTAAGAGCGTGGAAATTGACACGAAAGTGGCCGAACAGTTATCGCAGGAAATGGTCAGAATGGCAGAAGACTCACCCGCTTCTTTTAGCACGCCGCAACGATTAAAGGCAGATGTGTCGCGTAGATTTACACCAGCAATTGGTGAAATCGTATCCAGGCCAGAAACGATTGTCATGATGACTACCGTGGCCGGATATGAGGCCAAACGGGTTGGACCGGAAACAAAAGGCGGTATCGACATCAATCCCGCGCTGCTAAAATTGCTCGTCAAACGCGACGGCAACGGTATTGTGGTCCCGGTGGGCAACGTGAACCTTAAGGACACCGACATTTATGGCTTTGAGCCGGTCATTTCCAAAGTCGAGCAGGTGGACAATCTGCCGGCTTTTATCGGCATTGAGGAAACTCCCAAAATTCTTCGGTAGTATAATTTGTCACAAGACATTACATAAAAAAGCAATCCAAAACATCGGGTTGCTTTTTTTTGGCAAAAAATATACAATATTTCTGTAAAGTCTTATCAATAAATGTTATATAATTCAAATATTAATTAATAGATTTGGAAGTTTGTGGATCAATGGATCGCCTGATCAAGATCGAGAATATTACTGATATCCCCGCGCAATATCGGGAAACGCCGATCGGGCTCCTGCTGGAATATCATAATCTGGGACGGCCGTTTGAAACATACGCGCAGGCACAGCTTTTGATCGGCATGTGCATGGATAACCGCAAGCATTTGAACATCCCGGATAATTTCGCTTTTATCATTCGGTCTGGCGGGGCCAATTTACGTTACAGCGAATTCAAGGTTTCCTACGCGATCGGTGTCGGCGGCGTGAGCGCGCTGGCTTTGATCGGGCATACCAAGTGCGGTATGGTCAAGCTCGCCGCCCGCAAAGAGGCGTTCATCCGCGGGCTTGTCGAGAACGCCGGCTGGGAGGAAGCCCAGGCCGAGGAACACTTCCGGAGTTTCGCCGCGCTTTTTGAGATAGGCAATGAGGTGGATTTTACCTTAAGCGAGGCGCCAAGGTTGCGCGCGCGCTACCCCAAGATCATCGTGGCGCCGATGCTTTACCGGGTCGAGGATAACCGGCTTTATCTTTTAGCGGAAGAATAGGGCGTGGTCAATAAAGTGGTTTGTGAAACCCAAAGGAGGAGAAGATGGAACAAAACACCCAAGATTTCCTGAAAAAGGTCAAGTTCAATACGTACATCTACACGGTCACGTTCCTGGTCGTGGCGTTGTGGTACTCCTTCAAACATGACGCTGGCCCCGAAGTTTCCATGCTTCTGTTGGCCGCCTTCGCCTTTTACACGCTCGGACGCCAGATCCGGCTGGTATCGGAGCTGGAAGCGGGCAAAGTCGTGAATACCCAGCCCAGAGTGTCTCCCATCATACGCGGTGTCGTCTTTTTGGTGATCATCCTGATGGTCTTAAGTGTGATGTTCAGCTGATCCCGGCCACGGCCTAAAGGGTTGCAATCCTTCTTCAAGTCTGCTATCCTACCGGAAAGTAAGTCATGCGCCAAGTGCGTCCTTTTTGACGCCACTCTGTTATGCTAACGACCATCGACAAAGCAACGATCCTGAAATTCGATACCCCGGGGCCGCGTTACACCAGCTACCCGACCGCGCCGGTGTGGTCGGACCAGGTCAACGAAACGGTTTACATCAAGGATCTTGCCGCCTTCGGCGCTTGCGACAAGACACTTTCTCTGTATGTCCATATTCCGTTTTGCGAATCGTTATGCACGTACTGCGGCTGCAACGTTGTCATCCGCAAGAATGACGAACGTTTTGGCGATGAATATTTGGATCACCTTGAGCGCGAAATGGCGCTGGTCCATCGTGCCCTCGGTAACCGTAAAAAGGTGCGCCAACTGCATTGGGGTGGCGGCACGCCGACGTTCTTAAACGAAGCCCAGATCGGGCGTTTGTATACCACGACCCAAAAATATTTCGACATCGATCCCCAGGGCGAGATCGCCATCGAGATCGACCCGCGCACCATTGACCAGTCCAAGGTCCGGAAGCTGCGCGCGCTGGGCTTCAACCGCGTTTCCATGGGCATCCAGGATTTCAATGAGGACGTCCAAAGGGAAGTGAACCGTTACCAGCCGTATGGGATCGTTAAAGAATTTAACGATTGGTGCCGCGAATTGAATTTTGTTTCGGTCAATTTTGACCTGATCTACGGCCTGCCCCGCCAGACAAGGGGTAGCTTTCAGGACACGGTCGAGAAAACGATCGCGCTTCGACCCGACCGCATCGCGTTGTATAGTTTCGCCTACGTGCCGTGGCTAAAGAAACACCAGCAGAAGATCGATGTCACACTTCTGCCTTCGAATGATGCCAAACTGGATATTTTTCTGCGCGCGCGCGACGCGCTTGTGGCCGCCGGGTACCAGGCGATCGCGATGGACCATTTCGCGCTTGGTAGCGACGAGCTGGCCAAGGCTTTCGAATCAGGTACGCTTTACCGGAACTTTATGGGTTATACGGTCAAGCCGGCGGATGAATATATCGGGCTGGGTGTCACCTCGATCGGATTCCTGGAAAACACGTACGTTCAAAATCACAAAGCTTTGCCGGCGTATTATCAGGCGCTTCAAGACGGACATTTGCCTGTCGAGCGCGGGATGGTCTTAAGCGAAGACGATACGATCCGCCAGTGGACGATCAATTCCCTGATGTGCCGGTTCGGGGTGGATAAAGATGCGTTTCAACAGAAATTCCACGCGGATTTCGACGCGTATTTTGGCGAAGAACAGGAGCACTTGCGCTGGTGCGCGGACAATGACCTGATCGCCCAGGACAGCGGCCGTATTGAGGTGCTGGAGCTGGGAAAGATATTCATCCGCAACGTGTGCATGGGATTTGATCATTATTTGCAACAGGGCACCTCGCAGAAATTTTCAAAAACGGTTTGATAGCAGGAAAGGTTTTCAAATGGCTGGAGCAATGAAAGACAAACGGACAAGCAAACGTTCGGCCATTGAGTTGGCCGCTTCTTTCGGGATAGGGGAGGACCCTCGCCCGGAACGCGAAGCGAAGATCAGTGATATTTCGGAAGGGGGTTTTTGTTTTATTTCCGACACCCGGCCCAAGGTCGGTGAGATCTGCCAGGTCGCAGTGGACCTGGACGTCCGTGAGCAAGTGGTCGTGAGCGTCGAAGTGGTTTGGGTCCAGAAGATAGCCGAAGCGAAAAAATACCGTGTCGGTGTGCAATTGGTCGAATCCGACGGCCCCGAGTTCGAGCGGTTCATGGAGTTCTACAGGGACCAAACGTAATTATTGGTTTCCGGGTACCCGGTTATCCGGTTATCCGGATATCCGGAGCGTGGTGATTAACTCAATATTCCTCCAAGCCTTCCAGGGCACCAACACCAAAGTTCCCGTCTGGTTCATGCGCCAGGCCGGGCGTTATCTTCCCGAATATCAGGCTCTCAAGAAGAAACATTCCCTCCAGAAAATGTTCGATACGTCGGAGTTGGCAGCGCAGATCACCTGCCTTCCCGTCGGAATCCTGGGCGTTGACGCCGCCATTTTATTCGCGGATATCCTGACATTGCCTAAGCAAATGGGTTTTGATATCCGTTTCGACGACCATCACGGGCCGGTCATCGGGGGCACGATCGTAAATGACCTGCACCATCGCGACGACATCCATGACGCGGATGATTTTTCCGGTGTGGCGAAAACCATCCATTTGGCCAACGAACAGCTCAACGCCCGGGTCCCGCTCATCGGCTTTGCCGGTTCACCGTTTACGGTGTTGACGTATTTGGTCGAAGGCGGGTCTTCGGTCAATTTCACCAAGACGTTGCGGTTCATCAGCGAACATCCGGTGCATTTTCAGGCATGGATGGAACTCCTGACGGTAAATACCGTCCGTTATTTGAACGCCCAGAAAGACGCGGGTGCGGCGGCCTTTCAATTGTTCGACAGCTGGGCGGGGATCCTGCGGCCGTCGGATTTTGCGCATTGGGTGCTGCCTTTCGTACGAAGGATCTTCGAAGAGGTCGACTTGCCGTCGATCTATTTTGTGCGCAACTGTGCGCACCTTTTGGCCTTGATGGACCAGTCAGGGGCGGATTTTCTTTCCGTTGACCAAACGGTTGTCCTCGGGCACCACACGATCATCGAAAAGACGAAAAAAGGCATCCAGGGGAATCTTTTCAACGGGCTTTTGTACGCGGATGACCAGACGCTGATAAAAGAAACGCGCGACGTTTTAGTCGGCGGCGTCAAACACGGCCGCTTTATCTTCAATTTAAGCCACGGCGTTTTTCCCGATGTCGACCCTGATAAATTGAAGCTCGTTGTTGAGCAGGTGCACAAGTTCGCGCGCAAGGATCATAAGTGGCAGGTTCAAAAATAAAGGACGAACAATAAAAGTTAAAAGAAAGGATGTAACGGATCTATGTCCAAGACGATTATTGTCATCGGGGGTGGTATTAGCGGCCTAACGACGCTGCATTACCTTAAACAAAAATATGGGGGGCGTGATGATGTCCGTGTCATCCTTTTGGAGAAAAGTGTAGGGTTGGGCGGGACCATCCATTCGATCACCCGCCGGAATTCTTTGTTTGAGACCGGCCCCAATGGGTTTCTCGATTCAAGGCCAAGGACGCTGGAACTTGTCCGTGAGCTGGACTTGGGCACCGAAGTCGTCAAGGCGAATGAGTCCGCTGGGGATCGTTATGTGGCGCTGGATAATACCCTTTACGCGTTTCCGACAACTTCGGCACGCTTTCTTTCTTTCCGGCCGTTCGGCTGGCGGGACAAGGCGCGCGTGTTCGCGGAAATATTCGTGCCCAAAGGCAACGTCCCGAATGAGAGCGTGTACGCTTTTGGCCGCCGGCGTTTCGGCAAAAAGTTTGCTGATATTTTTCTTGATCCGCTGGTGAGCGGCATTTACGCCGGCGACGCTGGTGAGGTTGTGCTTAAAGCCGCTTTCGGCAGGATCTATGAACTGGAACAACGTTATGGTTCATTGTCCAAGGCGATGATGAATCTGGGCAAAGGCGGCATGCCTAATGGAACGCTGACGTCGTTTCGCCGCGGACAGGCGCAGTTGATCGCGGAGTTGGGCCGGCGGTACAGCAAGGTCATTTTGTCCAACCAGGAAGCGACGTACGTTACGCGCGCCGGGGAACGTTTTGGTGTTGAGACTATCGAAGATCGCCATGACGCGGATGAGGTTTTCGTGAGCACTCCGGCGTTCCAGGCTGCGGCGATCCTTCGTCCGTTAAGTCCGTCCTTGGCGCAGATCCTGGAGACGATCCGCTACACGTCCTTGGCCGTGGTCGGGTTGGTGTTCCCGCGCAAAGCGTTTCGCCGGCCGCCGGAAGGTTTTGGTTATTTGGTCCCATCGAGCGAGAACAAGGAAGTCCTTGGCGTTCTGTGGGAAAGCAATATTTTCCCGCACCGTTGCGCGCCGGAGGATATCCTTATGCGTGTGATGATCGGCGGCGCGCGCCATCCGGATGTCCTCTCGAAGTCTCGCGAGGCCCTGACCGCGCTGGCGTTAAAGGAAATCCAGGCAACGCTTAAAACGGATGCCTTGCCCATTGAGACATTTTTTGTCCAGTGGCCCCGGGCGATCCCGCAATATGACGCCAGCTATGTTGCGGCCGAGCGCGGACTGGAAGAAGAATTAAAGAAATCGCCGGGACTTTATCTGGTGGCCAACTATCGGCATGGCGTTTCCCTTAATGATTGCATCGAGAACGCGTACCAAGCCGCGCAGGGTTCCAGTTTATAGCTTGTACCTTGACAATTTTGTTTTTGTATGTTGATTCCTCTAGATTTATGGAAATCAACATACAAAAACGGTTTGTCAAGGTACTTGTATTTTAAATAAAAATCCCGTAGAATACAGCGCAACGTTGGAGAAATGCTGCCGGTAATCCGAAGATCCGGTTATCCGGATATCCGGATAACCCAGTCACAGATTTCCGGATTTCCGATTCCCCTTATTTTATTATGCGAGTACATTTTTTTCTTATCTTCTGTCTGATTCCCCTGATTGGCTGCCAAAATGGCCCGGCCAAGCGGACATATCATGAAATTGTCCAGAGCGCCCCGCAAGGATCAACGCCTGCGGCGATACCGATGTCCGGCGAGCTGGACGTATCCGCCATTCCCAACGACGACATTCACGCCTTTTTGCGCAAGGACCCGGCTGCCGCGGGCATGCCGGCTATGCCTGATGACGATATTCATGCCGCAGCGCGCAAAGGGATAGCGCCCGCGTCGGGTACGATGCCCGATGATGAGATCCACGCCGCAGCGCGCAAGGGACAAAACGGCGCGGCCTCTGGGACGTTGCCGATGATGCCGATGACCGGTGCGGTGGATCCGCAAACGCAAAAGATGCTGGACGCTTCGGTCGCGCGGCCGCCGTTGTCGTGGGCGACACCGCAAGGCTGGCAGGAATCTCCCGGCAGCGGTATGCGCCTGGTCAATTTTACTTCCACGGATACAAACGACCCCGTTGAATGCAATATTATTTCTCTCGGTGGACAGGCCGGCGGACTTGAATCGAACGCCGTGCGCTGGATGGGACAGGTCAATATCCCCGTGCCCGAGGCCGCGGCCATGGAAAAATTCTTCACCGCGCAAAATAAGATCAAGACCCGGGACGGTTTTGACGCCACCATCATCGACCTCACGCAATTGCAACCCAAAGAGGATCCCGATAGTCCTTCCATGATCGCGACCGTTATCACGCTGCCGGATATGACCGTGTTCGTGAAGATGACCGGTTCCCGCGCCGGCGTCTTGAAGAATAAAGAAAGATTTGAATCGCTATGCGAATCATTAAAATTGAATTAAATCAAGTTGCGCATCTGGTATCTCGTCGCTCGTATCTCGAGGAATGTTTTACGAGATACGAGATACAAGACGCGAGATACGAATACAGATGAATTCATTCCGTAGAAAGCTGCAACGCATTCCCGTCATCAAAGCCTGCGCATCGCTGAAGATCACGCTGACGTGTTTGATCCTCTTGTTTATCCTCACCTTCTGGGGCACCGTCGACCAGGTCTATAACGGGCTGTATCTCGCCCAGGAACGGTTCTTCAATTCTTTTTTCTTCCTCGTTGGCGGGTTTATCCCGTTCCCGGGGGCGCAGCTTGTCCTTTGGGTCTTGTTCGTCAACCTGGTCTGTGTGGCGGCCACACGGTTTGTTTATAATCGCGACCATATCGGGATCACTATTATTCACTCCGGGCTTTTATTGTTTTTTCTGGCCGCGTTCGTCACGCTGCATTGCGTAGAAGAATCGCACCTGACCTTGATGGAAGGCGAGGCCGCCAATGTTTCGGCCGCTTACCATGACTGGGAGATAGTCGCATGGAAAGAAGGGGGCAGTGAAAAAGACATCATTGCCTATGACACGGCCAGCCTTCGTCCGGGACAACAGTTGTCCTTTCCAGAATATGGCCTCACGCTTACCGTCGGTCACTGCTATCCTAACAGTGAAGCGTATACCGGTGGACAGGCGGCAAGCGCTGTTTTAAGCGCCTCTGGCATCGGGACACTCAAGCCGGTGCCGCTGGATAAGGCGCCGGAGAAAAATCTTCCCGGGTGTATGTTGACGGCGGAAGGGATCGGCCCGGTCATCTTGTACGGCGCCGAAGACAAGCCGCTGAAGATCGCCAAAGAGGGGACGGAATATTCTCTGCAACTGCGACACAAGAACTTTCCGTTACCGTTTTTGCTGCGACTGAAGGATTTCACGGTCGAATGGCATCCTGACACCGAGGTCGCGCGCAGTTATAAAAGTCTGGTTGAGATCATCCCTCCCGGGGGAGGCAGTTCGCGCGAGGTCTTGATCTCGATGAACAAACCCTTGCGTTACAAGAATTTCACGCTTTATCAGGCGTCCTACAGCATCGATAAGTTCGGGAGAGAATCTTCGACGCTGGCGGTGGTCAAGAACACGGGGCGTCTTTTGCCGTATATCGCCACCTTCCTGACCTTTGCCGGGTTGGCGTTGCATTTTTTGATGATGGCGTTTAGGGCGAAACTTAAGTAAATCCATGTTTCCGGATAGCCGGATAACCGGAACGATTTGTATTATGCGTAAAAAGATCACCTTTTTTGTTTGTCTGCTGTTGTTAAGCGCTTCGCAGGCGCCCGCTCAACCCTTTTGCCCTCTGGATTCTTCCATCAAGCCCAAGGCGGCGATTTCCGTCGATAAGTTCGCTGCGTTAGCGGTTTTGCACGACGGGCGCGTCAAGCCCGTGGACACTTACGCCCGCACATTTTTGTTGCAACTCTCCGGGAAGACGTCTTTCGACCGCAAGCCTGCCGTCGAATGGCTGGCACGGCTTTTGTTCGCTCCGGCAACCACCTTTGAAGACAAGGTCTTCCTTATTAATAATCCGGAGATCGCGACCGCTTTAGGCGTTGAACCGGAAGCGCACCGCCGTTACAGTTTTTCCCAACTTGAGCCCGGCTTCGCCAAACTCGAAGAGCTCGCCCTGATGGCCGAGAAGATCGAAGCGAAGGAACGTTCCGTCGTCGAGCAGGAGATCGTGCGGGTCTATCAGAACGCGGTCCTTTATGATCGGCATTCCCGGGTGTTTCATTTCGCGCTGCCCTTCGCCGAATTTCAGATCACCGACCCCGAGATTGTCAAAGCGCTCAACCTTCCGGAAAAACAGAGGATGTTCAGTTTTTACGATATCGCTTCCCGCGCGCAGCTGCTGCAAGAACAGACTAAAGGGCTGGAATTAAGCAACCCTGATAACTGGTCGGCAAGGAACAAAGAGCTTTTTGGGCTGATGAACAATTTGTTCCACTGGTCGATTCGCTACAGCGACCTTCCTTTTCCCGTCGTGCCTTCCGCAGGAAGCCTATCGGCCAGCCTTGAGTCCAGCAGCCAGGGCTGGTTAAGCCCGATGGACGCCATCAGCAGGGAATTCTCCGACCCTAAGGTGCGTGGGGAGATCGGGTATACCCGCGCGATGGTGGTGCACTACTGGAACGGGGAGCAGATGTCTTTTGACCTGGCCGCCCGGTCGCTCGGCAATGCCGTTTTAAATCGTGTCGATCCAGTCACGCAAAAAAATATCCGCAAGATCCCGCTGGAATTGTTCTATAACAAGGCGAATTTTTTTCTTTGGGCGAAACTGTTTTACGCGTTGAGCTTCGTTGTTTTCTTATTGTCGTTTTTCCTGACGCGCTCCTGGCTGCGCCTGGCGGGGTTTGCCCTGATCATTGCTGGACTTCTGCCGCATCTTCTGGCGATCATTTTGCGCATTATCATCATGGCCCGGCCGCCGGTGAGCAATCTGTATGAGACGTTCATTTTTGTCGGGATGGTGACCGTCATCGCGGGGATCATCATCGAGCTGGTCAATAAACGCTGGGTGGGGATCTGCGTTTCCAGCGTGTGCGGGTTTATTTTTCTGATGATCTCCGGGAAATTCGCCGCTGAGGGTGACACCATGCAGATGCTCGTCGCCGTCTTGAACTCGAACTTCTGGCTGGGCACGCACGTTCTGTCGATCACGACCGGTTATTCGGGGGTGTGTGTCGCCGGCATTATCGGACATTTTTATATTTTGCAGCGCATCCGTTTCCCTCATGATAAAGTTGCGCTGGAATCGACCTACCGCAACTTGATCGGCGCTTTGGGATTCGGGCTGATGATGAGTTTTTTAGGAACGATGCTGGGCGGCATCTGGGCGGATGAGTCCTGGGGCCGTTTCTGGGGCTGGGACCCGAAAGAGAATGGCGCGTTGCTGATCGTTCTGTGGTGCGCGATCCTTTTTCACGCCAAAGTGGGACGTTTCATCGGCCCGCTGGGTCTTGCGGCCGGCAGCGTTTTGGGCATCATTGTGGTTATGTGGGCGTGGTTCGGCGTGAACCTCTTGAGCATCGGGCTCCATTCCTACGGATTCACCTCCGGCGTGGCGTTTGGGTTGCTGGCGTATGTGATCGGAGAGGTTGTCTTCTTGATGCTTTGTGTGCCCCTTGCGAATAAAAAAATGTGATAAACAGGTAATGGTTATGGTAACGAAGCCCGTATCGGTTACGTCGCTGGGTTACGGCAAAAACGTAACCGTTGCCTAAAGCCGAAACGGGCATCATAGCCGTAACCATACCCTTGCAAAATTTATGATCACCGTCCCCCAAGCTGATTTAATTCTGCAGAAAAATCTTGTTTCCTGTCCCGCAATACGCATTCCTTTAACATCCGCGGCCGGGCGCGTGCTGCGCGAAGGTGTCACGGCCGACCGGGACATGCCGCCTTTTGACCGCGCCACCATGGACGGCATTGCCGTCAACAGCGCATCATTTTTAAAAGGCGTTCGCCAGTTTCTCGTGGAAGGATTGCAGAAGGCGGGCAGCCCGGCGTTTTCATTAAAAAGCCGCAACGCCTGCCTGGAGATCACAACCGGCGCCGTGTTGCCAAAAGGCTGTGACTGTGTTATCCCCATTGAATATGTTGAGATGGATAGCCGCTTGGCAAAGGTGAGTGATGAATTCAAAGCCAGCGCGTTTCGTAACGTCCACCGCAAGGGGTCCGACGCCCGCAAAGGTGATGTCCTGCTGCGGCCGGGGTGCCGGCTTGCCGCCGCCCAGGTGGCTGTCGCGGCCGCGGTCGGGAAAGCCAAGATCCTTGTGACCAAGATCCCGACGATCGCGCTCGTG
>ORJL010338496.1_pt1 | contig 11507 bp, 10 predicted proteins | sample 1779941 | NCBI WGS metagenome assembly ORJL01 (sample SAMEA104232317, study PRJEB22302) | groundwater metagenome | biome: forest; feature: aquifer; material: groundwater | place: USA | collected 2011-08-07 | depth 5.8 m | reverse complement strand
TACGTGTCGTTCGACCTGCGGGCGGCACGGGTCGCGATCCAGGGCTTCGGAGCCGTTGGGCAGCACGCAGCCCGCTTCCTGGCCGAAAAGGGCGCGATATTGGTCGCCGCGGCAGATTCGAGCGCGACCGTGTATGATCCGAACGGGCTGGATATCGCCGCGCTGATTGCCCACAAACATGCGGGGCAACCGCTCGCCTCCTGTGCGGCTGGCGAAAAGCGAGACGTTGACGCGATCATTGACGTGGACTGCGAAATCTGGATTCCCTCCGCTCGCCCGGACGTGTTGCGGGCCAACAATGTCGCGCGTCTGCGCACAAAGCTTGTCGCGCAGGGAGCGAATATTCCCGCGACCGCCGAAGCCGAGGCCAGACTGCACGCGCGCGGGATCCTGGTTCTGCCGGACTTCATCGCCAATGCCGGTGGTGTGATCTGTGCCGCGGTCGAATACCACGGCGGAACCGAGGCTGCCGCCCTGGCCGCGATCGGTGAAAAGATCGCACGCAATACCCGGACCGTCCTGGAACGCGCGGCGCGGACCGGTGTCTTGCCCCGAGCGGCCGCCGTCGCGTTGGCAGAACAACGAGTCCAGAACGCCTCTCGCCATCGTCGCTGGGGGTGACGGGGTTTGCAATTTCGGCTCGATACAGCGGCGATCCAGGCCATCCGATGAACGATAGCGGCTTTCAGAGTCTCCGCAGCTTGCGGGAGCAGCGCGTGTGATCGGCGTCGGCCCAATCATGGCTGTCGTACTGGTCGCCATCCTCGCCGCCTGCAGTCCGGTGCCGCCAAGCCGACCGCCACCGACCGTCGAGGCCGTCACGCCGCCGGAGCCAGGCCACGCCCAATCCGAGGCCGATGTTACTGCCGAGGTCACGCGACTCAGGCGCATTCTGGCGGAACAGATTCCAGATCAGGCGGGATACGAGGACGGTGATCGCACATGGGGTGATCACACATGGATGGAGGCCGCCTCGGCCGCGATGAACGAGTTCGGATTCGTCATCGACCGACCGCAACTGGTGGTGGTGGTCGACCGCAATCCGATGGTGCAGCGCATGCGGATCATGGTGGCGGTGCCCGCCGGACGATGGCGCACCATCGGCGGTGGAAAGGTATCGACGGGACAGTCCGGTCGGCGAGGGTATTTCCTGACGCCAACCGGGGTGTTCCGGCACACGGAGGCCATCGTGGATTACCGGGCCCTGGGCACCTGCAACGAGCATGGCATTCGTGGTCTCGGCATCCAGGGGATGCGCGTCTGGGACTTTGGCTGGCAGCTCGCGGAGCCGGGTTGGGGTCTGGATCGTGAGCCACGGGAAATCCGGATGTTGTTGCACGCGACGGATCCGGATTTCCTTGAACCACGGCTGGGACGTCCCGCATCAAAGGGATGCATCCGTGTTGCGACGTCGATGAATCGCTTCCTGGACCTGCAAGGCGTCCTTGACGCGGACCATGAACGCATTGCCGTGACCGACGATCGGATTGCCCGCGTTCTCAACCCCGCGCGAACGCCGTCGCCGCTGGCCGGCAACACGCTGATTGTCATTGATTCATCGAGACAGTGATGCCGAGCGGCCATGCGAAACGGGGATCGGGGAGCGGCCGATCGTTGTGTCCCGCCGTCAGCCGGCCCGCCGCTCGCGTGCTTCCTGGGCAGCAAGCGATAGGGACGTCTCAGGCTGCGCCATCAGTCGTCTGAGGTCGATCGGCTCCCCCGTATCTTCGCAATACCCGTACGTGCCGTTGTCGAGCCTGGTCAGCGCCAACTCCGTCCGATGCAGGAGTGTCTGGATCCGCGCACGGTTCAGGGCGTCGAACTCCCGATCCGTGTCCGCGCTGGCGTGATCCGCCTGGTCCCCCTCCCGGGCGGTTTCATCCGGTTCGATATGAGGCACCGCCCCCAACTCCCGTTGCAGATCGGCAAGGGACTCCAATAATTTACGACGAAAATACTCAACCTGGAGCGGATTCATGAATTCTTCCGACGGGGAGGGCTCATAATCCGATCGCTCAGTTGTCATGGCATGTATCCTTGCGTGCTTCGGCTGACGGTGGGGTGGCAACACGGGTGCCTCGGCGTCCTTCAGGCAACAATACCGCGGCCCCTGTCAACCTGCCCTGTCAACCTGCCCTGACGAACGGTTGCCTACGCGTCGTTTGCCTGCCCACCTGTTCACGGGCGTGTTTGGCCCGGGAGCCGCTATCAAGGTCGCGATACAGGCCTGCCGCGTTCCACTCGACCGGCCCCTTCGCGCGGTAGCCACGGGCGACATTTGCCGTCTTGCGCTATCCGAGCGGCAAGGCCACGCTGCAAACCAAACACATGGAGTTCCGAGAATGAGCGACGCGCCCGAATACACGCCGCCGAAAGTCTGGACCTGGAACAAAGCCAGCGGCGGCAGGTTCGCCAATATCAACCGACCGATCGCGGGCCCCACCCAGGACAAGGAATTGCCGGTCGGGCGCCACCCAATGCAACTCTACTCGCTGGGCACGCCGAACGGCCAGAAAATCACCGTGATGCTGGAGGAGTTGTTGGCTCTCGGCCATAGCGGCGCGGAATACGACGCATGGCTGATCCGGATCGGCGAGGGCGAACAGTTTGGCAGTGGCTTCGTAGCGATAAACCCGAATTCCAAGATCCCGGCCCTGATGGACCGCAGCGGGCCAACGCCGATCCGGGTCTTCGAGTCCGGCGCGATCCTGGTCCATCTCGCTGAGAAGTTCGGGGCCTTTCTGCCAAGGGCTGTCGGAGCGCGCGCCGAATGCCTGTCATGGCTGTTCTGGCAGATGGGAAGCGCGCCTTATCTGGGCGGTGGGTTCGGCCACTTCTATGCCTACGCGCCGACCAAGATCGAATACGCTATCGACCGATTTGCGATGGAAACCAAGCGCCAGTTGGACGTGCTCGACCGCCGGCTCGCCGAAAGTGAATTCCTGGCCGGTGCCGACTACACCATCGCCGATATGGCGGTGTGGCCCTGGTATGGCGGACTGGCAAAGGGGCTGCTCTATGGGGCAGGCGAATTCCTGTCCGTGCATGAGTACAAGAACGTGCAGCGTTGGGCTGACACCATCGGCGCTCGGCCAGCCGTCAAGCGTGGGCGTATCGTCAACCGCCTCCAGGGTGACCCCGCAAGCCAGTTGCACGAGCGTCATGACGCCAGCGATTTTGAAACGAAGACGCAGGACAAGGTGGCGGCCGGAAGTTAGAGCGCGGTCACGCCGAGAGGAACGTAGCAGCGGGTCGATCATGCGATAGACCAAAGCGCCAGGGCGGTTTTCCGGCTTCAGCCGGAGGTGAAACCGCTCTGGCTGCGTGCTGGCGCCAACCGCGTCGTTCAGCAGGATGCCAGGGTTGATCCGGACACCCTGCCGCACGTGGCTGGCGCCAGCCGCTGGGCCCGAAGATCAGCACACTTGTAGCCACGAAAAGGAGGGTTGGCAGGGGATGATAACCCCGCCAACCCTCCGATCAGTGGCCACCCAGATCTGTCGGCCGTCCTTGCGCGACAGGCCGCTGCCGATCTCAGTCCAGTTTCACAAGCTTTTGCAGCACGGCCCGCGGTGGCGTCGGCGTCACGCCAGGGAACAGATTGCCCCAACCGGTCTTTGCAACTTCGCCGACATAGATATCGCCCCGCGAATCGACGGCGATTCCATGCGGTGACGTAAAGGGTCCGGGAAAATTCTCCGGCGTCCGGTCACCAATCCGACTCAGGACCTTGCCGTCCTTCTTGCTGACAATGGAAAGCCGTGGTCCCAGGTTCGACGCGTTCCGACTGAACCCGAATGTCGGTCCGCACTCCCCTACATAGCAGTAGGGACAATGCCCTCCCGGAATGAACAGCCCGCTCGGCCGATGCAGATCGTGCCACTCGGTTTCATACTTGCCTTGGCCGTCGAAAATCTGCACGCGATGGTTCTCGCGGTCAGCGACGTAGACCCAGCCGTCCTCGTCGCAGCAAATGTTATGCGGCAGGTTGAACTCGCCCTTGCCGACGCCCGACTTGCCCCATGACATGATCAAGCGTCCATCGGGCGAATACTTATGCACCCGAGCGTTGCCATAGCCATCGGAGACATAGATGTCGCCCTGCGGCGAGAGCGCCGTGTGTGTGCACTGACAGAACGGCTCCCCGCCCATATAGGGCTTTGGCGTGCCCGGCGTGCCCAAGGTCAACAGCACCTTGCCTTCAAGCGTGCAACGCCGGACCGAATGATCGCCGTCATCCGTACAGAAAATCGTATCGTCCGGCGCCATGCTGAGCCCATGCGCACGCTTGAACACCCCCTCCCCCCAGGAGCGTAGGAAGGTACCATCGCGATCGAACACGGTGACCGGATGCACGCTCCGGCTGAACACGTACACGTGATCGTTGCGATCGACCGCAACGGCGGCGACCTCATTGAAGTCCCAGCCGTCCGGCAATCGCGCCCAATCCGGTACCAATCGATATCGGAACTCACCGCTGCCGAGGATTGATTGAGAGTCCATGACCGGATCCTTTGCCGTTGTGACCGACGCTGCCCCTTGCTTGCGCCGGGACGTTTCCTACCCGAGTTACCGGGTAGGACGGGCTACCGCATCAAGCCCCTATCGTCCATCCGCGGGTTGATCATCCCGGCGATGCCCGCGAATTGCGGCAGCCATCCTTCCCTTCCGGCCAGCACTGATACCCTGACGGGGGACTGCATCGGGGCACCCCGTCCGCATCGGCAAGGGCCACAATGCACGGGCTACCCAGGTAAATCCGCGCACCATCGATTCGCATCATGGAACCGGCGGCCGCGAAGATCGAAACGTCCGGTACTGCGGCCGCCGACACCAAACGTGCCACCGGCTCTCGCGTCACACCGAACGCAACGCCGACGACATCCAGAACCGCCCGTTGTTGGAGGCGGAGTCAAGCGTTCCCAAGAACTGGAAAGCGTGAACGAACAAGATCAGGTGGCTGAACCCGATCGTCGTAAACGCCAAATTTCCCCTGGACAGGCATCCTGTCATATGACGACGTTCGACCAAAAGCGCAGGTTCCAACACACCGTTGCAGGGTTGTGACCGCCGATCATTCCGGTTAACGTCGGTACATTGCAAACGCACGGAGACCCGGCAATGTTCGACCCGCGGAGATTGATGATCCTCGCCGTTACGCTATGGACCATGGCAATTTCCCCCTGTTTCGCCGACGCGCAACTCGACCGTGGCGCCTATCTTGCCCGAGGCCTCGCCGCCTGCGGGAATTGCCACACGCCGAAGGACGCGGACGGCAAAGCGATCGCCGATCAGGAACTGGCCGGCGGGTTCGTGATAGATGAGCCGGCATTCCGGGCGGTGGCTTCGAACATCACGCCGGACCGGGAAACCGGCATCGGTGCCTGGACGGACGATCAGATCGTCGACTCGATCCGCAACGGCAAGCGGCCGAACGGGTCCCTGATCGGTCCCCCCATGCCGGTCGATTTCTACCGCCTGATGTCCGATACGGATGTCAGGGCCATCGTCGCCTATCTCCGCAGCATCCGTCCGGTGTCCAACAAGGTCGAGAAGTCGACCTACCGGGTCCCCCTGCCCCCATCCTATGGACCCACTGTGACCCACGTCGCCGACATCCCGCGCGCCAACACGGCGGCCTACGGCAAATACCTCGCCGATATTGCCCATTGCATGGAATGCCACACGCCGATGGAGCGCGGTGCCCTGATCACAGCCAAGCTCGGCGCTGGAGGCCGCAATTTGCCTGCCGTGCCGACCGGCGTGATCGTCAGCAGCAATCTCACACCGGCCAATCCGGACGGCATCTCGCGCTGGACCGATGCCCAGGTGAAAACCGCGATTACCGACGGTGTCCGCCCGGATGGCCGCCAACTGGTGCGCCTGATGGCGTTCGACTGGTACAAGCACACCGACCCGAGCGATCTGGATGCACTGGTGACCTATCTGAGGACGCTACAGCCCGCCATCCCGTGAGCCTCTGGCGTTTGCCCGTTCATCGCGGTCGGTTCGAAGGCCGCCCGGCGACGCAAGTTTGCAACGGTCGCCCGGTGAATTTTCTCTGATTCCCGGGTCGATTGCGCTTCGATCCATGGTTTGCCGATCGGCCTTTATCGTTCATCAATCAATTTGGTGTCTGGTGGTAGGGTTCATCGCTTCAGGCCAGGGTCCACCATGCACAATTTTGTCGCTCGATTGCCGATCAGCCGTCGCCTGCACCTCGTGACACTCATCACCGTCGCTTCGTTTGCCGGCCTCCTGGGTTATGCCTATGTGGCGATGTCCGCGCAGTTCCAACAGGACCGCATGGGCAAGCTGCGCGCGATCACGGAGGTCGCGACGTCGATCGCCGCGGCTGACGAAGCAGCGGAACGAGCGGGCAGCATGACCCGGGAAGCGGCGCAGCGCCACGCGGCGGAGGCCATTCGCGCCATCCGCTACCAGGGCTCCGAATATGTCTGGATCAACGACATGGCGCCCAAAATGGTGATGCATCCTTTCAAGCCGGAACTAGAGGGTAAGGATCTGTCCGGCTTCACCGATCCGTCCGGCCTGCATCTGTTCAAGGCATTTGTCGACACGGTCCGCGCCCAGGGCGCCGGTGTTGTTTCGTATTTGTGGCCCCGGCCCGGGTCGGACCAGCCGATTGAAAAAATGTCGTTCGTCCAAGGTTTCGCACCCTGGGGCTGGGTTATCGGTGCGGGTGTCTATGTCGATGACCTCATTGCTGAACGACGCCGTCTGGCCCTCACCTTGGCGGGAATCGGTCTGGCCGTCTCTGCGTCCGTCGGAGGCCTGATCTGGTTGCTGGGCCGCAGCGTTTCCCGCCCGGCTCGTATGCTGACACAAAGCACGCGACTCCTGGCCCAGGGCGACCATGCGGTCGAGATCCCCGGACGCGATCGGAAGGATGAATTCGGTGAAATGGCAGAAGCGCTCGTCGTGCTGAGAGACAGCGCGCGGGAGCGGGCCCGTCTGGAGGCGACTGTCTCCGAAGAGAGGGCCACCCGTGACCGTCGTCAGGCCGCGATGGAGCGGCATACGCGGGACTTCAGCGGCTCCATCGCCGGGGTGATGGAGCAACTTGCCAGTGCGGCCGAGGCGATACGCGGGGCCGCGGCCCGGGTCACGGAAGCCGTCGGCCAGACCCGAACCCGTGCGACCACCACCGCCGCCGGCGCCAGTGAAGCCTCCGGCAATCTCGGTTCGGTCGCCTCGGCGGCCGAGGAAATGTCGGCCAGCATCAACGAAATCAATGACCAGGTGGGTCGTGTCACCGCGGCGGCCAACGATGCGGCCGCCCGAACGGCGGAAACCGACACGAAAGTCGCCAGTCTGGTCGCGGCCGCGGAACGGATCGGCGACGTTGTGTCCCTGATTACCACGATCGCGTCGCAGACCAATCTGCTGGCGCTGAACGCGACCATCGAGGCCGCACGGGCGGGCGAAGCAGGCAAGGGATTTGCCGTGGTCGCCGGGGAAGTCAAGGTGCTGGCAGCCCAGACGGCCCGCGCGACGGATGAGATTCGCAGTCAGATCGGTTCGATCCGTGATGCGACGTCGAGTGCGGCATCGGCGGTGCACGGCGTCAGCCAGTCGGTGCAGGAAATGACGGCAATCGCCACCGCCATTGGCATCGCGGTGGAACAGCAAGCGGGAGCCACGCGGGAAATCGCCGGCAGCGTGCAGTTGGTCTCGGCCACGACCGGTCAGACCACCCTGGCCATGCAGGAAGTTTGCGAGGTCGTCATCGGCGCTGACACCGCCAGCATTGAGGTGTCAACCGCGGCCGAGGATGTCGGCAACACAGCGCGGCGCCTGAGCGAGGAGATGGATCGTTTCCTGCGGATCATGGAAAGCACGGACGAGACGACCATCGCCGCGAAGATCGCGTCCCGGGCAACGGCATGAAGGTCAAGCTCGACGTCGTCGGCCCCCCTTCGCTCGCCATCGCGATGATCGCCTTGTCGCGCGGCCCGCGCCAGCCTGACGGCCTCGCCGCATGACCATCTGCCGCATGACCATCTAAAGTCCCAGAAAATCCCGGATGCGACCATAGGCAACACGGGCCTGTACCGCCTGTTTCCACAACCCATGCAGCGGGATTTCCCGGATCCCGGTCACCGGCATGTCGATCCGGGCTGCCTGCCCACCCAACGTCCGCCGCGCGAGTTCCGGTCCCATGGCCGAACTCATGGCGACGCCGCGGCCGTTATAGCCGAGGCAGACCAGGACCGATTCGTCAGGTTCGTGCACATGCGGGTAGTGGTCCGTGGTGACCGCCACCTGGCCACTCCAGCCATGGGTCCAGCGTGTGCCGCGCAATCCCGGCCACAGGCGCACCGCATAGTCGATCAGGTAGCGCAGGTCCCCCGGGCCTCCGACATCACGCTGCACGCTGCGTCCGCCCATCAGTAACCGGCCCTGACGGTCGATCCGATAGTAGACCGTGACCTCCCCCATTTCATACAGCACGGAGCGGGTGGGGGTAATCGACCGCACCAGGGCCTCGGGCAGCGGTTCGCTCGCCACGATGGCCGAGTAGACTGGGACGATGCTACGCCGGAGTCCGGGCCAGAGATCGTCCGAATAGCCGTTCGTCGCCAGGATCAGCTTCTCGGCCAGAACCGTCCCGCCAGGCGTCCGCACCCGCCATCGTCCGCCATTTCGCTCGACCTGGGTCACCGGTGTGGCACCATGCACCGCGACACCGGCCTGCATCGCGGCGCGGGCCAGACCGCGCGCGTAACTCAGCGGGTTAAGCTGACCGCCACGCCGATCCAGCAACGCCACCCCGTAGCGGTCGGTCCCGGTGATGTCCCGGCACGCCGCCGCATCGAGCAGTTCGGCCGGCGCGCCCCGCGCGATCCACTGCTGCCCGGTTGCCCGGATGCCGGACGCGGTGCGGGCTTGAAACGAGGCACGCAGGGTACCGGACTGAATCGCCTCACAGGCGATCTGATGCCGCTGGATCAGGTCGAACACGAAATTCGGCGCATTGCCCGACAAGGCGACCATCCGCCGGCCGAGATCGGGACCGAACGTGGCTTCGACATCATCCGGGTCGTGCTTCAGGCCAGGGTTGACCTGCCCGCCATTGCGCCCGGAGGCGCCCCAACCGGGTTCGTGCGCTTCCAGCACAACGACATCGGTACCCTGTTCGGCCAAATGCAAGGCGGCGGACAAGCCGGTAAAGCCAGCCCCGACCACGACGACCGAGGCAAGTCTGTCTCCATCGAGTGGCGGCGTGTCAGGCGCGGGTTGCGCGGTTTCAGCGTAGAGGCTGGGCGGTAGGGCCAGACGCATGAGGGGTGGGCGCATGAGGGGTGGGCGCATGAGGGGCGCTTTCGTTCGGGGTGACGACGAATGCTATAACGGCAACACGGGACAGTGCGGATAGGGTATCGATCGACGTGGTTCCACCGGTCGGCGCACCCGAGCCCTGACCGGACACGCGAAAACGCCGGGGGTGAGCGTCTTGCGCATCGCCGGCCAGACAAGGACATCGCCATGACGGAACGACGGCTGGGGATCATCCTGCATGGCGCGACCGGTCGGATGGGTACCACGCAACACTTGCGCAACCTGCTGGCGATCCGCCACGAGGGCGGCTTGGTACTGCGCAACGGCGACCGCCTGATCCCGGATGTGCTGCTGGCCGGTCGGTCCCCCGACAAGTTGCGGGCATTGGCCGAAACGCAGGGCGTCGCCCGCTGGACCACCGATCTGGACCAGGCCCTGGGCGATCCGGCCAATGACATCTTCTTCGATTGCGCCGTTACCGGCTACCGCGCGCCTCTGGCCATGCGGGCCATCCAGGCCGGCAAGCATGTGTTCCTGGAAAAGCCTATCGCGCCGTCGCTGCAACAGGCCATGGAACTGGCTCGCGCCGCCCAAAATGCGGGAGTGAAGCATGGCGTCATCCAGGACAAGGTGAACCTGCCCGGCCTGATGAAATTGCGCATGCTGCGCGACAACGGCTTCTTCGGACGCATTCTGTCGGTGAAGATCGAGTTCGGCTGGTGGGTGTTCGACGGCGCCTTCCAACCATCCCAGCGGTCCAGTTGGAACTACCGCAAGGCCGAGGGCGGCGGCATGGTGTTGGATATGTACGCCCATTTCCGCTACATCCTGGACCGAGTCGTCGCGCCCGTGACCCGCGTGCTTTGTCGCACGGCGACCCACACCGGCCACCGCGTGGATGAACGCGGACAGGCCTATGACGTCGATACCGACGATGCGGCCTATGCCCTGATGGAGTTGGAGGGTGGGATCATCGCAACAGTCTCAAGCTCCTGGGCGACGCGCTTGCGGCGAGACGACATGCTGTCGATCCATATCGACGGCACACAGGGGTCTGCGGTCGCGGGGCTGCACGATTGCCGGACCCAGGCACTGGTGAACACGCCGAAACCACCGTGGAACGCCGATCAGCGCCAGCCGATGGATTTCTACAGCCAATGGCAGGACGTGCCCGACAACATCGCCTATCCGCCCAGCTTCCGCGCCTGCTGGGACGGGTTCTTGCGTCATGTCTCGGAAGAAGCGCCTTTCACCCCGACCCTGCTGGAGGGCGCAAAGGCCGTGCAACTGGCCGAACTTGCCTATCAAAGCAATGCCCAGTCACGTTGGATTGATGTCGAACCTTTGACGATCTAGGGCATTATCACGCTGAGCGGAACGTGACAGCGTGTGAATCATGCGACAAAACAAAGAACTAGAGAGATTCGCCGTTTTCGGTCAGGGTGAAACCGTTCTGGCGCATGCGACAACTGCACTTTGGATCCCTGTCTTTCAGGGTTACGAGCGCGCCCGGCGTGGAGTGGTCGGATGTGCCGCCATCACCCGTGCGACCCCAGCTTGCAAGAACGCCAAAGGGTCTCACCGACCAGTCTCCAAAACGGCCTACTCCGCCCGCTCAATGTCTTGCGAGCGGAGCCGCTCGGCATCCAACAGACGGATTTCACGATAGATCGCGGCGGTGATCTGTCGTGGATCGAGGGCCAGCCACGCCTCCTCGGAATAGGCATTCCGCACTCTGGCATAGGCATCGAGGAAGATCTGGTCGCTCATGAACTGGCCCACTGCAGGTTCGCCGCACCGGCCGTGCAACGGAGATATTGACGCTGGGGCAAATGCTAATACAACGTAAAAAAAACGTCAAAAATAACCCTACAGAAGGATAACCGGGTCGATGCAACTAACACACGAACATATTCTTACCCTCGCGGCGCAGATTGTCGCCGCCCATGTCGGCAACAACGACACCAGGTCGGCAGCGGTGCCTGACCTGATACGCAAGGTCTATGAGACATTGGCCGACGTGGAACCGATGGCCGCGGCGCGCTCGCCGAACGGGATGGAGAGCGCGCCGGCCCGATCCAGGTCAGCGGATCATGGAGAGACAGTCCATGCAGATCATCTGTCCTGCCTGGAATGCGGCCTGACCATGAAGATGCTCAAGCGGCATCTGGCCACGGTGCACGACCTGACCCCCGATGAGTATC
>ORJL010285241.1_pt1 | contig 11507 bp, 9 predicted proteins | sample 1779941 | NCBI WGS metagenome assembly ORJL01 (sample SAMEA104232317, study PRJEB22302) | groundwater metagenome | biome: forest; feature: aquifer; material: groundwater | place: USA | collected 2011-08-07 | depth 5.8 m | reverse complement strand
TCGGCGTCCTCGCGGTTGGCTTTCTGATATTCGGCTGTTTAGGGGCGATCGCCTTTGAGCCACTCTTCAAGAGGCGCAAGGAATCCCGGGGAGCACAGTGAAAGAGAGGAGCACCCAAGGTGGTCAAGGCTAGAGCAAAACTCCCCAGAGCTGGACGAGGCTCAACCGGGATCAAGGTCCCCATTCCTGAGATCTTTCTCAGGCTCCCGAGTCTCGGCTCCGAGAGCATCCCTGCCAGACTCGCGGTACCTGTCATGCTTATCGTGCTGCTCGCTGCCGCCGCGGTAATGAACATCATTGATGGCGAAGAGACGACCCAACTGGCGTGGGCTCTTCTCTTGCTCATTGCCGTGGCCTCCTTCGTACGGGTTCTGCCCGCGCCCGAGGCTTTTGCAGCGGTGTTGTCCGTGGCCGTATATGACGGGATCCTCTTGGTGCGCACGATTGGAGGAAGCAACCGTTTCCCAGCCATGTTCGCCGGAATGGCCTGTTTCCTTATTGTGGCATGGATTTCCAGAACTGCATCCCAGCGGCTATCTCTAGACGAAGACGAGATGCTTCGCCAGTCCATACTCCTCGATGAAGTCACTATGCGAGACTCGATAACCGGGGTGATCAAAGAACAACACGCCCGCAAGCTCCTTTCAGAAGAAACCGTACGTTCTCGGCGATATACGCACTCGTTAGCGCTCCTCATGGTGGGCATCGACGATTGGGAAGCCCTTGCCGGTGAGAGAGGCCCCCAGAGGGCCACGGAGTTGCTCGTCCGGCTTGCGGGCGTCCTCACCAAATCGATCCGCAACGGCATAGATACAGTGTCCCTCCATGACAATTCGGGGTTCATGGTCATCCTGCCGGAAACCCAGCAAGAGGGCGCTCGCTCGCTGGCTGAACGGATATGCGAACAAGCCGCGGAAGAGGTTGGCCTCGTGGTCCGCGTGGGCATTGCTGAATTTCCTACAGACGCCGCAACTCCCGAAGACCTGATAACAGAGGCCGACGAGGCGTTGCAGTTTGCCAGGGCCGCCGAGCTACGAATCGCAGACCGGAAGCTTCTGACCTGATAGGACAACGCGCGTCAAACGCGTTGACAAGGTCTATCAGTGCTGGTACAATACCGCCCGTATTGAATACGGCCATATCGCGTCTATTCGACCAGGCGTCTCTTCCTGGTCTGGTTTGTCCATTTGTGGTCGTTTCTTCCCGTCCTGCCTATCCCAGAGGAACCGGTCTATGCCAGGTTGTCGGGATCCGGCGCCGGACGGCGAGCAGCGCCAGCTTTTGAACTGAAACAGGGAATTCTCTAGGGGGGTAGGAATATGCCAAAGGACTTGCGAACCTGGTTGGACAGCGCAAGAGAGATAGACGAGCTCGTCGTGATCAACGGAGTCGAAACCAGCGACTTCGGTCCCGTAAGCCAGATAACCTCGCGCAACGAAGGCCCCGCCGTCCTCTTTCAAGATGTTAAGGGGTACCGGTCTGGTTTCAGGATGGCCACCAACCTCGTTTCGAATATCCGAACCTTCAATCTAACCGTCGGCTTGCCCCTGGACTACACCATCAAACAAACGGTTGAGGTGTTGAGTAAGAAGGTAACCGAATGGTCTCAGCGTTCGGTGGACTTTCCCCCGTCCGTGCTCGACAAAGGACCCATAACCGAGAACATCGTGGAGGGCGACCAGATAGATCTGGGCATATTCCCGGCGCCGTTGTGGCATGACTTCGACGGGGGACCCTTCATTGGTACCGCCGATCAGTTCATAACCAAAGATCCAATCACCGGACAACTCAACCTTGGAACCTACCGGTCACAGGTGCTTGACCGGAGGACCGTTGGCGTCTACATCGCTCCAGGCCACCACGGCCGCCTCCACATGGACAAGTACTTCGAGAAAGGCGAGCCCTGCCCGGCGGTTTTCGTCTATGGCAACGATCCACTCTCCTTCGTTGTGTCTGCGCAGGAGATACCTCAAGACGTCCCCGAGCTCAACTTTATCGGCGCCATCAGGAACGAGACCGTACCGGTTGTGACCGGCAGGGTCACGGGATTGCCCATCCCCGCCCATGCAGAAGTGGCAGTAGAAGGGTTCCTGTATCCTGGCGAGACCAGGCTCGAGGGTCCCTTTGGGGAGTGGCCAGGCTACTACGCCGGAGGGGCCGTGGCGCGACCGTTTCTCAAGGCGGAGACGCTCTACTACAGGAACGATCCGATTCTCACCGGATGCCCCCCCGCCAAAGCCGTCTGGGCGGACCAGGCGTTCTCCAGGTCGGTTCTAAGGTCTGCCCTTCTCTACAACGAACTTCTCTCTGCCAACGTGCCGGGCGTTAAGGGTGTGTGGCTTCCGCAGGTTGGAGGATCTCGTCATCTGACGGTCGTGGCCATAGAACAGCGATATGCTGGGCACGCCACGATGGCGGGAATGGTGGCATCCCAGACCAGGGCAGGCGCCATGCAGGGTAGATACACCATTGTGGTGGACGATGATATCGACATCTACGACCTCGAGGACGTCATGTGGGCCGTGTGCACGAGGTCCTACCCAAGTGAGATGGATCTCATCAAGAAGACCTGGAGCAGCGATACCGACCCGACGGTTCGCAAGCCGGCCACCAGCCTTACTACGTCGAGAGGCGTTATCTATGCAGTGAGACCGTGGGAATGGAAAGAGGATTTCCCCAAGGTGTGTATGGCCACCCCTGAAACCAGGACCGAGGTCTTCAATCGGTGGAAGGGCCTTTTCGGCGAGAGGTGGAGGTCCATATAGCGGTCAGTCCGCAATCAACTCTAACGGACTTTATGAGAGGGCACGCAGGAGGTAATATTGGCTTACGAAGACTTGAGGCATTTCATACGAACCCTGGAGGAAAAGGGCGAGCTTAAAAAGGTACCGGTCGAGGTCGACTGGCGATACGAAGTTGCCGGCTGGGTCCGCAAGTCTATGGACATGCGTCCCAAGGGACCGGCCCTCCTTTTCGAGAACCTCAAGGGATACTCGAAGGACTACCGGATACTCTCCGCCGCGGTGGGAACCTATCCCCGCTTCGCTCTGGCTCTAGGGCTCGACCCGGAAACTCCCCCCCGGGAGATCATCAATGTCTTCCGGCAGCGTATAGAAATGCCCCTCGAACCCACCATGGTGTCCACAGGGCCAGTCAAAGAGAACGTCCATACCGGAAGGGACATCAATCTCTTCGAGTTCCCAATCCCGTGGTGGACGCCTCGTGACGGAGGCCGGTTCATGGGCACGTGGCACGGCGTCGTGACCAAAGACCCGGAGAACGGGCGGCGGAACGTTGGCATGTATCGAGTTATGGTGCACGACGAAGGGCACACGGGCATCGGATTCCTGCCATTCACTCAGATGGGCTACCATTATTCAGAGCGTGAGCGTCAAGGCCAGGCGCTGGAAGTCGCCATAGTCATCGGCGCTGATGAGACCGTTCCCATGGTGGCAGGCACCGGATTCCCGCCATCGGTGGATGAGTTCACCATGGCCGGAGCGCTGCGTCAGGAGGCCATTCAGATGGTCAAATGCGAGACGGTGGACCTGGAGGTCCCCGCCAACGCGGAGATCGTGGTCGAGGGACTCCTGCTGCCTCACGAGCGCCGGCAAGAAGGCCCCTTCAGTGAGCACACCGGGTACCACGGGGGTGGTGTCCGAATGAGGCCCATTCTAAAAGTCACCGCCGTGTGCCACCGCAATCAACCCATCTTCCGGGGCTGCCTCCTGGGTAAGCCAACCACTGAAGACCATATTCTCTACGACATTGGGGTCTCGTCGGCTGCCCTCCAGATGTTTGAGACGCACGGCCCCGCCGGCGTCGTGGCAGTCCATTGTCCGCCAGAAGGCGACTCCATCAGCTCGGCCGTCATCTCGATGAGGCCGCACTACATCGGCCACTCACGCAACGTCGGACGGACCATGCTTTCATCGTCCGTGGGCAAGTACACCAAGCTAGTAGTAGTGGTAGACGACGACATCGACCCATTCGATCTGGGACAGGTATGGTGGGCGCTCGTAACCCGCACCCAGGGAGGCCGTGACATCGAAATCCTACCCTACGGGACCACTTCAAGATCGGACCCGTCGGTCCTACGAGAACATGGCGAATATACCGACAAGGTCCTGATAGACGCGACCAAGAAGCTTGACTATCCCTACAATAGCGTCTGGCAGGGGCACTGGGCGCCCACCGGAATGCCTCCGAAAGAAATACTGAAACTGGTTGACCTGCGTTGGCCCAGCCTCTTCGGCGACAATAAGGAAAACGAGTCCAAGATAAAGGAGGTCCAGGCGGACATCCAGGGCCGGGTCATTCAGAAATGGGAGAAGTGGCGAGAGAACGCCTACACCCTCACCGATGAGGAGAAGAAGCGAGAGATAGCCTTATCGTATCCCATTCTGGCCGAGGACGAGTAGACTACATTCATCGGGTCCAAGAGAGAAGGAGGGCCGATTGCTTCGGCCCTCCTTCTCTTTTTCCTAATCGAACCAGACTAGCGCCTGAAGATCCTTCGCACGCTCAAACCCAGTGCAGACAGGAAGACACCGGCTCCTACGGCCAGAGGGGCCAACGGGAACTCACCGCCTGTCTTGGGCAACGCTGCCGGAGTGGCAGCCGGGGCAGCAGTTGCAGCCGCAGGCGGTGCAGCCGGGGCAGCAGTTGCGGCCGGCTTCGGCGCCGCCGTTGGGGCGGCGGTTGCGGCTGCAGGCGGGGTCGTCGGTGCAGCGGTTGCGGCCGGCTTCGGCGCCGCCGTTGGGGCTGCCGGAGCCGCCCCCGACTGAGTGAACGCCCCTGCAGGATCCGACGTGTGCGTCGCTATAGCCGCAAACGCTTGCCCCCTAGGGGTCAGTGCACCGCCGCCGCCGGGACTCACGTGACATATGCCGCAGGCCTGCCCAGTCTTGACGCCATAGTCCGGGAGCGCAAAACTGGTGGTGGCCCCGAACAGCCCGATTGCCAGGATGACGGCGCCGGCACTTGCTACGAGCGCAGCCACCCACTTTGAATGGGTGAGATTCATATGTTCATCCTTCCGCTAGTTTGATCCTTGAGCTACCCAGCTCACTAAAACAGCGAACACTATGCTTCTCTCGTCTCACCTCCCTTCAGATCTTGCGCTACCCCAATGAATATATCTTCAGGGCGGGCGGCCAGTCAAGATGCATATACCCTTTTCTTCCCGGCAAGACGGGGCGCTGTTGACCGTATTGTCGCCGAATACTTGGATAACATCAAGACTTGTAATAATGTTACCGCTATTGGAAGCGAACTTCAAGCTCTATACCTTGCTTCATGTGCTTTCCGTACGCGCCTCTGGCGGTCTCAGCGCTCCGTTACTTTGAGCAGGCCTCCCCCAAGGGAGATACGCACGGGGCTGGAAATGCCTCCCCTGGGTGCCGCCTGAAGCCTTGACCCCTACCCGGTGTCGAGATGGACGTCGGACGCGGCACATATCCGGACATTCCTCATGCGTGCTACAATCAATGTCGACGCCACACGAGACGCGGAGGGAATTACCATGGTAGACGGCTCGCTTGCGAAGAAGCTCCTCATCAGACCGGGGCAGACGCTAATCATCATTAACCCACCGCCGGGCTATCTGGATGAACTCGGCCCATTGCCGGAGGGGGTCGAGATAGCTGAGCAGCCGGACGGCCCCTTCGACGTCGTCCATCTCTTCGTCAGCAACACGGAAGAAGCGGCGAGACTCGCCCCCGCGGCCCTGCGATCCGTCAAGCGAGACGGCGTCTTCTGGATCTCGTACCCCAAGCAGACGTCCAAAACCAAGACGGATATCACCAGGGACAAGGGTTGGGAGACAGTCAAGAGCGCAGGCTTCGAACCGGTTACCCAAGTATCCATCAACGAGGTCTGGTCCGCTTTGCGGTTCAGACCGTCGCAACTGGTGAAGAGGTCTGCCAAGAAGTAGTCCGGATGGTTTGACATATACCCACCCCTCTGCTACCCTCCCCGGTAGCGTCCGCGCGCAGCATCGGGTTCTGGCGGGATCGTGGACGCCAGGGGAAGGATGCGCAAGATCAGGTCATCGCCCGATGGTCCCATATCCCCGGACAAGGTCCTCACCAAGCAGTTTGTATTTCTATGCCTGACGAACTTCCTCCATTTCCTCACGGTGTATTCCCTACTGGTTACTTTGCCGGTCTACGCATTGAGGCTCGGCGCAGGGGAAGGGCAGGTGGGCTTCGTTACGGCTGCCGTCACAGTGACCTCGCTTCTAGCCCTGCCCTACCTGGGACGATGGGTCGACCGGCTGGGGCGTACTACGCTGCTCCGGCTCGGTCCATTGTTGCTCTTGACCGAGGCCCTTGCGCTCCCGCACGTATCCTGGTTTCCTCTCTTGGTGGCAACCAGCATCATGTGTGGAGCGGGATTGGCCTCTTTTCAGACCGGCGCCCCCACCTTGGTGGCGGACATAGCCCCCATCCATCGCAGGGGAGAAGCGGTAGGCATTCTTGGTACCTTCACCACCTCCGCTGTGGCGTTGAGCCCTACCATAGCCACCTTCGTGATGCTTTCCCCGGCTGGATTCTCAGGCCTCTTTACCATGACCGCAGTCTTGGCCGGAACTGCGCTGGCGATGTCATTCGTCATAAAGGAGCCCCCCAGGAGAACCGCTCCTAAAGCGTTGGGATCCTTGCTGAATCCCAGGGCGTTCCTCCCTGGCTTCTGCATCTTCAGCATCACGCTAGGCTATGGAGCCTTCATCTCGTTCCTGCCTGGCCACGCTCCCCGAATAGGATTGGACAACGCCGGGCTCTTTTTCACAGTCTATTCGATAGCCACGATTCTGGTCAGGATCCTGGCCGGAGGTGTCTCCGACCGGGTGGGTAGAGTGCCCGTCATAATCCCCGCTCTCTTCGTGGTCGCAGGGGCAACTGTGATGGTCGGACTGAGCGACAGTCCAGGCCTGGTCCTCCTGGCCGCAGCGTTCTGGGGTCTGGGTTATGGCTCGGCTCACCCGACCATCCTGGCCCTCGCGGTGGACAGGTCCAGCCCCGACCAGAGGAGTTCGGCAGTCACCACCTTCAATTTCGGATACAATCTGGGGCTGACCGCGGGGTCCCTGGGAATGGGGCTGTTGCTGGAAGCCACCTCCTTTTCTGTAATGGCTGCCGCGGCTGGAGTCGCACCGGTAATCGCCCTGACCGCCCTGTTTCTCTTACGCCAATCGCTGGTCACCCCGGTCCCGACAGGCTAGGGTCCGGGGCGTTCTCGGGGCCGGCGCAATCCCCCCGTTGAACCAATGTACTTGTGGCCCCCAATAACCGGGCCTTGCAAACTTGGTGGTGGAGCTGACCGGGTATTCCTCTTTCGAGGCACAGGATTCGATTCGGGAGGCGGATGCCGCGCTTGAGGGCACAGGAAGCAAGATCGTGTCGAATACCCCCCTGATAAGGGGGGCCAGGGGGGTTAATCGGTGGTTGAATCTTCTACGACTCCGAACTGACGGTATGACTAACCTCCCAGGGGTCGATGAGGACTTTTCAAGGCGGATCACACGGACGAACGGGAACCAACCCCCTAAATCCCCCTTGTCAGGGGGACTTCCGGCTGGGTCCTCCCGGATGGATGGCTTTCAGCTATATCCCCCTTATGAGGTTGGTCGAGGGGACTATCCCCGTGGTGATAGGCTTCACACCCCCAGCATCCCTGGTACCGTTTGCAATGCGTAGTCGTGGTGCCTTATCCTGGTTATGGCGTTCCACGAGAAACGTCCTTCTAGGCAGGCTTTGCGCTAGGTAGGGAAGGCGCCAGACCACCGCCAAACAACACAAGGGGTTCAGACTATGATCGTTGAGATGATAAGAGGGGCCACGGAGGCCGAGACAAACCAGGTGGTGGCCACTGCACGGGGTCTGGGCTTCGACGTGCAGATGAACTACGGCTCCGAGAAGACGGTGGTGGCCATCCTCGGCTCGGAGACCGGCAGGACCGCCACGGATACCTTCGCCCTGCTCCCCGGCGTCCTTTCCGTTCAGCGGATTATGAAGCCGTACAAGCTCGCCTCCAGGGAATTCCGGCCCCAGAGCACAGTCGCTAACGTGGCCGGTATCGAGATCGGCGGGACGCGGTTGGTGGTCATGGCAGGTCCCTGCGCCGTGGAAAGCGAGGAGCAGGTATTCCAGACCGCTCAGGCGGTCAAGAAGGCTGGAGCGCGCATCCTCAGGGGAGGCGCTTACAAGCCCCGAACTTCCCCCTTCAGCTTCCAAGGACTACAAGAGGAGGGCCTCAAGATACTCTCCCGCGTTCGGGACGCTCTGGACATGCCCATAATCACCGAGGTCATGGATACCCATGAGGTGGACCTGGTCGCCCGGCACGCCGATATCCTCCAGGTCGGGGCCCGCAACATGCAGAACTACTCGCTGCTCCGGGAGGTAGGAAGGACCGGGCGCCCCGTGGTCCTGAAGCGAGGCTTCTCAAGCACCATCAACGAGTGGCTGACGGCGGCTGACTACGTCTTGGCCGAAGGCAACGAGAACGTGATCCTTTGCGAGCGAGGCATCCGCACCTTCGAGGACAGCACCCGCTTCTCATTGGACATCTCGTCCCTGCCGGTGGTGCATAAGTTCAGCCACCTGCCAATCATCGTCGACCCCTCGCACCCGGCCGGGCACTTTGAATATGTGCCGGCCCTCGCTAAGGCGGGCCTGGCCGCCGGGGCTGACGGCCTGTTGATCGAAGTGCATCCCAATCCCTCTCAGGCCCTGGTGGACGGGTTGCAGTCCCTCACCTTCGAGCGTTTCGAAAGGCTGATGAGCGAGCTTTCGACCCTGGCCCAGGCGTTGGGAAGGACTCTCTGAGCACTTTTCTTCTTCTCCCTTCGGGAGAAGAAGAAGTAAGAGGAAGATAGGGGAGACCCCTATGACCCCCCAAGAAGGGGCCAGCCCCTTCTTGACTACCCCGTTAGGACACCCAAGAAGAGTCAGCCTCTTCATGACTTCCCCGATGGGACCTCCAACGTTGGTCAGCCTCTTCATGACTTCCCCGATATGACCCCCAACGTTGGCCAGCCCCATCTCGACTACCCTGCCGGTGCTGCAACCCTGTCATTCCGGCGGAGGCCGGAATCCAGAAAACTTACACTAAAGATCTGCTTTCCCTATGTTTTGGCGGTACGCGCAAGGTGATACGTCAGGCCAATGCCAAACTTTCCTGGATTCCGGCATGCGCCGGAATGACACTCCTATGGTGCGCCAGCAGGTGGAAAACTACACATTATGTAAACTTTACCGGTACGATGGGAGGCCGGTTGTCTCTTTGCAGCCCTCTCTACGAAAAACCTTGCAGAACCACTGTTGATAATTACACATTGGTATGCTACGCTCGAATCAATGGACTGAAGCTGCCTGCACGGATTCAGTCCCCTTGCCCAAAGCCACGACAAGGAGAGGGATCGTCTTGACGCCTCAAACCATCGGAACCGCCGATTGGGCTAACCTATCATCGCTGGTCGTGACCCTCTGGCTCTTCGCCTTCTTCACCGTGACCTTTGCCGTCAACATGCTGATAGGCCACGCGCTGATTCCCTCGCTGGCTTATTCCCGAGAGCTACCTCGCCTGGTGAAGCCTCTTCGCCCGCTCTTCTACCTGGTGGCTGCCGTCGCTCTGGTGATAGACGTCGTCCTCGTAATCCGTATTGGCGTCCAGCTAGGCGTTCTCCAGAACATATACCCGAGAACCTTGATCTAGGCCGGGTCAAGCCAATATGAAGAGATTCTTGCCCCTGGTACTGCTTACCGCGGTGGCGATAGTCGTGGCAATCGTTGTGGTAGGAGTATCCGCCGCCAGTTCTCACCTGACCGAGGCGCCCCCGCAGCCTGTCGCTTTCCCACATTCTCTCCACGTTTCGGACCTGGAGCTGGAGTGCGCGTTCTGCCACCGCAACGCGGACAAGACCGTGGAGGCCGGACTGCCGCCGGTCGAGATCTGCATGTTCTGCCATTCGGTGGTCGGGGCCGGCAACCCGGAGATTGAGAAGGTGCGCGCCGCTTTCGCCAGCCAGAAGCCCATCGACTGGACCCGCGTATATCGGGTCCCTGACATCGTGCGATTCACCCACGAACCCCATATCCGGGCACAGCTAGATTGCTCCAACTGCCACGGTGACGTGGCAAAGATGACCACGGCCCGCCCCGCCGGTCCACTGGGAATGGCCCAGTGCATAGGCTGCCATCGCGAAAGGGGAGCGCCCACGGATTGCTCCTACTGCCATTACTGAGATGAACGGATGGGCCTAACCAGGCGTCAGTTCCTTCAGCTATCCGGGGCCGCAGCCGGCGCGGTGGCCTTTGTGGGCTGCTCACCCCGGTCGGGCGAGCTGCTGGTTGAAAGCTCCGCCATGATGCCGGAAGACATGGTCACGGGCATCGACAATTGGTATGCCTCCATCTGCCGTATGTGCCCGGCCGGCTGCGGGATCATCGTACGGGTCATGGAAGGCCGGGCCAAGAAGATCGAGGGAAATCCCGATTACCCGGTGAACCGGGGCAAGCTCTGCGCCAGAGGCCACGCGGGGCTGCAGGTCCTTTACCATCCGGACCGCATCCAGGGGCCCCTCCGTCGAACGGGCGAAAGAGGCAGCGGCCAGTTCGAGCCCGTATCGTGGGATGCAGCGCTCAATGAGCTGGCCGGGAAGCTGAAGGCACTCAGCCCGGGGGGTTTCGGGGGTTATGCTCCGGCCACCCTCACGACCGGGCCGCTTCGGGGCCACCTACCAAGGCTCACGAACTTGTTTGGCTCCGGGCTGCTTCAAGTGGTAACATTGGAGCCCTTCAACGAGACTCAATTGCGGCGCGCTCTAACAAGCTCGCTCGGCTTCACTTCATTCGCGCCGGTGGCGCAGCCGTTCATAGATATCCAGGCAACCCGCATGATCCTTTCCTTCGGCGCCGACTTCCTCGGCTCCTGGCTCTCTCCGGTACATTACGGGACTGCCTACGGGCAGTTCCGGGGTCGTTCGGGGACCCGGGGGTTCCTCGTCCAGGCAGAGCCTCGCATGACCTCAACCGGGGCCGCCGCCGATCGGTGGTTGCCGATACGACCGGGAACGGAAGGCATTCTCGCGATGGGACTGGGCCAGGTGATCGTGGCGGAGCGCCTGGTTACTTCGGAGGCGGCTCAACTGGCAGGCCTTCCGCCCGACTCTCCTCTTCTGCAGAAGTACCAACCGGCGCAGGTTTCCGAATCCACGGGCGTGGCTCAAGAGGATATCGTGAACCTGGCCCGCCGCTTTGCCTCCCAGAAACCCAGTCTGGCCATCGCCGGCGGGCCGGCCCTGGGCCAGGCCAATACCTCGTCTATTCTCGACGCGGTCTCCATGTTGAACAGGCTTGTGGGAAGCACCGGGCAGCCCGGCGGCCTCATCATGAACCCTCGCTCTCCCGATCCGAACGCCCCAGAGGCCGGCGCCACATTCGCTGGGCAACAATGGACCAGGCTAATTGAAGTAATGCGGACCGGCCAGCCATGGCCAGCAG
>ORJL011590278.1_pt1 | contig 11508 bp, 10 predicted proteins | sample 1779941 | NCBI WGS metagenome assembly ORJL01 (sample SAMEA104232317, study PRJEB22302) | groundwater metagenome | biome: forest; feature: aquifer; material: groundwater | place: USA | collected 2011-08-07 | depth 5.8 m | reverse complement strand
TCCTCCGTCACCAGGTGAACCAGCAAGTTCTCCTGGTTCGCGAACTTCTCCTCGTCGGGACGGATGATCTCGCCGTACCGGGGTTCGCGGAAGGCCGGCCCGAGCGCCTCGACGCTGTCGAACCAGAGTTCGATCACGGCGTCGCGCTCCGCGGTGTTGGCGGGGATCGTCGAAGCCGCCGCGGCATGCGTGCCGTCAAGCACGAGGTTTTGCACGTATTTCTTCAGGTGGCGCAGGAACTCCGGGACGCTGAGCACAAGCGGTCCATGCGTCCCGGTAAGGTATTGGAAGAATTCCTGCCGGCTCATTCCAGGTCGACGATTCACGGCGAGCATGATCTTGATCACGACCCCTCCCTTTAGCGGCAGCCGCATCGCCGCGGTCTCGGCGACGACGCTGCGCTCCTCATCGAGGATTATGACTTCCTTTTGCCGCGGACCTTTTCCCGAAGCCAGTCGACCCAAGGCTCGAATCCGGCTTCGGATCGCGCCGAGATTTCAAAGATACGGATACATGGGTTGATGAACCGGATATTCGCAAGGGCGGCGTCCTTATCGAAGTCCAGATAGGGGAGCAGGTCGATCTTGTTGAGGAGAGCGAAGTCGCAGTTCCGGAATATCTGCGGGTACTTGAGCGGTTTATCCTCCCCCTCGGTGACGCTCAGGACGACTCCCTTCAAGTCTTCACCGAGGTCGAAATCCGCCGGGCACACAAGGTTGCCCACATTCTCCACGATCAGCAACACAATCGCGTCCAGATCGATCGCGGCCGCCGCCTCCCGGATCATGTGGGCCGCCAGGTGACAATCCCCGCCAAACGCGTCCGTGGTGATCTGCCTGACCGGAGCCCCGCTTCGAGCCAGCCGGACGGCATCGTTTGTGGTGCAGACATCACCGACGATCACGGCCGCCGGGATATCCGGGAGAATCCGGGTCAAGGTCTTTTCGAGAATCATCGTCTTGCCGGACCCGGGCGAACTCATGAGATTGATGGTGAGAAGGCCTTTCCCGGAGAAGAGCTCCCGATTTTCCGCGGCGATCGTATCGTTTGCCTCCAGCACCTTCCGCCCGACCTGGATCTTCACGGAGCCTCCTCCGCTGGTGAACATGGAGGATCCGCGAGTTCCAGAGAGGTAACGGTGAGTTCCCGGCCGGAAAGAATCTCCACGTGGCAACTCCCGCATTTCCCGCAGACGAACCGTGGTTCCTCGATCGTGAACCGGGCACCGCAGTCGGTGCAGGCGGCCTCGATGGGCACTTCTTCGATCGTCAATCCCGCTCCTGCAATAGGCGTGTCCTGGCAAGCGATACCGAAACAGAAACGGAGGCTCTCCGGCACCACGCCGGATAGCTTCCCTACCTTCAAGTTCACGCATTCCACCCGGATTTCCCCCGGCATTTCAGGCAAAGCGGACATTGCTATGTCCAGGATCCGGAGCGCGATACCCATTTCATGCATATGCTTCCATGCAGGGAGCGGTCCCAACCTAAGGGTGCTGATCTGCCGGCGGCGAATTACTTGGCCTCGTCATGAACAGTGCACAGACAAACCCCGCGACGGCAGCCAGAGCGACCATGATAAAGACCATGGTGAAATTCCCGGATTTTGCGACGGCCCTTCCTCCCGCGTAGAGTCCCGCCACCCCTCCGAACGCTCCAACGCCCAGCCACAATCCGTTCATCCTGCCCACGATCTGGATCGGGTAGGCGACCGTAACGAAGGCCGCCATGGCCGGGTTCATCAATACAACCCCGCCGCCAGCCAGGATCAGACAAACCGATAGGAGCAGCATTTTCGTATGAACGAAGGAAAACAGGATCAAATAGGTAAAGGCCCCCGTCAGGAGAAAACCGAAGATCACGAGCAGCCTGGAGTCCCCTCGAACCACCTTGTCCTGAAGCAGCCCTCCCAGCACCGGCGCGAACATTCCGCTGATCATGATCGCCAGCGAAAGCTGGCCGGAGAGCATCGGTCCGAAACCGACCCCCATGGGCACGTCAGCGGCCAGATACGCGGGAACCAGGTTGTACACGGATTGCAGGCACCATTGGGTAAAAAAGGCGATGAGGATCCCGACCCAGGTGATCGGCGCAAAAAGGGCTTTACGGAAGAGAGCCCCATCCGTGATCGAAGCCCCATCGGCCAGGGATGGCACCTGAGAATCTTGAGGCCTTCCTTTCAAGAAGAGCGTAAATACCAAGGTCAGCCAACCCGGGATGGAGAGCAATGCCGCGGTCTTCTGCCAGCTCCCCACCGCGAGGAACACCACCGGCGATACAAGGACGCCGATCGCCGAGCCCAGGGAGATCGCCCCCATGATCAGTCCCGCCACGAGGCCTTTCTTTTCCGGGGGGAACCAGACCGCAATCAGCGGAGCCCACGTGGCGAGGACCAATCCCACGGAAGCCCCCTGAACAAGGCGGGCGCAGAACACCACCGGGTATTTGACCCCTATCCACGGCATCGCCGCCGCCGGGACAGACACGCACAGCAGGCCCAGAACGATGACGGCTTTCACGCCGTACCGGTCGCAAAGCCCCCCCCCCAGAATGAGCATAACGGAGGCGGATAGCACGAACGCCGTCATCAGGTTCGTCGCGGCACCCATGTCCACTCCCAAGCTTTTTGCGATCTCGCTCAGCAAGGGAGCATACGCGATCATGCTGATTTGGAATGCCGCCGTCCCAAGGCACGCCGCAAGCAGGACGAACCATCGATTCCTCGGGTACCGATCGGCCTCGTTCACCGAATTCTCCTCTCGTTATCGCCGGAAGCTCGGCATGCTAATGGGGTCTCAATTTCTCCGTGGCCTTGTAATCGATGACAAGTCGATCATCGTCTTTCTTGATGATGACGGCGTATTTTCCCCTTGCCTGCGCGATGGTGATCTTTCCGGCCCGGACGTCCCCTCTGACTTCATCGATATGCCGGTAAAGAGGATCGTTTCGCAGTCGATCCCTGAGCCGCTTTGTTGCAGGTTCATCCACTGACACATCTTCCGGATTGTCGGTCAGCGAGTTCGGGGCAATGACGACACCATAGACGTTCTTCGCGCGCGACACGGAGATGTACTCGTCCCGAACGTCCAGCCGGATCCGTTCCGGATCCCGGTCTAGGGGATTTCCGTATCCGCCACCTCCCATGCAACTGGTATAAAGGACGTCCCCGGGAAATATCGGAGCCATGCACATCGTCGGGAAGAATTCCTTTTCGCTCTTCCCCGCTCTTTGGATATGCAGGTCACCGGTCGGCGCATAAGGAGCCCCGTTGCTGCCCGAGGGCGGGAAAAACGTACCGCTGGCGTCTCCGGCCATCAACAACGTCTTGGCGCCCTCCGGGGCCGTGCAAAGGCGGGCACCCCGGGTTCCCCTGGCCCCGATCCATCGGCCCGGGCCCTCCCGGTCCGTTGCGATATTCAACTCGGGCCATCGAAAGGGCATCGCCAGTTCGCACACCTCGATCGACCCCCTTTGGATTACGCCGGCCAGGACCGTTCCGCACATGCCGTCCCAGCCGTCATGCCCGTTCACAGCGCCGCTGCCGCCTTCTTCGAGGAACGGTGCGACGAAATACTCCAGATCCGTTCCGGTTCGCGGATCCCTGATCGGCAATTTTCCCGCCACGTCGACACAGTAGTGCCTCGAAAACATGCCCTGTGTTTTCCGCGTGGCCTTCGACAGCGCCTGCGTGCATGCGTCGGTGATCTCCGTCCCGCAGCTGCATGCACAGGCGCCATAGGTGCTTGGTCGGGTCGGATTTGTTATCGATCCCTCCGGAGCGATGATCTTGATCGGCACCAGGGCCCCGTGATTCCTTGGAAGATCCGGATCCGTGGCGTAGTAGATGGCGAGGTAGGCGTAGCAGTAGGTGTTGCCCAGCGGACTGTTGACGAAATCCACGTCCTTGCACAGGGCACTTTCCGAGAAGTCGAGGGTCATCTCGTCGCCCGCAACGGTCATCTTGACGCGGACCCACACGGGCTTGTCCGGCGTTGTGCCATCCCAGTCGACCGCGGATTCGCCGAAATATTCCCCGTCCGGGATCGCGCGGATCTCCTTTCGCATGGCTTCTTCGCCGCGGCGAATCATCTCGTCGCAACAGGCACGCACGGTCTCGAGACCGTATTTGCCGATCACTTTTGCAATGTCCTGCTGGGCCCTTTGCATGGAACCGTAGATCAGCATGCAGTCGGACCAGACGGCGGATGGCGTTCTGACGTTGCCGAAAATGATTTCCCGCGCCTTCTCGTCCACGACGCCCTTCTCAATGAGTTTTACGGGCGGGATGTTCAGCCCTTCGGATATACAGTCGTAGGCCTGGGGGAAGTAACTTCCGGAATACGCGCCGCCGCTGTCCGCCATGTGGCCGCGGAAGTGGTAGTAGAACACCAACTCTCCCTCGTGATAGATCGGCACCAGGAAGGTCCAGTCCGGCAAATGGCCGCTTTTCAAAATGAAACCGTCGTTCCCCAGCACCATGTCGCCCTCGTTGAGAGGGCCGAATTTCTGCAGGATGGCTGCCGTCGGGATCTCCGCAAGCAAACAGTGGCACGGGAGGAATTCGACCTGGCACACGATCTGCGCCTTGTCGTTGAGCAGGACCGGTCCCAGGTCCCGGGCGTTCGCCATCACGTAACTCTGCGCGGAAAGCACCACACGCTCGCCCACCTCGCGGGTGATGTTCATCAGCTTGTTCCAAACCACCGAAACTGTGACTTCGTCGAGCTTCCCTTGATCCTGGTTCATCCTCGATCTCCTTGTGTTCAACGCGTTCCGGCGAACTGATCGACGGCGATATAATTCCCGTAGTCATCGACGTTTACGACAAAACCCGGAGGCACGACGATATTCGTCATCCCCTCCAGGACGATGCACGGCCCCTCCAGGACACATCCAGCCAGCAGCTTCTTGCCATCGTAGATTTTCGCCTCCACGAATCCTCCATCAAAGTACACTTCCCGGCGCGTCATGACCGCGTGGGAGGAGTCGGGTCCGCCCCGATCGATCTTCGCAAGCCTTATCGACGGGATCTTCCCGACGGCCGTCAACCCCCAGGAACTGAACATGTAGGGATAATTTTCATCGGCGTAACCGTACCTGGCCTTGTGCTCCTTGTGGAAATTTCCGACCCCCTCCCGGATCTTTTCTTCGGTGATGGACCCACCGGGCCAATCCACCTCGATCGAGCGGAATTGCCCGAAATATTGCACCGACATGTGGCGCCGGAACTCTCTCGACCCTTCCGGGATTCCTTCTCTTTCCAGCAGGGAAAGCCCCTCCCTTTCCATCTCTTCATACAGGTTTTTTACTTTTTCCCGGTCCAGGGCATTCCCCGGGGCGATGTAATGACGGGTGAAATCATGTTTCAGGTCGACCCCCAGCATCCCGTACGCGCAGTAAATCGGTGCGTATTTCGGCAGGAGGACTTTCCTGATCAGCAATTCTCTCGCTACCGCAAGCCAATGGACGCCTGCCGCGGCACCTCCGGAAACGATCACATAATCCCGGGGATCGCACCCGCGACGGGTGAATGTGTACGACACGGAGTTGGCCATGACGGAATTGATCACGTTGTAGATGGCCGCGGCCGCCCTTTCCACCGTCACCCCCATCCGGTCGGCAACCTTTCGCCGTATCGCGTTTACGGATAATTCCTTGCTGATCTTCATTTCCCCGCCAAGGAAGTTGTCCGGATCGATATAACCGAGCACGACATCCGCATCGGTGACGGTGGGTTCCTCCCCCTTCCCGTAACAGGCCGGTCCCGGATCCGCGCCGGCGCTCTGTGGACCGACCCGCAAGGTGCCCGTCACATCGAACCAGGCGAGGCTCCCGCCACCCGCTCCCACGGCGCTCACATCGATAACGGGGAGGGAGAATCTGTGTCCGTCCACCAAGCTCTCTTTCTTGGTGTTGAATCGCCCCTCGCTGACGATCGCGATATCCAGGCTCGTCCCGCCCATGTCCACAGATAACAGGTTCGTGTCGCCGTGCATCTCCCCGATGGCGATTGCGGCCGAGGGACCGGCGGCCGGTCCCGACAAGGCAAGAGTGGCAGGCTTCATCAGAGCCACCTCCGCCGTTTCGACACCGCCGTTGTTCTGGATGTAGAGGAATTGCCCGTTGAAGCCTTCGTCCTTCAGAAAGGAGGTCAGCTGCTGGGTGTACCTGTTCACAGCCGGAGCGATGAACGCGTTTATGATCGCCGTGCTGGTCCGTTCATATTCACCGACTGCCGGGAGAATGTCGGACGAGATGGTGACTTCCATCTCCGGCCAGACCTCCTTGATGAACTCCCTGACGCGTTTCTCATGGATCGGATTCAGGAAGGAGAAGAGCAGCGAAATTACGATGCTTTCGACGTTCAGCTTCTTGAAATACATTACGGCTTCGTGGACGGTTGCCTCGTCGAGAGGGACCAAAACGTTACCGTCCTTGTCAATCCTTTCATCGATCTCCTTCCGAAGGTAGCGCGGCACCAGAACTTCCGGGAAATCGTGCTGCCAATCGTACATATCCTCCTTCGGGACGGCCCGCAACTGGATCACATCACGGTGTCCTTTCGTGCAAAGCAGTCCCAGCTTCGGGCCGACGCGGGTGCAAATGATGTTGGTTCCCGTCGTGGTTCCGTGAACGATCGTGGATACCCTTCCCAGAAATTCCCCGCGACTCATCCCGGTGCGCTTCGCGAGCGCGTCCAGGGCATTCGTGGTCCCGACGATCAGGTTCCCGGGCGTCGTGGGTGCCTTCGCTGTTCGCGTGCCCCCGTCTTCGTTAACACAGATGGCGTCCGTAAACGTCCCTCCCGTGTCGATTCCGACCCGGAATGTCGACCCGTTACCGGGGGGAGTTTTCTTCCCTCGTTCATTTTTCGAGGCCATCCCTGCATCCTCCATTCGGTTTCGGTTCCGGGATCCCTTACTTACATCTTTAAATTTTCCAGCAGGATGGCGCTCCCCATCCCTCCCCCCTGGCACAAGGTCGCCAAACCGTACCTCACCTTTCTCCTCGTCATTTCGTGCATGAGGCTTACGACGATCCGGCATCCCGTGGACCCGACAGGATGGCCCAGACCGACGCCGCTTCCGTTGACATTTGTGGTCCCCCAGTCCAGCCCGAGCCCCTTGATCACCGCAAGCGTCTGCGCGGCGAATGCTTCGTTCAGCTCCACGAGCCCGACCTGGTCCAGTTTCAGGCCGGCAATCCTCAACGCCTTCTCAACGGCGGGAACCGGCCCCCATCCCATGATCGACGGCTCCACCCCGACGATGGCCGAGGAGACGATCCGCGCCAGAGGTTTCATGCCCCTCTTGATCGCCTCCTTCTCCGAGGTGATCACGACCGCCGAGGCTCCGTCGTTGATACCCGAGGCGTTCCCGGCAGTCACCGATCCCCCTTCCTTGAAAACCGGGCGAAGCTTGGCCAGTTTTTCCATCGTCAGGTCCGCCCGGGGGTGTTCATCGGTATCGACCGGCTTTTCCGAGCCATCCTTTTGCTTTATCCGAATGGGAGTGATCTCCGCCTTGAACCGGCCTTCGCGGATCGCCGCCAATGCCCTCGAGTTGCTGTCGAAGGCCAGTCGATCCTGTTCCTCCCGGCGGATGGAATATTTTTCCGCGAGGTTTTCGGCAGTTACCCCCATGTGGTAGTTGTGGAAGGCATCGATCAACCCGTCGTGGTACATGTGATCCAGCAACTCCGCGTTCCCGAGCCGGTAACCGAAACGCGCTTTCCGGAGCAGGTACGGCGCCCGGCTCATATTCTCCGCGCCGCCTGCGACGATGACCGTGCCCCCCCCGCTGCCGATCTTTTCCACTCCGCAGGTAATGGCGCGCATCCCGGACGCGCACTGGTTGTTGAGCGTCAGCGCGGGAACTTCCACGGGGATCCCGGCGGCGAGTTGGGCCTGCCTGGCGGGATTTCCCTTCTGTCCGGCCTGAAATACGTTTCCCAGCAGGACTTCGTCGACGTCAGCCGGAGCAATGCCCGCGCGGGACACCGCCTCCCGGAGGACGACAGCGGCGAGTTCCGTCGCGGGAACGTCCTTGAACATTCCCCCGAAATCCCCGATGGCTGTTCTCACCCCGCTTGCTATCACGATCGATTCCATGGTTTTCCCCGCTCGCCGGACATATTCCGGTCCTCGTTCGATGGACGACCTTTTCAGGAACGGAAAGTCTACTCCGGGTAATTGATCACCACGAGCATGCTCGCCGGCCGATTCGTGTTGTTGATGATTTCCCTGCCTTCATTCGGCCCGATAAAGATGGAATCCCAGGGGCCAAGGACGATCTCCTCCTTGGGGGTCCGGACAGTGACTTCGCCTTCAAGAACGAAATAGATTTTTTCCGTCGGGGATGCGTCGAATTCGGCGCCGCCCTGGGGAAGGAAGTGGGACAAGCCCATCCAGAATTTCGTCGCCCCTGTTTCCTCTTTTCCGTGAAGCTTCAGCGCCACCATCTTGAAGTGCTTGGGGGCCACATATGGCTTCACATCCTTCAGAGAGACCTTCTTCATGTTCGCGTCCTCCCGTGCACAAGGTCGAGGACCTCATGCTCCTCGAAGTTGGAAACCGGATCGATGTTCTTGCCGGAGGCCTACTGGTTTCCCTCATCCAGGATCGCCACCAGGCGGACAATGGATCCGTCCCCCTTCACCCAACGAATGGGCCAGCCGGCGATTGTCACTCTCTTCCCGACCACCTCTGCGATGTCGCCGCCGACGTTTTCCCACCCCATGATCCCGTTGCCCATGAGCAAATTATGGCAAGGCTCCCAATAGGGGAAATCCTCCTTGACGTCCCGGCCTGTTTCCAGCTTGTACTCTTCACAGACGGCAGGCAGCAGGGGGCCCGGTCCGTGGGGACCGATCGCCGTCCCTAGCGGATGATCCAGGGCTTGCTGGTCGACCCCCACCGCCTTCACGCCCTTCTCGACAAACCACTCTCCAGCCTCCTTGTACAGGCCGGGGGAGTACGCGAAGTACTCCTTGCTATCGCTGTATTTCTTGTGCCACCCCGTATGGACGATGACGATATCGCCCTTTTCAATTTTCGGCCTCGCGTTTTCCAGGTCTTTCGCGGTAATCACCCCCCACTTCCCCTTGGGGATATCCACAACGACACCAGTACCGTAATACTTGTCCAAGGGAACCTCGTCCGTGTACGGCGCACCTTCGATCACGTGGGCGGGGGAATCGGCATGCGTGGAACAATGCATGAACGTGGTGATCTGCTGGGAGAGAACTCCGGATTTCGCATGGTAGTGGAATCGTTCGATTTTCACATCGGGGAAGTACGGCCACAGCGGAACGTTGTGCCCAAACGGCTGGCTGAGGTCGACAAGTCTTTTTTTACCCATCGGATTCCCTCCACGTGTTCTTTATGGCCAGGATCATCCGGCCGTATATCCACCATCCAGATAGACCACCGATCCGGTCATGAAATCGGACGCCTTCGACGACAGGTAAATCAGCAATCCGATGAAATCTTCCGGTTCTCCCAGCCTCCCCAGAGGAATGCGGTTCAGGAAGTTCTTGTAGAAGGCTTGATCGTCGAACATCCACTGCGTCAGGTCGGTTCGGAACACGGTGGGTGCGATGGCGTTCACGTTGATTTTGTGCGGCCCCCATTCGCAACCCAGGGATTTCGTCAAGAGGTTGATCGACGCCTTCGATGGACAGTAGGCGGTGTACTTGCTCATCCCGAGCATCCCGCGGGTGGAGGAGACGAGGATGGCTTTTCCGCCGCGCCCCTGCCGGATCATCACCCTCCCGGCTTCCTTGCAGTACAGCCGGGTCCCCTTGACGTTCACGTCCATGATTTCCTGCCACTCTTCGGGGGATTGATCGATGATGAGGTTCGGTTTGTTCGTCCCGGCGGCCGTGATCAGGATGTCGATCCCGCCGAAAGCCTTGACGGTCGCGTCCACCACGTTCTTTACATCCTCATGGATCACCGGGGAACCGGCTAGGCAGGCGACCGAGCCGCCGGCATCCCGGACCTCCTTGGCGACGGATTCCAGCTTCGCCATGCTTCGGCCTGTCAGCATTACCTTTGCTCCGGCATTTGCCAGTCCCAGCGCGGCAACACGGCCAAAGCCTCCGGTGGCACCCGTGATGAGCGCCACCTTTCCTCCGACATCGAAGAGTTCGCTGACGTTTTTCATCCCGTCATCTCCATAGGATTTTATTGGATTGCGCGGATCGCCCGAGGCGGCCATTCCCATCCCCAGCGTAAATGAAATCGGACTCCATATGCCTGGTAAATCAAATATTGTGCCGATTCGGGGATTGCGGCGATTCACGGCAACCTGCTAATTTAATTGACGCTTATAGAAGGGTTGTCCCGTGGAGGAAGGAGCGGGGGAACGACATCCCGCCAAATGCGGCGGACTCCACCGAATGCCGTGGATGCGGTGGAAGAAAAACCATCGGACCCTTCAGGCGGGCAGCCGCTTTACCTGGTTTTCCTCTTGAACACGATGGACGGCTTCACCTCCGGAAGACAGGAAAATCCTGTCGCTTCCCGGACGTCCCCGTATCGGGCCCGCAACTCTTCCAGCGGCCCGGAGTCCAACGCCCTCATGGTGCACGCTTCGACGCAAATGGGATTTTTCTTTTCCCGCCGGCGGTCGGCACAGAGATCGCATTTTTGGGATGTGGGATTATCTTCGTCGCCATACTGGATGGCACCGTAAGGACACGCCTGCCTGCAGAGTCCGCAACTTTCCTCGCCCAGGCAAAGGCCCCTGTCGACAAGGACGATCCCGTCTTCCGTCCGTTTGGAAATCGCTCCGGCGGGACAGACCTTCAGGCAGGCCGGTTCGGCGCAATGATAGCAGGGACGGAACAGGTAGGCGACCAGCAAGGAAGGGAAATCGCCTTCCACGATTTCCTTGATTTCCAACCAACGGGACCGGCCGGCCGGTATATCGTTCCAGTCCTTGCAGGCCACGCAACAGGTGTAGCAGCCTACGCAACGGGTTTGATCGAAGTAGAACCCCAAATGCATCCCCTTTCCTCCTACACCTTTTCGATCTGTACCAGCAGGGCGTTATACGCGAACGACCCGGCAGGCGAAACCTCCGACCTGGTCAATACGTTCGCGCTTCCACCCATGTCGATTCCGTTTTCGTCCGGATCGTACCAGGCGCCGGCCGGCAGTATGGCGACCCCGGGCGCGATTCGCTTCGTTACCTTGACGGGTATTCGCGTTTCCCCGCGGTCGTTGAACACCCTTACCATCTCGCCGTCCTTGATCCCTCTGGCTTCGGCATCCTTGTCGCTGATGCTGATCGCCTGGGGAATGAGCTCCTTGAGCCAGGGAAGGGTATCGAACTGTGCATTCGCCCTCCGCTTGGAATGTTTCGTGACGAGCTGGATGGGATACTTCTTCGCCAGGGGATCGTTCGGACTCTCCCAGATCTCGATGTATTTCGCGATCGGCGGCAGGTCCGGCTTGTTCAGATCGGCCACCCGCTGCGAGTAGATCTCGATCTTCCCGGAAGGT
>ORJL010400180.1_pt1 | contig 11508 bp, 6 predicted proteins | sample 1779941 | NCBI WGS metagenome assembly ORJL01 (sample SAMEA104232317, study PRJEB22302) | groundwater metagenome | biome: forest; feature: aquifer; material: groundwater | place: USA | collected 2011-08-07 | depth 5.8 m | reverse complement strand
CCGGGAGAAGAAGCGCAGCGAGATAGTGACGGAATTGGATCGCTTAGTGGGCCTGCCAAAAACTCTTGATACGAAGCTGGACAAGGCAACTAATCGACTCTTGGTGGAGGCTTGCAAAGTGGAGGGATTGCAGTCACGCAGCCGGTGCGACGAGGCGAAAACGCAAAGGCAACTTGATGATATGCTAGGGCGATGTAAGGCAATCGGAGATTGCATTGAGTTCTTGGAGAACGTCAAAATACGGTCCCGTATGTCACTCGCAGATTTCGAGAAAGATAAGGCCGCCCTACGACAGCGGGTGACCGATGGTTCCAGCTACCTAAGCAAAGCACAGCGGAATGTTGTGGAAAAAGCCATTGAGGACATCGACTCTGCACTCTCGGCAAGACAACGGGACTCAAAGGAGGAACTCGCCCAATTCGAGAAAGCCTACGAAAAAGGTGAGTCGGCAAGTAAGGTACAGCAGGACATAGAGAGAACAGAGTGGATATTCTTGTCCCAAGAGGCGAGGCAGTCACTCGAAGAGCTAAAACGCAGTATACAAGAACGTATAGACGGTGACGAATCTCAACAGGCTGAATCGCATTTCAGGAAGATCCGCAACAACAAGTTGAGGCGGAAATGCCTGGAGACTTTGCGGCTCCTGGTTGAAGAGGGCGTATGAGCGGTCATCGAAAGGTCATCCTCGACATTGACGGAGGCAACTTCCCCCCGGCGGATTACGTTGTTGTTGTTGACCCCGTTGGACTAGTCCAACACGCGCTGGAGAGCGACCCACTGTATGTGAAGGGTAAGGATCTGTGTACGTGGGCTGGTACCCTTGCGGTTGGTAGAGATTGGCACGTAACTGAGGAGAGATCACCGGCCATTGAGCTTTGCGAGAAATGCCCTACCCTTTCACCAGAAGGGGCTAGGACGTTAGTCGCTGAACTTGGGAACAGGCTACCCGATCTAGCGCGACCACTGCAACTGGCTGACGTGTTGGAGAAGCTGTATGGCGAGGTAGGGTTGTGGACAGAAGAACCAGGGGATCACCACGCATTCAATTGGCTCTGTTGGGTAGCACAACAAGCCGATATTGGGGCAGGATGGGAACTTGTCTGGCAGCTTGCGCAAAACTGGCAAGTTCAGACGGAACCGCCACTCAAAACTGCTTACTCAGCTCGATCCGGAACAGAGGCATGGTCTTTACTGCAGAAATGGCTGAGGGTGTGTAAGTCGGAGCATCTTTGGCCGGAACCGCCGCAAATGTTACCGAAAGGGAACCTTGCGCAACGCCTGAAAGAGGAACTGATAAAGCAAGCAGTTGAAACCGGCACTGAATATTTCAGCGCACTCCTAGACCTCGCTCCAGATAAAGAGTTGTTGAAGGTAGCGGCTCAGGCTTGCGCTGACGTTCTGCTAAAAAATACGCAGGAAGCCACGTCAGAACAGGTGCACCTCCTGGAGAGGTACCTTCCACACGACACGCTTCTGAAGCTGAGAGACTTGGTCAGACCCGATGATCCGGGGTTGCCAAAATGGCAGTTTGACCAGCTTGTAGCTTGGTTCACCGAGGAGTACTTACCGTACCGAGAATGGACTTATCGGCACAGGGTAACCAGTGATCACCGCGGATGGGCAGTTCATAGCGCAACTGAGTTCGCCAGGCAATACCTGGAATACTACGTATCAGCGCGTGTCGGGGGTGACGGCGCGGGTCATCTAGCATGGGTTGAGAGCGCCCATTTGAGAAAAAGCAGACCAGACTTCGCGTGCCTTCTTGTGGTGTTGGATGGGCTGGCATATCCAGATGCCCTGCGTCTAAGAGAGTATGTCGAAAACAACACGCGTCGGCTGTGCTTGGATCGTCAAACCATGGCGCTCGGACCATTGCCCACGGTGACAGAGTTCGCCAAACCATCGGTGTCTAAAGGCATTCTCCCTTCGGAGGCGATTGAGGCAAACACCACGACGACCTATGCCTCAGTTGAAGAAGTAGGTCGAGCTCTTCTCACCGCGGCTCCTGGAGATGTGTTGGTGTGGTTGCTCCAAGAGCCAGACCGTACCTACCACTTCCGCGCGGACGCGGGACCGGACAGCGTTCGACGTGAGGCGGATGCACAGCTGTTGACCATCGGAAAGGGCATCGCGTCCCTGGCCGAGATGGCGCCGAGCGACTTGAGCTTGCGCGTGGTAGTTACCACCGATCACGGCCGGATGCTTGTGAACACTGAGCGTACCCGACCCATACCACAAGGCATGAAAGCGCATGGCCGTGCGGCTTGGGGCGCCTGTGACGTTAGATTTGATAAGAGCGGCTTTTTCGTGAATGGGGACCTGGTGTACCTAGACCCAGTGCGATTCGGTCTGCCCCAGGGACAGGGCTACGCAGTCATCATTTCTGATCAAGCCTTTTTGACGACTGACGGGCGAAAAGGGAATGAGCCCTTTCCCCACGGCGGCCTTTTCCCTGAGGAGGTACTGGTTCCGTGGCTTGAGTTCAGCCGAGACCGTGCGTCGCTTGCTGTGGATTTTGCGTTAAGAGGCAGGGGTGAAGAAGGTAAAGCGGGAACGGGTATACTTACCGTGACGAATTCAAGCGACGTACCTTTAACATTAACCGCGCTGACGGTCGAGGTGTTGAGGATTCGTTGTGCTATTGAGAAGGATGTTGGGGCGCTTCAAAAGCAAAATATAAATATCATGTTGCCTAAGTGGCCTAGCAGGCAAGACCTTGAGAACCTTGTGGTATGCCTTACCTATCTGTTGCCCGACGGGCAGCCCGTTAAGCACGAGTTTCGACCGGAACTAGAGACTGAATCGATCTATGAGAAACCCGACATATTACGCGAACTTGGGGGCTTGTGATGGACACAATATTAGAGATTACCGATGCGTTGTCAGACAAGATTCAACGGGTGTTCGGCAAGCTGGCTATTGACAAGAGACGATTGCCATCAAGTCAGTTGCAGAAGCGAGGCATTCCATCATACGTCGGCGAATGGTTGATTGATAGTCTCGTGCCAGGTGTCGGTGACATGAAGCCGGAAGAGGCTGACAAGGTCTTGAAATGGGCTGGTACGAACATACCCGGCCCTGGCGAACAGCACGTAGTTAAGTATCGTCTTTCGCAGGGAGAGTCCGTGCGCGCACTCACGCCAGTCGAGGTTGAAGTGATACTAGACAAGAAGGGCCAATTCCGGCGCCTCGCACAACTCAAGCTGCTGGGGCTTGACAACGTGGAGATTTCCACCGAGTTGCTTGACTCGTATCCAGATTTACTGCGCCAAGGTATGTGGGGAGTTGTTGAACTCGCTCATGACACAGCAGGCGTTACGATTACGTCCTTCAAACCAATGCAAGCAACGGTGAATCTGGATCTGTACAAACGTGCTCGCGGTGAATTCAGCCTCGGCGAGTGGCGCGAATTGATGCTTCTCTCGATGGGGTATAACCCCGCCGCCTTCGAAGAAGAGCAGCGCACAGTGTTGTTGGCTCGGCTCCTACCGCTCGTCCAGAACAACATGCACCTCATGGAGTTGGCACCCAAAGGCACCGGCAAGAGCTATCTCTATGAGAACATAAGCCCTCGAGTTAGGCTTATTAGCAGTGGCAATATCAGCCCGGCGGTGCTGTTTGTCAACAACACCAGTGGGCAGTGGGGGCTGCTGGCAAGATTCGCCGTAGTCGTGCTAGACGAAGTACAAACTTTGAAATTCCAGAACCCAGATGAGATTATTGGAGGGCTTAAGGGCTATCTAGCGAATGCAAAAATAACCCGTGGTGGGTTGCATGAAGTTGGATCGGGATGTGGTCTCGTTCTACTCGCAAATATCCTACTCGATGAGCGGCAGCGACCGGTTCGTCCTTTGTTGGTAGAAGAATTACCCCGGTTCCTGCAAGAGCCTGCATTCCTTGATCGAATCCGAGGGATAATTCCCGGCTGGAACGCGGCCAAACTGAGCGGAGCGTCGTTCGCCAATAGCGTTGGACTCAAATCGGACTTCTTCGGCGATGCGCTGTTGGCCCTTCGCAACGACTTAACCCTTGACCAGTATGTAAAAAAACGAGTCCGCTTCTTAGGCGCTCGTTCGTACACGCGCAATGAAGAGTCCGTCCGGTCGATGGCAAGTGGGTTGATGAAGATTCAGTTTCCTGATGGCAAAGTGTCGGATTTGGACTTCCGCGTGTACTGCCTAACTCCGGCGGTAGAGTATCGCCAACTTATTTGGAATCAACTATACCGCTTGGACGCCGAATACCGACAATATGACCAGGATTTGCGATACGATCTAGCGGAGTGACTTTGGATGTGCCTTGAAAGAAGTCACTCTCCGCGCGAGTGTGTGGATTGAGACTTCCTGTCGCTGATTGAAATGCGGCAAAAGATGACTTCGTCTCAGACCCGATCACCCTCCCCTGCACGAAACTGACAAAAGTGCAGTTATCAGGGTATTTTCAGGGAGAAAACAAATAAAAGCAGGTATTCACCAGGCTTTTAAAGGCTACTGCAGATAGTCTTTAAGGCGGCGGCTACGGCTGGGATGGCGTAGCTTTCTAAGGGCCTTAGCTTCAATCTGCCTTATTCGCTCGCGGGTTACATTAAATACTTTGCCAACTTCTTCTAAGGTACGGCTTCGTCCATCCTCTAAGCCGAAACGGAGTCTTAGTACCTTCTGCTCCCTGTCATTGAGTGTAGCCAGCACCTCATCCAGTTGCTCCTTTAGGAGCTGAGAAGAGGCGGTATCGGACGGAGATGGGGCGATACGGTCTTCAATGAAATCACTCAGATGGCTGTCCGCCTCTTCTCCGATTGGTGTTTCTAAGGAAATAGGCTGCATAGCTACCTTAAGTATTTCCCTTACTTTATCTACAGGTATTTCCATACCATATCCCAGTTCTTCGTTAGTAGGTTCCCGTCCATTCTCCTGAACAAGGCGACGGCTTACTCGTGAGAGTTTATTGATTGTCTCCACCATATGAACGGGGATACGGATTGTTCTTGCTTGGTCGGCAATAGCTCTGGTGATGGCTTGTCGAATCCACCAGGTGGCATAGGTGCTGAACTTAAAACCTTTCCGGTATTCGAATTTTTCCACTGCCCGGATAAGGCCTATGTTGCCCTCCTGTACTAAGTCCAGCAGTGACATGCCGCGCCCCATATGTTTTTTAGCTACACTCACCACTAAGCGTAGATTTGCCTCGGTCAAGAGGCGCTCTGCCTTTTCGGCCTCTCGCTCAATCCTGGTTATATAGCTTTCATACTTCTTAATATTGGAATTAACAACCGACTTTATTTCCACTATTGTGTCGGTGCTTACCGACTCAAGGTCTATACAGGCAAGGGCAGATAACAATTCAGCGCTGAGTACTCGGCTGGATATAGACAAATTAAGTAAACCGTCTTCTATTTCTTGAGGGGTTTTCTCCAGTTCTGCTGCAAGGGCTTGTATTAATTCCGGGTCTATTCCCCCATCGATAGCCTGGCGCATTTTGGAATCAAGCAGAATGTGTAATATGCTGCTTGTACTAGTTAAATTTAAATGTTTTTGCAGAGGTTGTACCAGGTAAATATATTGAACCAGATGCTCCACCACCAGGCTAACGGCAATTTCGATTGACGTAGCCGGTCTGCCATGCTCCTGAAAGCTCTTATCCCTGAGACGTTTCAGATAACGCCCTTCTTCCATTTGCCTGGCCAGTATCTTTTCCTCGGTTGCCTTAAGGAGATTCACCCGCCCAATTTCCCTGAGGTAAAGGCGTACAGGGTCGTCAATTGCCTCTTGCTCTTCAATTGCCGGCTCAGCCTCTATTTCAGCCTCGGCTTCGGCCTCCAATTTTTGAATTTCAGCCCAATCTTCAGGAGGCATGGTCTCCGGATCGGGCGTTGGCTCAATGCCTTTCTTAATCCCTTCTATAGCTATATCACCAACTAACGGTGGGAAAAGCTCATCAAGGGAATCAATAGTCTGAATTAATGCCGCCGGTTGTGAGTTTATTGCATCTTCCGGAATCAATTCGATTCCCCTTTGTTTTTTCCAAAGAGATAGTTCCATTATTGGCTCTTCATTTTCAGTATCCATATTATCTGGGATTTCTCATATCAACTCGCAGTGATCTGATTCTGGTCCTTCTTTAGTCTTGACACCGATGATATACACAGCCCGTCCGATTGTCAAACCTGCACTATGTTCCTCTTGTTGCTGCACATTACTCGGTTTTGTGCAACCTCACCAACAGCCAACCAAAATACATAAAACAAAATCTCAAGAATTAGTATTTATCACCTCCTCCTGGACGGAGAAAGAAGTCTAAAAACAAAAAGAATGGCTCCATTTTGGCAGGGCAAAACGTAAAGTCGGTGATTCAACTTGGTGACTTAGTAGTCTGGAGCCGGAGTAAGATGGATTGTCATGCATTTGACTGGGGTGTAAAATTGACTTGGTTCCCAGGTTTCTCCTAGGCAACTTGTAGTTGATCTGGATACTTGTGTTTCCGAAATCCAGAAATAATCAGCAAATATAATCGTGCAAAATCATCGGTTGAGGAGGTGTGCGATGAAAAGAAAAATAAATAAGACAAAGGAACAACTGATTTCAGATCTGGATGAAATGCGCCGGCTTATTACTGAATTAGAAGCTTCAATAGTAAAAAACAAACATACAGAGGATAGTCTCCACGAAAGCCAAGAACAGTTAAATAATTCTGAAGTCAGATACCGACGTCTGTTTGAAACCGCTCAGGATGCTATCTTGATTCTCAATGGAGATACGGGACAAATCATCGATGCCAACCCGTTTCTCAAAGACATATTAGGCTATTCCTTAGAAGAACTCCAGGGGAAGAACCTTTGGGAAATTGGTGAGTTAAAAGATACTCTAGCAAGTAAGATATCTAATCAGCAATTACAAGATACCGGATATGTCCGCTATGAACATCTGCCGCTTGTCACCAAAGATGGACGGCGAATTGCCGTGGAAGTTGTAGCTAATGCTTATCAGGTAGACCACATGAAAGTTATCCAATGTAATATCCGGGACATCTCCGACCGTAAGAAGGCCGAAGAAGCCGTTAGATTGAATGGAGCCCGTCTAGAAAGCCTCCTTAGAATTTTACAGTATAAAGGAAAGAACATTCGTGAATTCTTGGATTATGCTCTATTTGAAGCTCTAAAAATTACCGATAGCAAAATAGGCTACATATATTTTTATAACGAAGTGAGCAAAGAATTTACATTAAGTACTTGGTCCAAAGAAGTCATGAAAGAATGCGCAATTCCTAACCCTCCGACAATATATCAGCTTGAAAAAACCGGCATTTGGGGAGAGGTTGTGAAACAGCGGGTACCTTTTATTGTCAACGATTTTCAGGCACCTAACCCGCTGAAGAAAGGTTATCCTGAGGGACACGTTAGCCTTATCCGCTGGATGTCAGTTCCGGTATTCAGTAACGAGAAAATCGTAGCTGTGGTAGGTGTTGCCAACAGTGACGCTAATTACAGTCAGGCTGATGTTAATCAGCTTACTCTGCTCATGAGTTCGGTATGGAGTTTCGTAGAGGCCAGAAAGCTGGAGGAAACGATACAATTTGAGCGAGACAAGTTGATCAGCATACTCAACTCAATGGAAGATGGGGTATGTATCATGAACCGGGATTTAGACATTGAGTACGTGAACCCATCGATGGAGTCTTCGTACGGGAAGGTCAATGGTAAAAAATGCTACCAGTATTTCAACGACCTTGAGGACGTATGTTCATGGTGCAATAACAAAGAGGTTTTTGGTGGCAAGATACTCAAGAGGGAAACACTGTCGAACAGGACCGGAAAAACATACGAGATAACTGACGCACCTATGAAGAATGCGGATGGCAGTATTTCAAAACTGGCGGTGTTTCACGACATTACCGAGCGCAAAAAAGTCGAGCAACTCAAAGACGAGTTCATCGGTATGGTATCGCATGAGATCAAAACTCCTCTTACAGTTATAATGGGAGCTCTTTTAACTGCCGCCGATGAAAGAGTGTCCAGAGAGCAATCACGCGAGTTGATCGGCGACGCCGTTATCCACAGTGAGATTTTGGCCAGCATCATCGATAACCTTCTTGAGCTATCGCGGCAACAGTCTGGCCAGCTCGTTATACGGACCCAACCGGTAAATATCGGAGAGATCGCGCACAAGGTAATTCAGAAATTGCAGAGCAAGTCGGCAATACACCATTTCTCGGTTGATTTGCCACCTATGCTTTCCACTGTATTGGCTGACCCACTCAGAGTAGAGAGGGTTATATATAACTTGGTCGACAATGCCATTAAGTACTCTCCTAACGGCGGAGAGGTGAAGGTCTTTGCCAAGGATGACGGTACCTTCTTGGTAATAGGAGTCAGCGACAACGGGCTTGGCATATCTCGTGAAGACCAAGGCCGGCTTTTTCAGAGTTTTGAACGCCTGGGAGTGACAATCGACGGAAGCATCCAGGGTACTGGTTTGGGACTTAGAGTGTGTCGTATTTTGGTAGAAGCTCACGAGGGTAGAATCTGGGTACAATCAGATAAAGACAAGGGAACGACTTTCTTTTTTACCCTACCTGTGGTCAACCGCTAACCAGCCACTTAAAGTTCGGTCTTGTTAGCACGTCGAGCGTATCTTCGATTTTTTGTATCAGCCGTTCGGGCTTGAATGGTTTGGTAATGAATCCATTAGCCCCTTCTTTTAGCATAGCACCAGCGTGTCAGCATCGCTTCGAGCAGAGAAAACGATGACTGGCAACGGTGAAAAGACCGGTAGTCTCTTCAAAATATCGAATCCCGTTAATAGCACCATAAAAAGGTCAAGGAGCATGATATCAGGTTTCACTGATTCGACGAGCTTCAGACCCTCTTCGCCGCTCGTTGCGGTAATGAAGCACGAGGTCACATTCACTCATTTCGTTAATTCGAGACAATAGCGAAAAAAGATAATTAACTTGACTTGGACTATCCAGGAACGGGAGGATACGTGCGCCAGGTCAATGACCAATCAGGAAGCTTACAGCGAATCTATCCAGGAGGAGGTGTACTATTAAATCGCAACCTTTGATGGAATCAGAAACAAAAACCTTCGAAATCGGGCTAGCTATGGCCGGAGCCGTGTCGGCCGGTGCGTACACGGCAGGCGTAATGGACTTTCTCATCGAGGCCCTTGACAAATGGTACGAGACAAAAGAGCGAGAGAAGGCTACAAAAGGCAAAAACTGGTCTAAATGGACCGTTCCACCCCACAACGTCGTGATCAAGGTACTGTCCGGCGCCTCGGCGGGCGCCATGACTGCGGCAGTATCGGCAGTAGCATTCTCCGAGGACACAGAACCAGTATACCCTAATCGGATTGATGGCAAAGAGAAACTCAGAAACAAACTATATTCAAGCTGGGTCGTGCAGGCTGATATCAAGGGAATGCTCGAAGATTCCGACCTGAGAGGCGGCGATGCTTCAGTCACATCCCTCTTGAACTCCAGATCTCTTGACAGCATCACCGAGAGTGCAATCGTCTATACGTGGCGGGGGAGGTCCAGACAATACTTGGCCGACGTGCTTCAAATTGAGTTGGGTGTCACCAACCTCCGCGGCGTGCCCTATTCCATCCAGTTAACAGGCTCCTCTGGCAAGGAACACCACATGTCAGCACATGCCGACCATCTCCTTTTCGCCCCGGTCAAGCCGGAAGCCAGGGATTATGTAACTGTACCACCAGAGGCAACCTTATTGCTCCCGGACAACCCGAATGACAATGGTTGGAAAGATTTGATGAAAACAGCGCTAGCAAGCGGAGCTTTCCCGGTTGCGCTATCACCGCGCATCTTAGAACGCGACTCCATAGCCTATGACCGTCGTGTGTGGACGGTCCCAGGGCCTGCCAAACTGGTAGACGGACAATGCGTGAGCCAAGACTCCCAACCTGTTCCACCCGATTGGAGCGGACATCGTCCTGACCGCTACAGGTTTTTGAATATTGATGCCGGGGTGATGAACAACGAACCCTTGGAATTGGCCCGCCGTATCCTGGCAGGGCCGGGCGGGCGCAATGAGCGCAGTGGAGATCTGGCAAACCGAGCCGTTATAATGATCAACCCATTCCCTGAAAGTGTAGGGTTCGATAGTAGATATGAACCTAATGAAGGTATCGGTAACGTGATCGGCAAGCTCTTTTCGAGTTTACTAGCGCAGGCGAACTTCAAGATGGACGAACTAACACTGGCCAGGGATCCCAATGTATTCAGTCGGTTCGTTATTGCCCCGACGCGTTACAGAACGGCAGCCGACGGCATGGGCACAATGGAAGAATTTGCACTTGCTGGCGGGTCCATGGTACATTTCGGCGGATTTCTATCGGAGACGTTTCGCAGGCATGACTTCTTGCTGGGGCGCCGCAATTGTCAGCGATTCTTGATGCGCTATTTTGCTCTTCCCATTGATAACCCGTTGTTTGATGAATGGCCTGCGCCGTTGAAGAACGGTCCGCAATACTTGATCGAACGGGACGGTAAAAAATTATTGCCAATTATTCCCTTGGCCGATGGTCTTCGTGTGAGCCTGGAGCAACCGGAATGGCCAAAGATATCCGAGGAGGATATCGATTCCATTCAGAAAGGGTTTGCCAGGCGAGTGAACTTGGTAACGAAACGCCTCTTATTTAATTTTCTCCCATGGTGGGTGAGATGGGCGGCCTGGTTATCCTGGAAATTGGCCGGGAGGCAATTAGTGATAAACGAGTTGATGAAAAAAATTCGGACCGATTTGCGCAGCCACCAGTTACTCAGTTGATACAAGCTCACCACAATGACCTATGTAGCCAATGTCCGTTAGAAACGGTTGCCCCCAGGCGGATAAAGGGGGTGAATTTCCTGCTCTTGTTACAAAAACGGAAACTCTTACTCCGACACCTTTTACGATACGTTATTTGGAGTTACCAAAGTTAACATTACGTTGACAACAAAAGTAAAAAAGAGTATTGTTTCGGTTAACAAGGTCCGGTTCCAAATGTTAGAGAGGTTATAGGTTGTACGGCCGTATACGATCGGGGTAAATATGATTCGAATATCATGTGGTGCCTTCGCAAAACGCCCATCTAGTCCTTTGAATATTTATCAAATTGCAACAAAATAGGAGACTCACCATGCCGGGAACCACGCTCGCTGATCTGTCACTTAAGAGCTACAATCTCAGTCCCAGGGTGTCCCATCTCAAGGATATGTATTTCAGAGCCATTCCTGAGATATGTATTGAGCGTCCGCGCCTGATCACTCGTTTTTGTCTAAAGAACGGACTATTCACCCAAAAGCGTATCTCCGTCCTTGATAAAGCCAGGACGTACAAATACGTGCTTGAGAATCGCTCTCCAGTTGTCCTCCATACCAGGGGTTACGAGAAGGGGATGATGCCCTTTACATTCAAAGAAGCCCCGCTCTTTGCCGGGTCCACGACAAGCAAGCTAAGGGGCGTCCCCCTCTATCCTGAATTCCTTGCCTTGACCTTGTGGCGGGACCTGT
>ORJL010197083.1_pt1 | contig 11508 bp, 7 predicted proteins | sample 1779941 | NCBI WGS metagenome assembly ORJL01 (sample SAMEA104232317, study PRJEB22302) | groundwater metagenome | biome: forest; feature: aquifer; material: groundwater | place: USA | collected 2011-08-07 | depth 5.8 m | reverse complement strand
CGCCGGATCGGGTTCGGTCTTGTTCAGAGTCTTTGCTTCAATGCGCCAGGTGTGCGGATCGATCTCGGTGATGACCGCGCCCACGTCTTCAATGAGTTGGCGCATGGTGAGAACGTCGCGGATGAGAGGGATGTTATGCAGAATGACAGGCTGATCGGTTAATAAACTCGCCGCGAGAAGCGGCAACGCAGAATTTTTATTTCCGGCGGGGCGCACCGTGCCGGTCAAGGGCGTGCCGCCTTCAATGATAAATTGTTCCATTTAGAAAAGCATCCTCTTTTTTAAAACACAAAGGCACAAAGGCTCGAAGTCACAAAGATTTTAAACTTAGTGCCTTAGAGTCTTGGTGTCTTCGTGATGATCTATCAAGCCGTTCCGATTGTATCATGGTAGAATCATTTATCGTGATGTTGCAAACAAATTCTGAAATAAAACCACCCGTCGGCGTGATCGAATCGCTCACGGGTGGTTTTGAGACTACTGCTTCGCGGTTGCCTGCGGTTTTTTTCCCGTTGGCGTTTGACCTGTTTCTGTGGCTGGGTCCGCGCCTGTCCATTAATCCGCTGATCCTAAAGTTGATCGATCTGGTGAACTCCGCGCCAGCGCCGGACGCCGCCAGTGATCAAAACCGTCAGGCGATAGTAGAGATGTGGCGCATTATGGGTGAGCGGACAAACCTCTTTACCCTGTTCAGCACGTGGCCCGTGGGCGTGCCGAGTCTCATGGCAGCCGAATTACCAACGCTGATCCCAAACGGCAAGCCGCTGATACTCTCTCTGGACAACGGGTTATTGATGTTCTTCTTCGTGCTTACCTTCTCATTGATTGGGCTGTTGCTCGGGGCGATCTATTACAACGTGTTGGCGTCGTCACTACGCGAGCAGCCTTTGACGTTGAACGATATGATCGTCCGCAGCATCGTCAACTGGGCGAAGATCGTGGTCTTTGTGTTGCTCGTGATCTTGATGGGCGGAATCATCAGCCTGCCGTTTCTTTTGGTCATCGGTCTTCTGCAATTGATCAGCACCGGGTTGGCGGCGATAGGCGTTTCGATCTGGGGAGCGGTGGCGATGTGGTTGTGGATCTATATCGCCTTCACCCTGCATGGCATGGTGTTGCGAGATCGCTCTGTGTGGGGCGCGATGTGGGACAGTATGCGTATCGTGCAGTTCAATTTGTTTCCGGTGATGGGGTTGTATATACTCATCTTCGTTCTCAATTGGGGTCTCGGATATTTGTGGTCGTTGCCCGCACAAGATTCGTGGTTGACGCTCGCGGCGATTGGCGGTCACGCTTTTGTTTCTACCGCGCTCATCGCGGCGACGTTTGTGTTTTACAAAGACCGCTATCGGTGGTGGGTTGAAGTGAAAAGTCAGAAAGCTAAAAGATAGATGTTAGAGGTTGGAAGTTGGACGTTAGATTCCAACTTCCAATTTCCAATGTCCAACTTCCAAACAAATGGCAGATAAAAACAATTACGGCGTCGAATCCATTCAAGCCCTCGAGGGCATTGAACACGTACGCAAACGCCCCGGCATGTATGTCGGCGGCACGGATATTAAAGCCTTGCATCATCTTGTCTACGAAGTTGTGGACAACTCGATTGATGAAGCGTTAGCCGGATCGTGCGACACGATCAAAGTCACCATTCACCCAGATAATGCCGTCACCGTTGAGGATAACGGACGCGGCATCCCGGTCGGTCCTCACCCTTCCAAAAAAGATTCCAAAGGAAAAGCGATGGACACGCTCGACGTGGTGATGACGATCATCGGCGCGGGCGGCAAGTTCGGCGGCGGCGGCTACAAAGTGTCGGGCGGCTTGCACGGTGTCGGCGTCAGCGCGGTCAATGCCCTCTCGGAAGTATGCGAAGTGTGGGTGCGCCGTGAAGGAAAAGAGTTTTATCAAAGCTATAAACGCGGCATGGCGCAAGGGTTGGTGAAGGCAACAGGCAAAGCGGATGGCACCGGCACCACCGTGAAATTTTTGCGCGACACCACGATCTTCAAAGAAGAAAACGAATACAAATTTGAAAATCTGGCGCAACGATTCCGCGAGATGTCCTTCGTCACCAAAGGCGTGACGATTCAATTGCTAGATGAACGCAGTGAGCGCGAGATCACCTTTCACTTTGAAGGCGGCATCCGCTCCTTCGTGCGCTATCTCAATCGCAGTAAAGCAGCGCTGCATCCCGTCATCTACGCCGAGAAGGAAGTGGAGGGTGTGGGGATCGAAGTGGCGATTCAATACACGGATGCCTTCGCTGAATCACTTTTCTCGTTTGCCAACACGATCAACACCCCGGACGGCGGCACGCACCTCACGGGGTTGCGGACCGCCCTGACCCGAACCTTAAACGACTACGCCCGCAAAGCGAGTCTGCTCAAAGAGTCCGATCCGAACTTCACCGGCAACGACACCGCCGAAGGAGTGACGGCGATTGTCAGCATCAAACATCGCGAGCCGCAATTTGAATCGCAAACGAAAGTGAAGCTGATGAACCCCGAAGTGGCGACGGCGGTGCAGCGAGTCGTCGTCGAATCGCTCGGCGCGTTCCTTGAAGAGAACCCGCGCGAAGCGAAAGCGATTGTCGAAAAATGTTTAACGTCGGCGCGGGCGCGTGATGCGGCGCGTAAGGCGCGCGATCTTGTTATTCGCAAGAGCGCGTTAGAAAGCATGACATTGCCCGGCAAGTTAGCCGATTGCTCCGAGCGCGACGCGGCGAAGTGTGAGTTGTATATCGTCGAGGGCGACAGCGCTGGTGGATGTTTTGATGGAGACACGTTAGTTGCTTTAGCCGATGGACGTTCCTTGAGCTTTAGAGAAATCGTTGCCGAGCAATCCGAAGGTGTTGAGCATTTTTGTTACACCATTCGAGACGACGGGCGAATCGGTTTGGAACGCATTGTCAACGCGCGAATGACGAAACGAAATGCGTTGGTGGTTAAAGTGACTCTCGATAACGGCGAGACACTGATCTGCACCCCCGATCACCTGTTTATGTTGCGTGATGGTTCCTATAAACCCGCTGCCGAGTTGCATCCCGATGATTCGCTTATGCCGTTGTATCGCAAACTCTCGGACACCAACGAAACGGGGATCACGATTGACGGTTACGAAATGACATGGGATCCACGATCTGAGACTTGGTTGTTCACGCACGTCTTGGCAGATTGGTATAACCGTTGGCAGGGGGCGTACGCCGAAGCAGATGGCGATCACTGTCATCACTTGGATTTCAATAAACTTAATAACAATCCTACCAATATCCAACGTATGCCATCTAAAGAACATCTAGCATTGCATCGCACGCATATTGGGCGCACATTACATCGCCCCGATGTGTTTGAGAAATTACGGGCACTCAAGCAAACAGTTGAGTTCCGCCTCAAGATGAGCGAACGCATGAAGCATCCTGATACACGGCAGACACTTTCGACTAACGCTAAAGCGCAATGGGCAAATGAAGCATACAAAACTTATATGACAGAGAAGTGGCGCGAATTTTACGAAAACAATGAGGAGTATCGTCAGCAGAATCGCGATCAACTAGACGAAGCACAACGCACCCATTGGGGAGATGAAGAGAATCGGCGTGAGCAAGCCGAGCGCACGCACAAGTTTTTTGAAGAACATCCTGAAGCGCGAGAGTATCTATCGGAGATTGCTCAACAACAGTGGCAGGATGAAGAATTATTGAAGTGGCGGCGCGAGAAGACACGCGAACAGTGGACGCCTGAGTTTCGCCAAAGTCGTTTGGCGGCTCTGAATGAAACTTATTATCGCAAGACGATTGCGGCGTTGAAGCAATTTGAAATTGAGAAAGGTCATATTAACCTAGAGGCTTATCAAGCGCACCGCTTGCAGACCCGTGATAAATCTCTTTTGCGTTTCGACTCATTCTGTGAGCGTTATTTCGATAAGGATGAACAACGCGCGTGTGAAGCAGTAGCGAACCATAATCATCGTCTCCTTTCAGTGGAATCGCTTGATGAGCATGTGGACGTGTATGATCTTGAAGTGCCGCACTCGCACAATTTTGCGTTAGCGAGTGGCGTGTTTGTTCACAACAGTGCCAAGCAAGGACGAGATCGTCACTTCCAAGCCATCTTGCCTTTGCGCGGAAAAATTTTAAATACCGAACGCACACGGCTTGATAAAATTTTAGGCAACAACGAAGTGAAATCGTTGATCTCGGCGTTGGGTACCGGAATCGGCGAAGGGTTTGACTTAACGGGGTTACGGTATCACCGTGTGATTATCATGACCGATGCTGACGTTGACGGCTCTCACATCCGCACATTGTTGTTGACGTTCTTCTTCCGTTACATGCAAACGCTGATTGAAGGCGGGTATTTGTACATCGCCCAGCCGCCGCTCTATCGCATCGAACACAAGAAGACGGCGAAGTATGTATATAGCGACGCCGAGAAAGATAAAACCTTGAAAGAGATCGGGGCGGGCGCGGATAAAGCCTCTATTCAACGCTATAAAGGTTTGGGCGAGATGAACGCCGAGCAATTGTGGGATACGACAATGGATCCCGCCAACCGCACGTTGTTGCAGGTGATGATCGAAGACGCCGCCGCCGCCGATCACACCTTTGATATGTTGATGGGCAGTGAAGTTCCGCCAAGAAGAAAATTCATTCAGACACATGCGAAAGATGTGAGGAATCTCGATATATAATAAATGTTGCTTTTCACAGTTAATGAGACCGTGAGCATAGTTAGTGAGACTGTAAGCGTAGTTAATGAGACTGGCTAACGCACAGTTAATGAGACTAGACTAACGATCTTGATTTTGGCGTAAATAGTGATACTGTCATAAACATCTCTTTCTGGGTTTTCATTTTTCGCAGTTAGTGCGACTAGGCTAAAAGCATATACAGGGGAAATTGATGAGATTGTTCAGAATTGCTCTGTACACCAAATTGAGAATTGCTGCCTCTTTGGTTGGTGTGATCTGCCGTGCGATGTTATTGTCAAAACCAAGTTTTTAATTGCTCTTGTTAAAGTCAGTGATACTTTCCAGTAAAAACAGATATTGCCTACTCCGATCAATCCCCGGCCCCGACATTGGCTTTACCTTCCCTTGCTTGATCCACTGCACCATTTGACTCCGTCCAATCCCCATGCGTTTTGCCAACTGCGGCGCTGTCAAACGATTCCCTGGTCGTAATCGCTCCACATCTTCACGGTGAAACAGATAGCGATGGCAACCGTTGATCCTTTCACTTGCTACTGGCTTGAGTCGCCCATAACGCGCCCACTTTTGTACCGCTAAAACGCCGATACGCAAAATTCGAGCCGCTTCTTCGGTGAAGATGTACTCGGATTTAAACCTTTCAACCTCTGAACGCGAGCAAAAGAACGCATTACTATAATGGGCATCGGACCTTATTAATCCTGACTTGGCCCACTTGGAAACTACAGTCGACTTTACTCCCATTATCTTAGCCACATCTGTTAGTGTCATCCACTCATTGCGCTGTAAGATGCGTTCGCGCAGATGTTTGATAGCGTAGATTGGAATGCGGAGACTCAAGATAAATTTTTTCACATCTGGTTCGGCGTAAATAGGGTAGTCAGAATTAATGAACTCATGCAGGATAGAAGCTGCGTTTAACCCAACACAAGCTAAAGATTGAGCAGATTCAGTCAAAGTTAACATTGTATCGTCTCCTTTGAGTGCTTGTGAGTTTTTCATTTCTAGTGTTGCTAAGAAATCGACGACATTTTGATGATCGAATAGCCATTCTTGGCTCATATCAGTAGAGGGCCCACGCAAAACCCGAAGAGCGCCAACTTTTACTAGATCTTTCACTATTTCCTTGGATGCGCCAAGTAGTTCTATTGTTTCTTGTAACGAAATTCCGTTGTTCCATGTCGCTTTGAGAGAACGAATCGCTTTAGGGTTGAATACGAGTTGAGGGACCTTATAAGCATCGAATAAGCAGTTATCTAGCTTGCCAAGTTGGATAAGACGATTCAGCGTTGCTGCTGAAACATTCAACTTTTTGGCTGTAACGGTTTTGTCCCAACAACGAAAATGTTTTTTTAATTTAGGGTTTGTAGCTACGCGCTCGGTTCTGTAGATCAACGCTGCTGGCACATTCCCACTAAGAAGAAATTCGTCAAAGGACTTTTGAACAAATTGTAGTTGTGGATGCTGCCATCGTTTAAGAATCCATGTGCTATAGAGTGCACCCAAGTATATGCTTAGCCCAGAATGATAAGTGGAGCGAACGCGGTAATCTCGGAGGAATTGGTGAAAACCATATGGCCAGTTCTTGAAACATGCAAAGGCTACCTTGTTGAAAACAAAGCTGGTATTGCTCCCGCGCTCTTTTTGCATAGCGGTTCCTTGTAAGGTCGAGTTTTGCGTAAGGCGCAAAAGGCTGTCCTGATCTACTTTGGGGTGTTGTAATGAGTGCCGTATTCCTCTTACAAATTGATAGAGCGCATAAACCGAGGATTTACTAATGGCATGATATGCCTGTGGCATATCGGCGATCTGTATTCCTAGCGCCCAGTTTTGAATCGCGCGCTCTGCTAATAAACCGGCAGGATCGTTCGCAAGCAAGGGTGTTGCAAAGGAGGCTAACGATGCCCTACACTTTTGGCAGCGGCATTCCACAATTTCTGTAATTGACAGCGTGCTTTGACATTGGGGGCAACCTTCAGCTAGCAGGCATTGATGCCTGAGACAGACAGAAGTGGTGTCAAGCAACCAGATCAAACGATGATAGGGCTTTTCGCTTAAGCACTGAGAGCAAAATTTTAGAGGTACTCTTCGCCACTGTGTAGAATAAGCCAACGAGTCAAAGATAATAAATTGACTTCCGTTAGGGAAGATATATTTTTTTTGTTGAACCGATAAGAATAGTATCGCCGGTGCAAACCGATGATCACTTGCCGCGATCAAATCGGCTGGATCTATTTGGGTGAGTTGTGCGAGGTCAATAAACTCCTTCACGCTGAAGGGGAGACATGCTTTATTACTAAACGAGGCATGCCCATATCGTTTTTCCAGAATTTTTGCGATGTAGGATGCCTCAGGATAAAAATTAAGTTTCGCCAATCGTTCCATCAACGAAGGTAGTGACTCGCCTTCGTATAACGCCGTGCAGCGTGGTAACCCCTGCAATTTGCTTTGCATCATGCCCGACCTTGACGGTGTTTAGGCGGGGGCGTTGGAGCTATGAATCGATCAGTCGTGGGTACCGTAAATGGATTGACCTTGTGTGGTAAATGTTGCGCGAGTCGTTCGTCAAACGCGAGGGCAAGCAAATCGAGGGTCATAGTCTTAATACCGCGCTCCTCAGCAAAGACTTCGGCATAGCGAATGAGATTCATAATGTTGTTCACTATCCCATCTGTTGCGTAATACATTCGGTAAAGAAGTTCTGTCCGACGGAGTTCAGTGGAGAAGCGCATACTGATGGTTTGTTCAGCGTATTCCACAAACCGGGCAAATTCTTGGATTGTCCCCGGCTTTTTGGGATCCCATTTGAATGGTTCGAGCTTTCTACGGATCGCAAACAAGCGTGAAAGTTGTGAGTTGGCGTGAAGAATGAGATCAACTTTGCCCTCAATCCCCACGACCATGACCGGCACGCCCGTTTCTTTGATCAGCACTTTGAGCCAGTCAGAAACTTTCGCTAAAATGCGATTCGTTTCAGTGTCGATCAGGTGATGAAAATCGTCCAAGATGATCAGCTTCACGCCGCACCCTTTAATCAATCCTACGAGGCGCAAGTTCATTGAACCTATAGTACCTTTTTCTGCTAAGGGGTCTTTGAGACGGTACAGGGCGAGGGTGGAAACAGTTTTGATTGTGGCAGGCGATGGCATTTCAAGATAAAGCACTGGAATGCACCAACCGTCTTTCGTCTCGACTTCAGGGAAGGCATTTGCCAATGTTTTGGCAATCGTGGTTTTCCCTGCTCCAGGCGGTCCATCTAATGCGATGCATTGGGCTTCACCAAAACGAGGCGACATCCGTTGGCAGCGATCAATGTCATGCTGAATCTCCTTGAAACGCGGGTATTGAATAATGGCGTCTCGCCTAATGTTTTGCTGAGAGGTGATGGTCATAAGAGTTTTGTCCTTGCTCAATTGAAGTTATGATGGACGGGTAGATTCTTCTTGATAAATGATGTTCCACTCATCGCTCTTTTCGATTTGATCTGGAGTGAGCATATCGTCGTCAAGTGGTGGCAGGGGCGCGATAGGCAGCTGAGATTCAACAATTTCTGGTGTGGCTGGTGGTAATGTCGATGCAGGGGCAAGGAGAGAAGTGTTAGCCAGAGGCGATCTCTCGGCGAGGCTCGGCGGTTCGCCGCTCGTTTCCCAACGTGCAACTTTCTTGCGGGCGTTGAGCCGCTTGCGATGGCGCGCGGCATCTACTATGTTTTGAATATGGCGTTTGGCTTGCCCTAGCCCAATTAAATCCGTGCGATCTCCCGTCGCAGCTTGGTACTGTTTGATAATCTTATGTTTCCATAGCGACAAACCATTGGTGTAGCCGAGAGGGTCTCTAGCTGGAGCGGTGATATACGTCTTGTCGAATGGGTTGAAGAGGTATAGACGGCTGATGTCACCGGGGTGATATTTGATTTTGACATCTTCTCCTTTGAGTTCATGCCGCAGATAACTCAAGTCACCGCCATCATAAAAGATACCTTCCCATTCAATTCCTTGCGGCTGGAGTTTGCGGGTTGTAGTTTGTCCTAATAAGATCAACAGTTCCTCTGAACTAGCGGGAACGCGAGGCAGAAAACCGTTTTCGATGGCGCGTTCCCATTGGCGAGCCGGAACGCCGTGCAAGCCTTCATGGAATCGCTCGGCATAAATATCCAAAAGGAAGATATGCAAAATTTGTTTGAGATCGCCTAGCGTAATACACGCTTGCCCGACGCTATCGTAATCACCACGCTCCTTGATATTAGAAAAAGTTGTGCCGGGGAGACCGTGCAAGACCGTAGTAACGGTTCTCATCTTCCGCTCGATCTTGCCTTTGTAGTGAGGGCGGCGAATTGGCATTTGTTCCAGCACAGTATTGAGGGACAAGCAAGCATTGGCTAAACCGGTGCCGATAAATTCTTTGCCATTATCTGTCACCAATGTAGACATCACGCCGTAAGAAAGCCACTCATGCGCCGTGCCATACTTTTCTTTCATGCTCTCTTTGGGCCTGATGGCGTCATAGAGACACTCCATTACGGCGTAATAACTTGGGGGCTCAAAACCAATATATACGCCGAGAGGGTAGCGTGTAGCAGTGTCCATGCAATCTGTAAGCGTCGGGCGTCCAACGGGTAAATTATCTTGTTCATCAATTACCATCACATCGAGCAAGGTATGATCAATTTCAGCTCTCTCTAAAGGCGAAGTTGCTCGCACGCCTTCACCATATTGAGCGAATTGTTGGTCCGCAGCGCGTTTTCCATGTTTCGCGGCGAAGACCAACTTCAAATCAAGTTGATCAATGCGGCGCACAATCGTCGAGCGGTGCGGGCGTTTCAATTTTTCGTTAGCGGCGCGAGTCTGATTTTCTTCGCTGACACGTAAAGCAACTTCATGTAACACATCGTCTACTGTCTTCTTCTCGCGGGAGAGATACTTTTCTCGAATGACCGCATCAATGATGCTATTCACTTCGCCGCCAACGCGATGCGAATCCTTGCCGCCGCGATCTTCAAAGTCGGGTACTAAAGCGCGCACGTCGCGCCCACTGTTTTCATAATCTCTAATCCAACGGTAAACAGAGGCGATACTCAGGGTATAATCCGCGACGATGAATCTGTCCAAGACTCTCGCTTGGATGAGCTGGCAAATATGCTCTTTCACGTTTTGACGCGTGCGTTTTGGCATGTCGAGTAAAGGTGTAATGACGGCATGACGAAAACGCGCAATGTTTGCCTCTCGTTCGGGGTAGTCCGAGAGATCGAGATAGCGGGCGCGCGAGGATCCAGGTGCAGTATCTTTCTTAATGTGCTTGCCTTCTTCAATAAAAGTAAGATTGCCATCAAAGAGTTCTTGGACTAGCTTACTGATACTCGCGGTAGCGACCGCTCCTGTGGTCATGTTTTCCAAATTTGCTTGTTGGTTTGAGAGCAAGTGTTGAATTTCAAAAACTTCGTTCTGCCATTTGAGTTGCTTGCCTGTTGCAAAGCGTTGGGATGTCATACCTCACCTCACTGAAAACTAAATAGTTGGTAATGTGCTTGGTAAGTAAACGAGTGATTGACCGGAGATCGGCGCGTGTTCCAGAGAAAGGGCGATCTCGTGATGAAATGCCATTTGCAATAAGCACGTTTGAATTAAGGTATCTGGCTGTGAAGGGTCACTGCGGATTATTTGTTGAAACTCGCGGATTGTGCGGGGCGAAGTCCATGACAGCAGGAGCGCAAATATCTGTGCTTTGATTTCGGGGCGAACGTTGTAGCTCGCGTGGCGTGTTAGCAGTTTGATGTTTTGTAATCTGAAACCTGAACGGAGATCAGTGTCGGTCACTACCTCGAACTGCCAAGCGTATTCTTGGCAGAACTCATATGCGGCGGAAAACTTGATTTTGTTTTCAGGGTCGTTGACTAGGGCAGAGGGTTTGCAGTCAGTGAGGATGCGTTGTCCATTGCGAAGAAAATGAAAATCAGGTGTGTAATGGCGCACTTTGCCTTCATGCCGGTATTCGATGGTGAGAGGTTGTTCTTCGATAGAGGTAACATTGCTCTCGTAATCTAAGATGAATAGGTAATCACGCTCAATCGTGGACTCGAAACTGATCATGCGCTCCATCTTGCGTGAGGGAAACTTCCCGATAATGTTGTTACCATGATTGCGAACTTTTCTGACTGGCATATCGCTCGACTCCAATGTGTAGTAAAATTCATATATAACGCAAGAGCGAAATTGGCGAATTTGTATCTGTTGATATACATGAATAGAATATACGTTCTACTATTGTATACAATCCGATACATTAGTCAAGAAGGAGTATCGAAAATGCTACAAGTTATCCAAGAATATGATGCCCAACGTCGCCGCGAAGAAATTGCGAAGCGCATCCGCACTGCGCGGCAGCAATTTGGCATTACCCAGATCGAAGCAGCTAAATTACTTGGCTGTTCGCGGATAAAGTTGAATCGGGTTGAGAAGGGGAAAGTAGATGTATCCGCTGTTGAGTTGGATCGTTTGGCGTTGACGCTTAGCTTGCCCGTAAGCTTTTTCTACGCGCCTTCCAACGAGCCAGCTCACTGATGTTCAGTCGTAGTAAATGAGGGTTTAGGATGTTCTCAATAACTTCGGGAAAAGGACGGCGAATTTCGACCGATTGGCTTTTGTTTCGGACAGTCTCACTAACTTAGGTAGTGTCCCTGTAACGGGCAGGTGACATTTTTAAGGTTGTTTCCATTGAGATCGCGGTGGTACACGAAAACTTAGCAGTTCATCAATCGTCCAAACATGATCAGTAAACCCAGCGGCCATAGCGGGTGTCATCGGT
>ORJL010455662.1_pt1 | contig 11512 bp, 11 predicted proteins | sample 1779941 | NCBI WGS metagenome assembly ORJL01 (sample SAMEA104232317, study PRJEB22302) | groundwater metagenome | biome: forest; feature: aquifer; material: groundwater | place: USA | collected 2011-08-07 | depth 5.8 m | reverse complement strand
GCACGCATTCCATTCACCAAAGTCACCTTTACCGCTTCGGCAGACGGTGATGTAACGGTAAATGGTTTGGTGGTTGAACGAGTCGGACAGTCAATTGACGCGGCTCTTGACAGTGTTGTGCTACTTGACGAAGATGGGACACAACTCGGTCTCTCAAAGACACTGAACTCACAACATCAGACAACCTTAGCCCAATCATTTGTGGTTAAGGCAGGACAGTCACGCACCATGACACTTGCGGCCAATCGTCCAACTTCAACTACAGCAGCCCATGCAGGTATGGTAGTTGCTCTTGCGTTGCAAAAGGTAAACACTTCAGCAACGGTCAACGGCTCATTCCCAATCACGGGAACGGCACAGACCATCAATGAAGGTTTAACTATTGGAACCGTGACAACCGCACGTGGTTCAGTTGACCCAGGTACATCAATTACGAAAGAAGTCGGCATTACCGGCTATACTTTCTCGGCAATTCGAGTTACCGCAGGATCAGCTGAAAACGTTAGACTTCGTTCAATCCGCTTTAATCAGACCGAATCAGCAAGTCAGGGAGATCTTGCTAATGTGAAGATTTATGTAGACGGCACTCCATATGAACCCGTTGTAACGGATGGCGGGCAGTACTACATCGCTACCTTCGGAACAGGACTTGTTCTTGAGAAGGGTTTCTCAAAGGAAATCTCCATCAAGGGTGATGTCATCGGAGGTTCGGGACGCAAGGTTGACTTTGATATCGCGAAACGTACCGATATTGATGTTGTTGGGGAACTGTACGGGTATGGCATTATGCCAGACTTCGGTTCAGGAACCAATACTACGCTTGATGATGCGCAGGTAACCACCGCGGATGACTACTACTATGATGCATCGGTACTCACGATTGATGTGGGAAGTATGAACATTTCCACCTCAAATGCGTCACCCTCACAAAATATTGCTGTCAATACACAGAGTCAGCCACTCGGTTCTTTCATTGTTGATGTAAAAGGAGAGGCAATCACGGTAGGACGCCTTGCGTTCAATGTGAGTATGCGCCTTACGGGCGCCGAATCGGCAGATGACGTTGATGACATCACGAACATTACGCTCGTTGATGCAAACGGCGCAGTAGTTGCGGGTCCGGTTGATGGAACTGCGGCTGATAGCTCATATACGGCTAGCAATGCCACTGGTTCTTTCGTCTTTTCTGATACCGTGACCTTCCCTGTCGGGCAGAATACCTATTACCTCAAAGGCAAGATCGGTACGGATGTTGACAATAACACCACCATTCAGGCATCAACTACTCCGTCCAGTGACTTTGCGACCGTGCGAGGAGTAACGACGGGTAAAACAATTACACCGGCTCCAGCATCTTCACTTGATTTCGGCACAATGACACTGAAGTCCGGTGCACTTACGGTAAGTAGCTTAAGCCAGCCCTCGGCACAGACTATTATCGCGGGCGGAAAAGGTATTGAGTTCGCTCGGTACTCTATTGACGCTACCGCCTCAGGTGAAGATATCCGCATAACCACGCTTCCGCTTGACTACTCAACGAACGGAACTGCGACCGATCTCACGAACTGTCAGCTTCGTGACGGTACAAAAACCGGCGCATCGTTCACAACAGGTTCAAACACGAAGAATCCATCGGCTGTTTCTTCAACAACCACCTTCACCTTTGACGGCACAGGTCTCATTGTTCCCAAAGGTACCAGTAAGACTCTGTCTCTCACCTGTGACCTTAAGAATGGTGTTACCGCGAAATATTACTGGGGTATTGCTGCAACGGCAGATAACGGTAGCTGGACAGGAGCCACAGGTCAAGCTTCTGCTTCAACTATAGAGGAGGCCTTTACTCGTGGAGCAGGTCTTGCGATGACTGCGTCTTCGGGCGGGTCATACACCGTTACAGCAGACAGTTCAGGAACGTATGACTATCGTGCGGTAAAGGCGGGAACGCTCAATGTTCCGCTTGCGGCATTCAGATTTGAAGCCGACCTTACGGAGGAACTTATGCTTCAGCAAATTGCGCTTCAGCTTGGCAACACTGCATCCAACTCTCCGAATGACCTTGAGGGTAGGAAAGTTACTTTCTGGGTTGATGGGGTAGACGTTGGTGAAGCTACATTTGGTGCAAACACTGACTATGCAACCTCAACTCTGCGCACCAAGGTGAAGCTCGGCAAAGGTCCTGCTGGCTCGAAAGTTATTGTGGTCAAGGGCGACCTTCGCGTCCATGATGCGAACACCAATGATACTAGTACGGCGGATAACGGCGGATACGGTGCATTCTTAGCGGTAACTTACGACGGCAGCAACCGAACAGCTCCGGATGGTAATTATGCCCTTGGTGTTGATTCAGGTGCTAACATTAGTGGACATGCCACGGATGTTACAACAAACGGCGTACGTGTCTTCGGAAATGTCCCCACCATCAAGGTGAAAGATTTGGGCTCAAACGCTCTCAACTCGGGTGACTCGATGCTCTACAAGTTCACCGTTACCAATCCAGGAGCTCAAGACCTGATGATCTACAAGGTCAGCTTCGGTGTTTCGACTTCAGGACCGACTGCATTCAATGTTCAGGACTTTGACCTCAAGGGTGCTGGCGTGTCCGCGGCGACGGTGGTTGACGCAGTCGACAAAGAGACAGCGGGAAATGATCTTGACGCGGTAGAAATTGTCTTCAGCGCCAACGAAGCACGGCGAGTGCCGGCCGGTGGTAGCAAAGAGTATGTCTTGTCGGCTACTGTAGCCGGACTTACTCCCGCAACCGCTAAATCTTCCATCACCGTGAAGTTGCTCAAAGATACGGCATTTCCGACCCCGGTCGCAAACAATTTCTTGATGAGTTCAACGACAGGTGTCAACTTGGTGACCGCAACCTCTACCAACAACTTCATCTGGTCACCATTCTCTACGACCAGTCCGACAACCGCGGCTTCCGCTGAGTCAAATCTCGACTGGACGAACAGCTACGGTGTTCCGGTGTATGACAAAGCTGTGGACTACACAGGTGGTACACTTATTCCTCCGACCGGAAGCGTGTCAAGTCAGTCATCTTCTGACTAAGCGACGATTTGTCTAGCCGATTGCTTGTGACTTTCGGTTAGCACATCAAAACCCCCTTTGACTACGGTCAAAGGGGGTTTTGCGTTATCTGTATATTCACTGCGAATGACGAAATACATTATAGCACCTCTCTTTTTTGCCGTTTTCATCACATTCGGCTATACTTACCCATTATGAAAACAAAACAAATTATCTCCATTGCTATAGGAATAATGCTTGTTGGTGGAGCATTCTGGATTATTCGCACTGGTCAATTACGAAACAAAAATGTAACTAGTAACCCGCCTTCTCCCAGCGTATCCGAGTGGACTCCTGATAATAGTGTAGCAACCAGTAGCGACAGCGGAAAAGCAGAGATTGTTGTCTCACCTGGAATTAACATTACATATAACTACGCTACGGAGACACCACGTTCGAAATCGGAGGATACACAGTCGTACGCAGACGCTCCATTACTCAACCGACCCGTTTTCGTTCCTCTCGGATTTTCTCCCGAGGTAGCTTCTTCAACGAGAGCAGATATTGCTACGCTTATTGACGCTATCAAAAAAAGCCCTGGAAATGGGGCTTTGTGGGCAAAACTAGGCATGAAACGGAAGGGTATTGAGGATTACGAGGGGGCGCGGGAGGCGTATGCATACGCACTTAAACTTATGCCCAATAATGCCGTAGTTTCGGAAAATCTAGGCGTTATTTATGCGGATTACCTTAAGGACTACCAAAAAGCAGAGCAGTATTTCCGTCTCGCTATTACTATGGATCCATCGGTAGGTTATAGGTACGTGCGCCTGTTTGAACTGTATACCTATGCGCTCGAGGACGCTGAAAAAGCAAAGGAGGTTCTGATAGAAGGAATAAGTGCAGTTCCTGGAGATGTTAGTCTGAAGACACTGCTTGAGAATCTAAAGTAGATTAAGCACATCCTTTACCGTATGGTCTCAACCACAGGGTATTTGATTCAAACTTACGCATTTTGGCGTTCTTGTTTTTCCTCTTGTTCAAAAACAATGAGAATTGATATACCTTCACACAAGAATCGGTTACTCCTTATTGCCCGCCTTCGGTAATGCCACTTATCCACAGGTCGCCTTTACCACCCCTTCCTTCAAGGTGGTATAATTTTGTTGAGTTTACCCTGGCTTGTTGAGCAAGCAGGTCCTCACTTATTATATTTTTCGTCGAGAAAGTATTTTATTAGATTTTTATAAGAATAAAACTTTATATGTCAATGAAAAGTTACGTTTCGCTTTTCAAGAACAGCCGATTTCAGTCTGCCCTTATGGGGGCGGTGTTGGCGGTTCTTTTTACCACTGTTTCAGTGTACGGAGCCACGACGATTAGTACGAATATAAGCACAGAAGGAACCCTTTCGGTTACGGGGGCAAGCACCTTAACGGGTTTGACCACGATGGGGTACGCTTCGTCGACCGGACAATCTCTAACCCGTAACATCACGGTTGGCGGTATGTCCACCACAACCGGCTCGAGTGGCAATGTTGAACTACGCGGTGGTTTAACCGTTGGTGACGCGACCGCCAATAGTCTTGCCGGTACCATTTTGCTTGCAGGATATACGACGGCGCTTGAACCGACTGGTGTAACGCAAGGGACCATCTATTACAACTCCACGAACAAGACGCTTAAGATGTTTGACGGCTCTAACTGGTTTACCGTCGGCACAACTACAGGCGGTCTTAGCTTAAATACTAATAATATTCGACTTGATGACGTGACGCGTCGGAACATGACGCTTGGCACGACAACCCAGCCAAGCGCAGGTAAAGCATTAGTAACTCTTGAAGCCACGACGACTGCGTCAATCCCGCTCTCAATAGTTGGATACAGCGGTCAAACAGGACATCTGCTGGATGTTTTCAATGGGAGCAGTATTTCGAGCCCTAAACTTCTCTATATAAGCTCTTCCGGAGGACTCTTTGCTTCAAGCACGGGTGCATTTGGAGGGACTCTTACGGTAGGTGGAGCAGTTACGGCGACCTCTACTCTAAATGTTACAGGACTCACCACGCTTGGTTTTGCCTCTACCACGGCCATTTCTCTCAACGGAGCAGATTCCAATTTTATGGTTAATGGGTATGCGACAACCACCGCGTTAAACGGTAACATCGCGACAGCAGGAACACTCACGGTGGTAGGAACATCAAACTTTACTGGAGTTGCTACCATAACATACGCTTCTTCCACCTCATTCAGCACATCCGTTGCCAGCACGACAAATCTTACACTCGGAGCAGGGTCAACCCTTGCAGGTATGATCTTCGGAACCTGCGATGTCTCGCAAACCCAAATTACCGCGAGTACCACAAGGGGTGTACCATGTACGGGTGCGACCGGCATCACAACCGCATATAAGGTGTTTGTTTCCGCTACCAGTACGCTTGCGACAACTACGCTGACAAACCATATATTCGCGGTTACAGCCGCCTCTTCTACCGGAAGTGCCACCATAGGCATTGAAATTGCCAATTTGTCAGGTATGACGCTTACTCCGGCAGGCACTCTTAACTTCTGGGCGGTTCGCTAGGCATGACTCGGTAATCACGTACATTACTAATTCATGCTCACGAACATTATGAAATTTAAGCATTTAATTGCCATAGTACTGGGTGTCGCCTTTGGCGTCGCGCCTTCCGTGAGCTATGCCGCGTATAATGATGTGACACTGACTTCTTCTACTGTGATAACGGTGGCGTCTGGAGTCAGCTTCAATGTCGCTGGAGCGAATGCCTCTATTCAATCAATCTCGGTTTCAGGAGATGTGATTACGGTTACAATGCCAGGAAACTCATATCTTAAGATCACTTCAACAAGTCGGCGTACACTTTCTGCTCCTAACCGTAGTTCGGTAACCCAGACAAGTACCTGTACCGATTCTCTTGCCACAGATGTATTTGAAACACCTTCGGCTGTTAGCGCAGAACTCACATTTGGTATCACTGTGGATGCAGCTACCTGTACGGTTGGAGGAACTGTAGGCGGCGGCGGAGGAGGAGGTGGTGGCGGCGGCGGAGGGGGTGGCGGAGGTGGACCATCTTCTTCAGGGAGGGCACAGAAACAATATCCCGACGGAACCATAGTTTTTCTTGACGAAACAGGGTCTGCAGAAAAAGTCAAAGCACTTGACGCGAAGTTTGCGGTTAAGCCGACTACGACTGGTGCTGGGGCGGTGATAACGGGAACTCCCGGAACACAAGCTCAAGTTTCTTCTCCGGTAGCACGAGCGGCGATTTCCGGAACCGTAACCCGTTTACTCACGAAAGGAATGACGAATCCGGGAGTCAAGACACTCCAACAGATATTGAACAGCGACCCTGACACGCAGATTGCTTCAAGTGGCACCGGTGCTCCGGGAAAGGAGACAACCTTCTTTGGTCCCGCAACACTCAAAGCCATCCAGAAGTTCCAGGTGAAGCACGGACTCGCGAAACCGGGCGATGAAGGGTACGGAAATGTCGGTCCGAAGACGCGCGCGAAGCTCAATGAAATCGCGGCAGGAGTAAGTTCTGCGCCGGCAGTGCCTCCAGCAACCGTGTCTACTCCGCCAACCCAAATATCCGCCACGGTGGTAACCGGCTCTATCTCGTCTCGTTCGCTTTCAAAGGGAGTCAAGCATGCGGAAGTCAAAATACTCCAACAGATTTTGAACAGCGACCCCGATACGACAATCACAGCAGTCGGCGCCGGTTCTCCCGGAAATGAGACTACCTTCTTCGGTTCGGCGACTCTCAAAGCCATCCAGAAGTTCCAGGTGAAGCACGGACTCGCAAAACCGGGCGATGACGGGTACGGAAATGTCGGTCCGAAGACACGCGCGAAGCTCAATGAAATTGGAGCAAGTTCTCAAGAAACGTCGCTCCAAAATCAGATAGATGATTCGCTGAATCAGGTCAAGATTCTTCAGGATCAGTTGAGAGTAACGCAGTAATATAGATGAAACGACGGAAACCGCCCCGCATCATGCGAGGGCGGTTTTTCGTTTTACGATAGAAGAGGTATACTGTACCAATGTTTAAACTATTTGATAAAGCATTCTGGAAATTCTTCTCCGGTTTTGTGCTTATTTTGGTAGTAAGTTTCTCCATTTTGACCGTCGTTGGAGTATTTAGGAGCGCGCAAGAACAGTACGCGGCTATTTGGGAAGCCGTTTCTGGCGCTCTATCTCGTTAAGAAAGATTTTGCTACGTCTTTGCGATGCGGAACCTTAGGGATTCCGTAAGGTTTCGCGTTATGACTGGACTGATTGACATTCCCAATTGTTCTGATACTCTTGTGATCATAAGGTCATAGACAGCAGACAGGAATACTGTTAGTTTCCGGCTACAGGTTGTTAGAGTCCTAACAGCTAAAAGCTTGAAGCTGACAGCTTCTGTAAGTTCTGCCGAGACAACCAAAGAAGCTTTTAGCGGTTAGTTTGTAGCTTCTAGGAATCTCCCAAGACCTTTTGGTCGTTCTTATTAGATACTAAAAGCTGACAGCTAGCAGCTGAAAGCTATCTACTGTGGCAATAACCAAACAAAAGAAAAGTGAGATCGTGGAGAGACTTAAGGGTATTTGGAAGTCGCCCTCGGTTGCGTTTGTCCAGTTCAACAAGTTGACGGTGGCGAACGCGCAGGAGCTCCGCCGGAAACTGCGTGAAGCCGGAAGTGGGTACTATGTCGCCAAGAAGACACTCATCAGGAAATCTCTTGAGGGTGGAGCGACAGGGGGTGAACTGCCGAACCTGGATGGAGAGGTGGCGGTCGCGTACCTTGAGACGGGAGATGATGTTACCGCGCCGGCACGCGAGATATTCGGCTTTGAGAGAAAGTTTGAAAAAGCCGTGAAGCTCATCGGTGGTATCTTTGAAGGAATGTTTGTCGGGCAAGAGAAAATTGTGTCACTTGCGATGATTCCATCACGACAAACGCTTCTCGCGCAATTCGCCAATTTGGTGAACTCGCCGATACAGCGGTTGGTGATAGGGTTGAATGAAGTGGCGAAGAAGAAGTTATAAGAAGCGGTTAGCGTTTAGCGGTTAGTGAGGGACGTTAAGAGTAGTTTCTTGTTACTAATCGCTAAACGCTCTACGCTAAACGCTAATCTAACATTTATGGCAGACGAAATAAAAACAGATGCTCCGGTTGAAGTGCCGGAAAAATTCAAGGCAATTATTGAGACAGTTGAGAAGATGTCGGTCATTGACCTCAATGAATTGGTAAAGACGTTGGAGAAAAAGTTCGGTGTGTCCGCGTCGGCGGTCGCGGTCGCGGCTCCGGCAGGAGGGGCGGGAGCGCCGGTAGGAGAGGAGAAAACAATCTTCACCGTTGAACTTACCGATGCGGGAGCCCAGAAGATCGCGGTCATTAAGGTGGTAAAGGAGGTACTCGCGATGGGACTCAAAGAGGCGAAAGACTTGGTTGACGCGGCTCCGAAGGTACTCAAGGAAGGAGTGAAGAAGGAAGACGCGGAGAAAATCAAGAAAGATATTGAAGCAGCCGGAGGGAAGGTGACATTGAAATAAGCTTATAGCTTTTAGCTGATAGCTTCTAGTAAGAAATAAAAACTGCCCGCGGGGATTTCTCCCTGCGGGCGGTTTGCGTTTGAGATTCTTACTTTTCGAGCAGGTGTTCCACCTGCTCTCGCGGAACAACCGCCAGTGCCGGACCTCCTTTATCTCCACCCTCCCAGAGGTAGGCGAAGCATATGCCAGTACGCCTGTCTTCAAAGTACACGATTCTTTCCGCTCTTGTTCGGATGGCTTGTTCTCGTAATTCCTCCCTGTGCTTTTGTTCATAGGAGATTCCAAAATGATTGGCGATAATAGCAAAAGCAATGAAGCAGAGTACTATCCCAATGAGCCAGATATTGTCGGTAATTTTTTCTTTCATTTTGTTTGTCTGTAGGTTCTGTTCTTGAGAAATACTGAAACAAAAATCCAAGCAAGGATTTCAAGGTATTTTCTGATAGATATGTTCGCATATATCTCTCTCTTTGTCAACTCCTAGCGCAATTTTGAGGTGGTGCTACACTAGGAAAGCTTTTAGCTGATAGCTTCTAGTAAGAAATAAAAACTGCCCGCGGGGATTTCTCCCTGCGGGCGGTTTGCGTTTGAGATTCTTACTTTTCGAGCAGGTGTTCCACCTGCTCTCGCGGAACAAGCGCCAGTGCCGGACCTCCTTCATCTCCGCCCTCCCAGAGGTAGGCGAAGCACAAGCCGGTACGCTTGTCTTCAAAGTACATGATTTTCTCCGCCCTTGTTCGGACGGCTTGCCCTCGTAATTCCTCCTTGTGTTCTTCTTCGTAAGCAGTTCTGCGATGATTACCAATAGCGTTAACGCCAATGATGAGACCGCATATTGCCACACCGATCCAGATTGGTTGAGTCTTACTTTTCATTTTGTCTGTAGGTTCTGTTGCCTTGAGAAATACTGAAACAAGAATCCTGCAAGGATTTTCAGGTATTTTCTGCTGTACATACTTGCATAGATATATCCTCTTGTCAACTCCTAGCGCAATTTTGAGGTGGTGCTACACTAGGAAAGCTTTTAGCTGATAGCTTTTAGGAAATTCTTGGTTTCTAGAAGCTAGAACCTAACAGCTATACGCTATGGATATTCTAGGCAAACTCTTCGGCTCTGAAGCAAAGGTCAGGATTATGCGCCTGTTTCTCTTTAACCCGGAGACGCCCTTTACCAATGAGGATGTTGCCGAGCGGGCAAAGACCAATCTCTCTATCGCGCGCCACGAGCTCTCGGTTTTGCGGAAAATGAAGTTGATACGGCGAAAGGGGTTTGTGAAGCGCGTGGTGAGTAAGAAGGGGAAGGTAAGCAAATTTGTCCGTATCCATACCGAAGGGTGGGTGCTCAACACCTCATTTTCGTATTTTTCCGAACTACAACGGCTTTTAATAGACGCCAGTCTCCTCAAGGGGGCAGAATTGGTTCGGAAATTAAGCTCTTCCGGACGACTCAAACTTTTGATCACGGCGGGTATTTTTATCCAAAATTCGGATAGTCGCGTGGATCTCCTGATTGTGGGAGATCATTTGAAACGAGGTTCGCTTGAACATACGATTCGCGCTATTGAGTCGGAGATGGGGAAGGAGCTTAAGTATGCGGCGTTTGAGACGGGGGAGTTCAATTATCGGCTCGGTATGTACGATAAACTGGTACGGGATATCCTTGATTATCCTCACACGGTAGTGTTGGATAGACTCGGGTTGCCACCGGTCATAGGAGAAGGCAGAGAAAGGAGCTTGTAGCTCTCAGCTTCTAGCTTTTAGAAGCAAAAGCAAGGCAGTGCTCTAAATATGGAGCACTCTTGTTGTCTTTTCCATATTCTATGTTCTATGTTTCATATTCTATACTTCATCCCTTCACTGTGGATAACTGGTTACATTTCCGGTGTCATTGTGCGGTATAATTATCCCGTGCAAATTCAAACCAGATAAAGGTCGGAGAAGCCTAACGCACTTTTAAGAGTGTTGGCTTGTTATTTGGCGCTTTATTCATTAATACTCATCCTCGGTCGCACGGTGCGACTGCGGTGAAATATAAGATTTTTATGTTAGAAATTTGGAGCAGTGGTCTTCGAAGTTCATTCGTTGATCTGTGGGCTGGGGTGGTATCGTTCATCCCAAATCTGATAGTAGCACTCATTATTTTCGTTGCTGGTTGGGCTATTGGCAGTCTTTTGGGTCAAGTAGTATCTCAAATTGTTCGTTCGCTTAAGATTGACAACCTTCTCCGAAGCGCGAAAGTGGATGAAGTGCTCAAGCGCGCCGGTTTCAATCTTGATTCGGGTCGTTTTCTCGGCGAATTGGTAGAGTGGTTCGTCATCGTGGTGTTCCTCGTAGCGTCGCTTGATGTACTGGGACTTACGCAGGTGAACACATTCCTTCGCGATGTGGTCCTGACCTATCTTCCGCAGGTGATTGTAGCGGTGCTCATTCTTCTCGTCGCGGTAGTCATCGCTTCTGCGATGCAACGCCTCGTGGTAGGTTCGGCAATGGCGGCGGGAGTTCGGTCAGCCAATTTCTTGGGTTCCATCACGAAGTGGGCGATCTGGATCTTCGCGGTACTTATGGCGCTCTTCCAACTCGGAATCGCGGTCCCGTTCGTGCAGACCCTTTTCACCGGCTTTATCGTGGCGCTTTCGCTCGCCTTCGGTCTCTCGTTTGGTTTGGGAGGTCAGCAAGCGGCGGCGGAGTTCTTGGATAAGGTACGCAGTGAGATAAAGAGTCATCAGCGTTAGACAAAAAGAGTATATCGTTAAAAACCGCCCCGCATTATGGGGCGGTTTTTCGTTTACTTTTTTGATAGATACTAATCCGCCTATGATACGAATCTGCGAATACCTACGAATGGGAACACCCTGCGCTCCTGCCTGCCTGCGCCGAAGCGTCTTCGGCAGGCAGGCGCAGGGTTATTCGGTGCGGCCTGCAGGGTTTGACGCCCAG
>ORJL011215197.1_pt1 | contig 11514 bp, 11 predicted proteins | sample 1779941 | NCBI WGS metagenome assembly ORJL01 (sample SAMEA104232317, study PRJEB22302) | groundwater metagenome | biome: forest; feature: aquifer; material: groundwater | place: USA | collected 2011-08-07 | depth 5.8 m | reverse complement strand
CGCGGGTGGCGCGGCCGCGCGCGGGGGTGGGGGGGTCCACCCCCCCCACACATCCCCCCCCGCCGGTACGGGCGTGAGCGTTCAGGCGACCGCCTGCGATTACGCCGGCAACTGTGCCAGCAAGACCGTGCCATTCGGGCCGTTGTAGCCGGCCAACCGCAATCAAACGTTACGGACCGCCCAGGGCGGTTGCAGCTAGGCGTGCACGCGCCGCCGAACTTTGTGCAAGCCTCGTCCAACGGGGGCAAGCCTGCCGGCGCCGCGGCTCGGCAAACCGGATTCGAAGTCGACGGGACACCAGAGCTGCGTTACCCCAATTCATGGGTGATCGCGGTCGCCGTGGCGCCGTGGCGCCGTCGCACGTGTAACGTGTAACAGGCAGACCCTGTGGGGACGACCCCCTCGATCCGCGCCACAATCGCGCGCGACGGTCACTGGCGTGGGTGCTGCGCGATGACGAACGACTGTCCGAGGCCCTTGCGCTCATGCAGGAGGCGGTCCGCATCGATCCGTCGGACGTGCTGGCATGATCTGGCCTACGTCTACGAGCGCGGCTGGGACTTTACGCGCATGGCGGAGGAGCTGAATGCCGTGATCGCGGTACGGCCGTTTTCCAGCGTGCTGATTTCGCACGCCGGTCTCATGGCGAAGTGGAAGGGCGATCTCCCCGCGATGCGCGCGACGCTCGACCGGCTGGATTCACTCGATCGCGGCGACGACAGCGCGGTGTTCATGGCGATGTGGTGCGGCCTGCTCGAACGCCAGCCGGTGCGCGTGCTCGAGGCGGCCGGCCGGACCACGCGCGCCTACCTTGAGGGGCCGGATTTCACCGGGCACAAGGCGTGGCTGCCCGCGCTCGCCCAACTGATCGCCGGGCGCAGCGTCGCGGCGCGCGAGCAGTGGGAGGCGGCGGAGGCCGTGCTGCGTGAGCGCCTCCGCACCGACGCCGGACAGCAGTCGATGCGCGTACAACTCGCCACCACGCTTGCGTGGCTCGGTCGCGCGGACGAGGCGGCGCGTGAACTCGCTCCCGTCGAGGCTGCCTGGCGGGAGGAACTCACGCCGGCTCATGCGAAACGGCTCGCGGCCTACTACGGGGCGGCCGGTGACGCGCCACGGGCCGTGCCACTGTTGCGGAAGGTGCTGCATGGTGGCAACGGAATGATCGGCCTCACCGTGCCGCTGCTGAAACTCGATCCGTGGTGGGACAAGCTGCGGAGCGCGCCGGAATTTCAGGCGCTGCTCACCCATCCTCCGCCCATGCCTGCACCGCTGCGCGCCGCGGCGCCTTCGAAGTGAAGCGCCGCCTCCGTGCGTCGGGTTCGGCCATCGCCGTTTTTTTGGCGCGAGAATTCGTTTCGTCGCACAGCAACCATGGAACAACCGGAAGCAACCAAACGGAAGTGCCCGATTGGGAAGACGGGTGTCCCGAAAGACATTTTTTGTTCGGTTTTGAGCGCCGGCGACCGAATCGGTGCATTTCCCAACAGCTCGACATGGGCTCGGCCGCACTCGCCGAGATCGTGGAGACACCATTGAAAACTACGGCAACGGCAACGACTGAAAAAAGTGAAAGGCGAGGCCTGAGGTGCTACGACCCTTTGAGGCGTTACGACCCTTTCCTTTAGACATTCGACATTGCAATCAGCGGACTGATCCCGGACTGACCCGACGGACTGACCCCCGGACTGACCACGTCCGGGCGGCTCCTCGCCAAGAACGCGGCGCATCGCGGTCTCGAATTCGCGCTCGGCCTCCGCGCGCGCCGCTCGTTGCTCCGGGGCGGAGCCGAAGGGCCACGCCCCGCGTTATGACCCGTAGCAAACCTTTGGTCCACGCTCGGCCTCCGACTCACGTTGGAAGTCAGGCGGTCGCTCTGACGTATTGGCACGGGCGAGTTTTCCCCACCACATGGTTCTTTGGGAGCTCGCGGGGCAGCGATCTTTGCTTCATCAAGTTCAAAAACCACCGGAATTCCGGTAGTTTTACGAGCTTGTGCCAGTGACACGCTGCCATTTTCGTGTCGGCTTATGACACCTAACATTTTCCTCATTCGTCACCGTAGGCTATTATCGGTGCTCGCAGTGTTAGCGCTATACGGAAATGCAACCGCACAAAACCCGCGTCACGTAGTCACAACAGTTGATATAACAAGCTTCGAAACCGTCGCTCAAAACTGGACCGATGAGGAAGCTAATAGCTTCTACAATATGGCCCAAGGCTCGAGGCTCCTTCCGTATACTTGGTTCTTGCACCTAGAACGAGAGGATTCTCAGGAGCCATTTCGTTCACACAATCATTTCCTCGAGCTTGGATACCTTCCTCGCGAGCCTGCGAACGGAAATAGCGACGGTCTCCCAATTGGGTTCGTGCGAAGCGGTTCTCATCTCGGTCTGACTTGTGCAGCTTGTCATACTAACCAAATCAACTTTCATGGGAAAGCATGGATCATCGATGGTGCTCCAACGCTTGGTAATCTGGAAATGCTTCATCGGAGGCTCCTTAGCGCATTAGAAGCCACTCTGACGGAGCAATCCAAGTTCGCCCGGTTTGCGAACGCCGTATTGGGCAGCGGCGCTACTGAAGCCGAAAGATCGGTATTGAAGGGCGAGTTGGCCCAAACCACGGAGTTCCGCCGTCGTTATAATGCGCGGAACCTGCCGGATGGCAATGCGCCTCCATTTGGCCCGGGCCGGTTGGATGCATTTGGTGCGATCATGAATGAGGTCACGAGCACATTCATGTCGCTTCCTAATAATTACCATGCGGCTGATGCGCCGGTTAGCTATCCCTTTCTCTGGGATACACCGCACCATGATAAGGTACAATGGAACGGAGCGGCGGAGAATAGCATATCCCCATTTACTAGCATAGTCGTCGGGACGGCCCACGTTGGCGCATTGGGTCGAAATGTCGGACAGGCCATGGGTGTGTATGCGACAGTGGACGTCTTGGATACGAATCGTCGATACGGGTATACGTCTTCGATTCTCAAACAGAATCTTATAGGCATAGAAGAAAAACTGAGAAAATTATGGTCGCCTCAATGGCCTTTGGAGTTGGGTGCCTTGGACACAGCGGCTTGTGAAAAGGGTAGAGAATTGTTCCGGGTGAACTGTGCTGGTTGTCATGACGATAAATTCCAGCGGACATCCCCAAGCCGGCAAATAGTAGCAAAGATGGGAGCTGTCGGAACGGATCCATTGATGGCCGCAAATTTTGCTAATCACCGGGCCAAGACAGGGCCGCTTGAGGGGAGAGTCATCTCTCTTCCCGGTTTCAGGCAGTTTGGAAAAGAGGCGGCGGTTCGGGAAATGCTTCTCCATCTCGTCCAGCGCGCTATCCTAGGGTCTACGTCGATCGACGAAGCACCCCAGCTTTTCGCTGACGCCGGGCCCGGTTATGTTATTAATGCTGAGGTCAATTTGGCGACTGATACAAATTTGAGTGGGGTATTCACAACTTTTGTTGCGGATGGGTTTAATAATGTACGTGAACTTCGGAGCCGAGAAGCTTTGGTTGTGAAGTCGGCTGGGAAGATCTTGGTTCAAGATATACATTCATTTGATAATTCCGCTCAGTTTCGATCGAGTGATGGAGTGGCAAGGTTTGATCTCGCGGCAAGGGTTAGCACGCATGTGGAGAATTCGCGCGCCGAAACCAAGGTCACATTCGATAAGGCTGAACCAATTAGATATCAGTACAAGGCGCGACCGTTAAACGGGATTTGGGCGACGGCACCATACCTGCACAATGGTTCGGTACCGAATCTCGACGAATTGCTAAAGCCGCAAGCCAAGCGTATCAAGAAATTCAAAACTGGAAGCCGAGTCTTTGATCCAGTGAATGTTGGCTTCGTTACAGTCGAAGGGCCGTTCGAATTCGATACGATGTTGCGAGGTAATTCAAATGCAGGCCACGAATACGCGCGTGAGTTCACCGCGGAAGAGCGTCGTCAACTCATCGAGTATATGAAATCGTTGTAACGCGACGCAGCTGAATATTGCCATACCGCAACGACAACGCGTTCATCAGCTAAACCGCGCAGCGTTTTCGTGGCAACGCTTCCAAAGCCCGGCGACGCTGCCGCCTTGGCGGGCAACGCGTGAAGAGGATGCTGGGGACGTGCGACAAGTCGAATCCGATGGATGGCGGGAATGCGAATGAGGTGATCACGCGTCAACGTGTCATGGGTGCGGCGACTCGCGGCCTGGCGCTCACCGAGCCCGACCTTGTGAATAAGACGCTGGAGGAGCAACCGATGAGCAGCGGGGGAGGCACGCGGACGGGATCGCCGCGCCATGCCCCGCTGGGCGGGACTCGATGGGGTGGGGCGGCTGTCGGACGCCATGGCCACGCGTGCTGCGGCCGCCGGCAATCTCAAGGCTGACTATGTGGATTACTCCATTACTCCCTTCACTCGTGAAGGTCGGATACCACTGTCAGCCACGGCTACGCGATGTGGGGCGCGCTCCCTATTTCTTGTGGACTCGTCGTCACGGGCCAGTGGTCGGGATGCGCAACGCGGATCGTGGCACAGCCCGAAACTACCAAGCTGGTGCTCACCGTTACAGCATAAAGCGAGCTGCGAGCTTCATCGCGCGATTACTAGAGGTTCGAGCGTAATTGGACTGACAGTGAATCGCGCATACCCTGCGAGGGTTGACTGCTGGGCCTCCTTAACTCGCGTCGAAAGTCACGGTCGGTATAAAATCGAAACATGAGCTCTTCGGAATAGAGGATCCGTATCGCCTCGGCTGCCTTCGACCCAGCTACATTTTTCAAAGCCGACAAGGCTTCGCCGGCTCCCAAAGCTCGGGCGAATTGGTCCATCTCTTCCGCTCCGGGCGGCGCCGGCTTCGTCATCTCGGGCACGTCTTTGGGATCGGGCAACGGCATTTTCATTACTGCTTCCGCGTCGAGGAGGCCCTTCCCGTATTGATGCATATTCCAATTGATGGCGCGGATCCCTGGCGGAATTACTCCGACCTTCCGGGCCGTAGATTGGATGATGTATTTGTAGACGCGGGGAATCATTCCGGCTTGCGGATATTTTTTCTCGAGTTCCGCCGGGGTGTGGTAACTGAGCCACATGGCCGCCACACCGGCAACATGCGTAACCGCGAAGGAGGTGCCACTGCCGACGCCGATTGACTCTTCCAACTTTCCGGCATTGTCGATGTCGTCGGCGGAAAAGCGCCACACCTTCTCGCCCGGTGCACTGACGTCGACGCTCGGACCATGGGATGAGCCCGTCCAAGCTTCATTGTACGCATTAGTCCCGGCGACGGCGATGGCATGCACGCAGGAGGCTGGGGCCGTGACGAAGCCGACTTGGTTGCCAGCAGCCGCGCAAACGATAACGTTTTTGCCGTAAGCATAATCCACGGCTGCGTCGAGATAGCGCGAGGGCAGGCCGCCGAGGCTGATGGAGATGACGCGGGCGCCTTGATTGGCGGCATGACGAATGGCATCCGCCAGCCGACGTTGGTTTAGGATGACAACCGAAGGCGAAACGCGTTCCGGAATCACCTTTGCACCTGGAGCGACTCCGCAGACAAAAGGGCCTTGATTCGGCATCGCGGGCCCGAGTGGTGAAATCAAGACGGAACTCGTCCGCGTGCCGTGGCCTAAGAAATAAAGCGGAAGAGGAAAGAGAATGGCGTCCTTGATGGTGACGCGCATCGGATCTATCGGTTCCGGCGGTCCGGATAGCCAGAAATTCTTGCCAAGGTCCGGGCGTACGCGGGTCGGCCAGAACTGCGAGTTCTTGGTATAGCCAGTGTCAGGATGTCCGATCAAAATGCCGCTGCCATCCGTCGGTCCCTTCCCGGGGGCGGTGACCTGTCGGGCGGCGGGGAGATTGATGCGCTTGTGACTCCATTCAAAGTCATTTTCCGTTCCAGGTAGGGGTCGCTCGGGCTGGGACGATCGGAGCGAGCGCAGGTTTAGGGATTTCATCGCGCCTTCCGGATCCGAAGACCAGTTCGCCGGAGCGTTGATGGGGAATTGGGTGAACTCATCGGCAGCCTCCGGTTGTAGGATGGTGAACTCTGGATCCACCGCGACGACCTTCCTCGACTGTCGAATCACGTAGGTGACGGTCCATGCTGCGCCCGGTGCCAGGACGCCGCCACTGGTGGTGTAGCGAAATTGATATGATGAGGGTGCGTCTAATGGGACGTAGTTTATCGCAGACCGCGGCGGATCGTTGGGGCGAAGCGCGACCGCGATGATATTCGCCACTTCGCGCAGGGAACCCGCGTCCGAGCTGGCCATGTGGATATCCCACCCTTCGAAGATCGCAGCATTCGCAGCGTTCATTTGCGCCGGAACCATAGATTGGGCCGGCGCTTTCGTGCCCCAACTCAACCCGAGCAAACTAAGTGCGAGGATTTTGAAGCAACGCTCGGCGGATGCGCGTATTTGCAGGTGTATCGGGTTCAAGAAACGCATAGCATGCACGGAGAAGAGGTCCCATCTGCACGCAACTGAAGCATGAGAGGGCAAGTGGGGTTTGGATCAAAAACGCCGGGCAACCTGGCGGCGGGTGGCTTTGACTAAGGAGAATTCGTCAGGCTGTACAAGCGAAGATTCTCGTTGCTGACAATTTGCTATTAGCCCGCGGCAACTGTGACCGAGTTGCGTTGCAGTCCGCTGCGTCTTTTCATTATCCGCCGGCGTGAATATATCCGGGCCCCAGCGGCCGCAGCGGAGGGAGTTCGCACTGAACTACCTTTGCCCCGCGTCTCGCGTATCGATTCATCCGTCATACTGCGGTCATGGCGCGCCTTCGTCTGACCCCGTTTGGCCTGGCTGGACTGGCCCATTTCGCCCATGAGGACTTGCCACGTGCCTTGATCTGCCGGTCCGAAGCAGAAAATGGGTCCGTGCAATCTGTGAAAGCAAAACGAACGCTCGTGGCATCAGCAATGCTCCCGGGAAGCTGCGAGGGGTGTTCGCCCTACCGCCTTACCGCTGCCATCGATTCAATGTACGCTATGAGCCGCACCCAAAACCCGAAATCGCGCCTGATAAACCGATTCCTTTGTCCTAATAGACCATCGTCATCGTTCCAAGGCACGCAATTGGGCTCCCGTTGAAGAGGCCCAGTCATGATTTTCATGACGTACTTAATAAATTGCATACTAATTTACTCCATTACCAGCAAATCTACAGCTAGGATACTTTCCATCTGATCTCGTATCGCTGAGGAAACGGCGTGCCGTCAAAATCAATATCCCCGCTCTCCATCAAGCCTGTACGGAGTACCACCTGTCGGATGATTTCCGGGATCATAACCATTCCGATCCACTTTCCCATGCATTCGTGCGAGCCAAATCCGAAGTGAAGCAGATCGTGAAGTGGGCGGTCGGGATCGAACGTATTCGCAGATGGGAAGTAGTTCGAATCAAACATGGCGGATTGAACGAGCGCTAGCACAGTATTCCCAGCAGGAATCGTGGTTGCACGCGACGTGCCTTTGGCTAGCGCATAATCGACAGCAGTCTTTCGAAAGATATACGAAGTAATTGGGGCGAAGCGAAGGGCTTCCCAAACATACGCGTCAAAACGTTCAAAGTTGCCGGATTCGGCATATACCTTGGCTTCCGCGAGTCGATCGGGTCGCCTAATTAATTCTTGGAGGGCTTGCACGGTCGCTTGCGAGGTGGTCTCGACGGCCCCGATGAGGAGACCTCCAATATTCAAGGCTAATCGCGCCAGTGGAAACTCTACGCTCTCGGGGAATGATGCCTGCAGAAGTCGTGATGTAATATCCTTACGTTTTACACCGGCGCGGATCTCGTCAATTCGATGCGCGACCAATTGCTTCAAGTACGCCTGCAACTCGACGATAGCTGTTTTGTATCGCGCGTGAATGTCCTTCGATTCCGGCCGGTGGTCAAACGGTTGGTTCTTGAAGGCTTCGTATTGATTCCAGTAAGACCATTCGATCAGTTTTGCCGGCTCGACTCCGTCTAATCCGAAATACTGCTGCGTTAACGCGATTGGCACGGGGCGCCCAAGGCTGCCCACGAAGTCGCAGCGCCCATCGGCCTGATCAAGCACGGCTTTCGCTTTATCGGCGACGAGTTGGCGTATACTCGGCAGGTCGTTACGATTCAAGACCGCGGTCATGATGCTCTTCTCGCGAGTATGGATCGGCGTATCGTCCTGCGCCATCAGATAGTCGCCCATCATCGGCTCGTAAAGCTGCGTCGTGAATACTGCCGGCAACCGTAGGACTTCGAGGACATCGGCATAGAGGGCAACAAGTGTACATTCGGGAGTTTTGAGAATAGGGCTCTCGGCCCGCAATTCCGCAAAGAACTTGAGCGGCTCCGTTTTCATCCACCCATAGACTAAGGGGAAACGTTGTTCCGGAGGCGTCCCAGCGAGGCGCGTCAGATATGGAGTGCTGTGTCGAAGCTCGGTTGGACTTGTTTTCCCAGTGCAGCCCTGAAAAAGAGTTGCACTGGACAGAGTCAGGCTGGAAGAAAGGAACGTGCGACGCCTCATAGCTACTTCACGACCAACGCCTCAAGATCAATCCAACCTTGCTCCAAATAAGACCGGGCCAGAGACTCCACCCGGAAATGGAAATCGCGAATAGCTAAGGCGAGAAAACCTGCCGCAAATCTTGCGGCGGTAATGAGCGATTGCACGCCAGGGTACGTTCGGTATGCGCGTTCCATAAGTGGAACCTTCGCCGATAACGCAAACTGTTAATGTGTTAGCGGCGTTACGGTTATTTTAACCCAAACGGTCACGGCCTCTTTGCAGATGTCAACGGCATTCATGCCCCAATAAGTATTGTGATTGGCCTGCAAGAAGCTGAAAGCCGCTGCCGTTGACCCTTGGCGAGCACCTTCGAAAGCGCCGGATTACTCTCGGCCTTTTACCAGCGGGATAAAGTAATTGCCAGAAACCTGTTTTCTTGGCTGTCATGCTTCGACGGCCGCAGAGCCGAGTGTGAAGGGTTCAATTGCGTACGCGGCAGCAAACGCAACACCAGATGGCGGAAATAGGGACGCAATGGCATTAGCGAGCGGCGGGCGGCGCGATACCTTCACTGACGCACACCGAACTTATCCAAGGTAGAAACTTATCCAGCCGTACGTAGATCCCGCCATCTCCGCAGGCAGTTCGCGACCCCTTCACCGGCCTAGAGGTCGAGGCTGCCACGTATTCACCATTCGGCGTTTTAATATAGATCGGTCCGCCACTGTCGCCGTTGCAGGAATCTATACCCTCCGGATGCTTTCCAAGCACTACTTCGATGGAGGCAATAGCACCGTATGTTGGGTTGGCTGCATCGACGAAAAACGCGGGCCCCGCCACGAGGCGAGTGCCATATCCCGCGGCCCCAGCAGGGTCGGTTGTACCGAAGCCGACGATCCAAGCCTCGCGCGCATTTTCAACCTCATAGGTTGTTGCAATCAGCCGCGGTGCAACCGTCTCTACTGCCGCGTCAAGAATTAGGACCGTGAGGTCATTTCTTATCGTCTTTCCAACTACCTCATACTCGGGGTGCAGGTGCCGCGACCGCACCTTGATTATGCGACGCTCCTCGGCGTTGACGGACTCACCCAACAGCACGTAAGAAGCGCAGTTTCCGGAACAATGCCCGGCGCTCACCACCACTTGGGGGGCAATCAAGGTGCCGCTGCAGCAGAATCGACTCACGCTCGAGCCGACGGCGACGCAGTCTGGATGATGAGCATCCGGTTCCGATGTGCCAATTATACGGCCGACATTCTCCTCCTTCAGGACATTACTGATATATACGGCATCGTTGAGCAGACCGGCTTCCTCCAGTCTGGTGATCACTTTGTTGGCTTCGTCGGTAGCCGCTGCGTTCATAGGCCGATTGCTCTTCAGGTTGTGGGATTTCTTCACCAGCTCACGAACCTGCTCCGCAGGCTGAACTTTCCTCTGCTTTGCGTTGCTGATTTCAGCCTTCAGTTCCTCGACCTGGATTGCGGAGAGGCTTGGAGGCGCTGCGCGTGCAGGCGATTGGCCAAGCATGATTGCCACCATGGTCATCAGGAGGCAGAGCTGTCGTTCGGGCGAACCACGTCGCAGGCAGCAATCGATTCGGGATCGGTCTTTCATTGCCAATTGGTTTCGGGGAGTTGATCGTCGCGAGGTTGAGAGAATCGAATAGCCAACTCGAATTCGGACGCGATTCGTGATTGCACTAAGTGTTTTCGTGGTCATCGCGCACCGCTGAATCAGGGATAATCTGAATTTGGCAGACAATCCAGGTGGCGGCTGCCGCGGCCGTCGCCGTGAGCATCAGAGTGATGCGCGCGGCCCTGCGACTTGGACGAAGGCAATCCGGCGGCCCAACGCCACCCCGATACCGTCAACATCACGATGACCGCCAGCAGGGTGGTGACCAAACCGCGAATCGCGTTCACGAGGATAAAGGCAGAGTATTGATCGCCCGCTCAGGAAACGCATGCCGCAGCCGCTTTCCGCAGCCACAGCTTATTTGGGCCCGTTCCTTCCCTGTGCGATACATGTGGTAGAGCATCGCGACAATCATTGGAACGGTCACGATTGTGTTATAAAACAGGTGCAGTTCCACCCGGGGGATTAACAACTGGGCCAAGCTGACCGGCACCGGAGATACTACCTCCTGCCTGGGTCGATTGGACGGTATCATATATTGCGGGGCCAGTCGATAAGCGACAAGTCACCGAGCCGTTGGATATTGAATTCCGTCAACGATTTGCCTCCGGTGGCTGCAAGTATCAGTGACTACCTCGCGCTGCAAATGCGAGGCGAATCGATCGGGAGGCACGTCGCCGAGGCCCCACCGGCTGAGCCGCAACATCAGTGGCGTCAGTGTCAGCGTGAAAAGGCAGCACAAAAGCAGCGCGGCGGCCATGAGGATACCCAGTTCCGCATTTGGGGCGATTTCCGACAACCAGAGCAGCCCAAGCCCGGAGGAGATTGACACGGCCCCGGTGAGGATCGCTGGCGCCACACTCTCGTAGGCAGCGGCCATCGCCTGCGATTCAACAAAGCCGTCCCGAATCAACCTCAACACCTTGGCGCTTAGGTGCACCGCGAAATCGAATCCGATGCCCAGCGCGACCGCCGTGAAGAGCGAATTCGCAATGCCCAATGGAACATCCAGAATCGCCATGCTCGCAAACACGACGGCCATCGCGGCGAGTACTGGAACAAGCGTGCATAGGGCGAAACGAAGCGACCGAAGCACAAGCAGCAAAATCATGAAATCAATTCCCATGGCTACGAGCACGGACTGGATCTGGCCGTCGACAAGAAAATGCACGGTCTGATAGCTCAGCCACGCATCTCCGAATGGCACCAGCCGAAGCTCCGACCTGGCCCCAGCCGCGGTAAGGGCGGTGACGATCGCCTCGATCTTGCGATAATCGCCATGCTTGAGAAACACGGTGAGCCGCGCCCGTCTTCCTTTCCCGTCGATCCAGCGCGCCAAGTCGAAGTTCGGTCCCGACGCCAGAATCAGGTAAGCCT
>ORJL010515825.1_pt1 | contig 11516 bp, 9 predicted proteins | sample 1779941 | NCBI WGS metagenome assembly ORJL01 (sample SAMEA104232317, study PRJEB22302) | groundwater metagenome | biome: forest; feature: aquifer; material: groundwater | place: USA | collected 2011-08-07 | depth 5.8 m | reverse complement strand
GGGTCGAGTCGCTCGGCAAGCGCTACCGCATTCGAGCCGCGGGGGAGCAGCGCACGCGCCTGGGCCGCCTGCGGCGCGGGCGGCGCGAGACGATCTGGGCAGTACGCGACGTGAGCTTCCAAGTTCCGCGTGGGACGACCCTCGGCATGATCGGTCGCAACGGAGCGGGCAAGACGACGCTGCTGAGCATCCTCTCGCGCGTCACCGCCCCGACCGAGGGCCGCGCGGTGCTGAGCGGCAAGGCGAGCGCGCTGCTCGAGGTCGGAACCGGGTTCCACCCGGAGCTGACCGGGCGCGAGAACGTGTACCTGAACGGCGCGGTGCTGGGCATGCGCCGGCGCGAGATCGAGCGCAAGTTCGACGAGATCGTCGCCTTCTCGGAGATCGAGCGCTTCATCGACACGCCGGTGAAGCGCTATTCGAGCGGCATGTCCCTTCGCCTCGCCTTCTCCGTGGCCGCACATCTCGACCCCGACATCCTGCTCGTCGACGAGGTGCTCGCCGTCGGCGACGCCTCCTTCCAGGCCAAGTGTCTCGGCAAGATGGAGGAGGTCACGGGCGAAGGGCGGACCGTCGTGCTCGTCAGCCACAACATGCCCACCATCGCGAGCCTCGCCGACCGGTGCATCTGGCTCGATCACGGACGCATCGCCGCCGAGGGGCCGACGGCCGAGGTGATCGAGCACTATCTCGCGAGCGTTCGGGACGTCGGCAAGGGCGGGAACGCGAAGCTCGACGAGCGCCGGCGCCAACCGGAGCACGCGGCCCGGCGCGACCTGACGTTCCGCCGCATCCGGCTGCTCGACGACGCGGGTGACGAGCGGGGCGTGTTCTACGAGCGGGAGTCGATCCGGGTCGAGGTGACGATCGAGGCGCGCACCGCGGTCGAGTGGTTCGAGCTCCGCGCCTACGTGAAGACGATCGAGGGCGTCTGGCTCTTCGCGGTCAACTCGGGGAAGCGCAGGCTGGACGTGGAAGAGGGCGCGCACGTCTGCGAGGCCCGGCTCGACCCGAGCTACCTGCGGCCCGGCACGTACCGGGTTGACCTGGGAATGCAGTCGGTGGTTCCGCAGGACGTCGTGGAGGACGCGATCCGCTTCCGCGTCGAGCACAGCCTCGACGGCTACGACGACCCGATCTGGCGAGGGCCGATGGGCCTGCTCAGGTTCGACTACGCGTGGAGTCCGCTCCGCCGGAGGAACGGCGTTGCCGCCGGCGGGCGCGGCGACTCCTGACAGGCCGCAGCGCGGTGCGCACGACGAAGCGAGCAGCGCGCGCTGCGAGCCAGCGAACCGTCGGCACGGAGAAGGCCGGGGGGCCGGCGTGGACCCAGTGCGGGACGAGGGGCCGGCCGCGCCGGAAGGAACGATAGAGCCACGTCAGGTACTCCGCACTCGGTCGTGTGAACCAGTAGGGCGAGAGGCACGACCATTCCCACGGCAGGCAGTAGTCCTCGTGGTAGGCAAGCGTTCCCGCCGGGAGGTTGCGCAGGCGTGCCACGGCGATCTCATCGAGCGGCGCGAGATAGTAGTCGCGGGGCGGAGGCTGCAGTGTCCCGAGGAGCTGCTTGCCGGAATAGACCGCGGGCCAGGGGATCCACGCCAGCACGGGAGCGTGCAGGGCGTAGGCATGGAACCCGCGCTCGAGCCAGTGCTGGGATCCTGCGCCCTCGGTCGGGCCGAAGCGAAAATCGTGCTCCCGCAAGAGCGGGACGCGCACGATGCCCGTGTCGGCAATACCGTAGTCGCGGATACGAAACCAGTCGCCGCCTTCGATCCACTCGACCCGTTCGGGCATCGTCAGCACGATCTTCTTGAAGAAGGCGAGGGTCACCTGAGCGGCGTCGGGATGTCGCTCGAAGATCTCGTCGACGCGCATGAGGATCTCGGGGTCGTGCCTCACGAACTGCATGTCGTCCTGAACGAACTGGAGGTACTCGTACCCCTCCTCGGTTGCCAGCTCGACCGCGGCGTTCATCGCGGCATAGAGCCCGCCGTGGAACGAGGTCAAGTCCCGGGGCAGGCGGACGACGCGGACGCCGTTGCGCGCGAGCTCGTCGAGGAAGTCGAGCAACCGCGGGTCGTCGCTTCCGTCGTCGACCACGAGCGCGTCCCCGATCCGGAAGTGCGCGAGCATCGACTCGACCGTGTTCCGCAGGTAGTGGAAGCGGTTGTACGAGATGACGCACGTGAGCAGACGCTCGCCGGCCATCGATGGCTACTGGAGCAAGGTCGTGATGAACTTGTAGAGCGGAACGGGCTCGACCGACTCGCGGTTGCCGATCACGCGCACGGCGAGAGTGCCGACGGCGTTGCCGATGAAGCCGATCACCTCCGGCTCGACGCCGCGCTGCGCGAGCGCGGACGTCAGCGCGAAGAAGGCGTCGCCTGCCCCGACCGTGTCGACGACCTCGCGCGAGAACGCGGGCACGGACACCGTTCGGTCCGTACCGCGCACGAGCGCGCCCTCGGGGCCGCGCGTCACCGTGAACAGCGACGCGCGAAGCCGCTCTGCCATCTCGGTCAGCACCTGCTCGAGCGGAGCGAAGCGATCTTGGGCCGCGAGCAGAAGCTCCTCGCGATCCAGGCACCCATAGTCGACGCGCGGGTACTTCGTGATCACGTTGAAGCCGAAGTTGATCGAGTTGCTCTGCGCGTTGACAGCGAGGAAGCGGGCCGAGCTCGTGAGCGCGTCGACGATCCGCGGCCCGATGAAGCCGTTCCCGAAGTCGGCAACGACGGTGACGTCGGATGCACCCGCCTCGCGAGCAGCGATCGCCGCGGCCTCCTTCTCCAGCTCGGCAGGCAGCGGCGTGTCGGTGAAGAAGCTGACCTCGAACAGCTTCTGGACGAGGAACGGCTGCACGTACCGGCGTTTCGTCACCGTCGAGCCGTCTGCGCGCCGGACGAAGACAGGCTCGACGTTGGGCTTCAGCCCGGCGCGGATCAAGTCCTCCTTCGACGAGTGCTCACCCAGGCAGGTGACGAGCCGGACGCGCCGGCAAAATCCCGCCAGGTGGTTCGCGACCGCGAGCGAGCCACCGAGGTGGCTCTCCTCGGAGAGGAGCTGGACGGCGATCGTCGCCGACTTCCGCGCCATCCCATACGGTCGGCAGAAGTGGTACTCGTCGATGATCGCGTCGCCGACGACAGTCACGTCGAGGTCGGCCAGCGACTTGAGGAGCGCGACGATCTCGTCGGCCGAGTGGCGCTCGCGGAAACCGGCGAGAAACTCGTTCGTCTCGGGGGCAAACACGCCGAAGTGCGCGTTGAGCAGCTGCGTCGAGCTGAAGACGAGGTCGTCGGTGAATTGGATGCGCCCGCCGACATCGAGGATCGCACGCTCCTCCTCGTAGATCATCCCCGTGACGTCGTCCTCGCGCCGTGAGTACTCACCGCCCTTGACGTAGACGTCGGGGCGGATGAGCCCGATCGACTCGACTGCGGTGGGCCACGCGTTGACCGCGACGTAGTCGACCGCCTCCAGCGCCGCGAGCGACTCGGCGCGCAGCCGCTCGTTGAACACCGGGCGCCCGGGCCCCTTGTTGACGTACGCGTCGGGAGTGACGGTGACGACTAGACGGTCGACCTCGCGGTGGGCCGCCTCGAGGTGACGGATGTGGCCCGGGTGGACGAGGTCGAAGACGCCGTGGCAGTAGGCGACCGTCCGACCCTGCGCGTGCAGCTCGGCCGTCACGCGGGCGAGCTCGTCGACCGAGACGACCTTCTCCCGCGCCGTCCTTCGAGAGGAATTGTCCATCGGCAGCGCGTAAGGTTACCGGGCGCAGCGTCGGCTTCCTGCGCGCGCCCAGCCGCTCATGACAACTCCGCGCCCGACCCACGACCGATCGTTCGTGCCCCGAGAGGCGATGCGAAGCGGCGGATGGCGCATCCGCATGGTCTGCCCGTGAGGCGGAAGACGAAAGATGTCCTCCGTCGCGCGCGCGGACGGCTCCGGCGCACGTCGCCCAAGGGCGTGGTCTCGCTTCGGACGATCGCGCAGTACCTCCCGACTCGGCCGGTCGTCGTCGAGGCGGGTGCGCACGTCGGCGTCGACACTGCGGCGATGGCACGGGCGTGGCGCCAAGCGAAGATCTACGCCTTCGAGCCCGTGCCAGGGCTGTACGAGCAGCTCGAGCTTGCGACCGCGAGGCTCCCGAACGTCCACCGTTTCCAGCTCGCGCTCGGAGATCGCGTCGGCCCGGCTCAGCTCCACCTGAGCGCCGGCTCTTCCGACGGGTCCAGCTCGCTCGCGGCCCCCAAGGCGGTGCTCACCAACCATCCCGACGTCGTCTTCGACACGAAGATCGATGTCCAGGTGACCACGCTCGATGCGTGGGCGTCCGAGCACGGCGTGCCGCGCATCGATTTCCTGTGGCTCGATGTACAGGGCCACGAGCTGAGGATCCTCACCGCCTCGCCTCGGATGCTCGAGGGCGTCTCGGTGATCCACGCCGAGGTCCACCTCGTCGAGGACTACGACGGCACGCCGCTGTACGACGATCTGCGCACGTGGCTCTCGGAACGTGGCTTCTGGCCTGTCGTCGAGCGGATCGACTGGTTCGACGGGGGCAACGTGCTCTTTGCGAGGGACACGGGTCGAGAGCGGTCTGCGGCGAGCCGTGTAGCGTGACCGAAAAGGCTCGCAGAGGAGTCGGGATCAAAGGCTTCCGCGCTCCACGCACGGAGCCGCCGGCGAGAGCGCTCGGGAACTAGCCGCATGGCGCGAGTCCTCGTCCTCGGCGCCGGCGTCGCCGGCTGCACGGCGGCCTATCTCCTCGCCCGCAAAGGTCACCAGGTCACGGTGCTCGAGTCCGCGAAACGCCCCGGAGGGGGCGTTCGCACGACCTGGTACGGCGGGCATCCGCACACGTTCGGCCCACGAGTCTTCTTCTCGCGCGACCAGGAGGTGATCGACCAGCTCGCGAGCCTCGTCGAGATCCGCCACTTCGAGACCCGCACGTGGACGTACGTCGCCGACGACGGCGCGCTCTACCACTATCCGATCTTCGCCGCCGATCTGCCACTGATGCCGGACTGGCCGCAGATCAAGGCCGAGCTTGACGAGCGGTCCGGGCGCACGCCCCGCGTGGACCACTTCGAGCGCTACTGGCTGGACGCAATCGGGCCGACGCTCTACGGTAAGTTCGTCGACCGCTATTCGAAGAAGATGTGGGGAGTCGAGTCGAACGTGCAGCTTGCGGCCGACTTCGAATGGGTGAACCGGGGGACGCCCATCCGCGAGTCGGACACCCGTCTCTATACCGACCAGTTCCAGGGCTATCCGCTCGCTCCCGACGGCTACAACGGCTACTTCGCCCGCTGTCTGGCGGACTGCGACTCGGTCTTCTCGTGCGAGGTGGAGACGGTCGATCCGGATACGCTCACCGTGAGCACGAGCAACGGCGAGTTCCGGGGCGACGTGATCGTCAACACGATTCACGTAGATGCGCTCTTCGGCTACGCCCACGGCCGGCTCCGCTGGTGCGGCCGGACCTTCGTGAAGCTCGTCCTGCCGGTCGAGCAGGCGATGCCCGACGATGTCACGTGGATCCACTACAGCGGCGACGAGCCGTACACGCGCGTGACCGAGTTCAAGAAGATCACCGGCCATCAGGCAGGCGACACGCTGCTCGGCATCGAGTTCCCGAGCGACCAGGGACGCTTCTACCCGGTGCAGAGTGAGGCCGAGCGCCTGCGCTACGACCGCTACCGGGGGCTCTTTCCCGACCGCTTCTTCTCGATCGGGCGGCTCGGGAGCTTCAGGTACAAGGGGATTCCCGACTCGATCCGTGACGCGCTCGACGTCGCGGCGGAGCTCGACTGACGATGCCCCGGCTGCGTGCCGTCGTCACCGGCGGAGCCGGCTTCATCGGCTCGCATGTCGTCGAGCTCCTCGTCGCGGAGGGCTTCGAGGTGGTGGTACTCGACGATCTCTCCACCGGCGATGCGTCGTACGTCGACCCGGCGGCTGAGCTGGTCGAGTTCGACGTCGCTTCCGAGGACGGCTGGTCGAAGCTGGTCGCGGGCGCCGAGCTCGTCTTCCACCTCGCCGCGCTCGCGCGGATCCAACCGTCGTTCGACGATCCGCTCACGCACGAGCGCGTCAACGTCGTCGGCGCGATCAACTGCGTGCTCGCGTGCCGCGAAGCGGGCGTGCGCCGGCTCGTGTGCTCGAGCTCCTCCTCGTGCTACGGCGACCCGCAGCGGCTGCCAACCCCGGAGGACGAGCCGATCGACCCGCTCAGCCCGTACGCGCTGCAGAAGTACGCGGCGGAGCGGAACTGCTTGCTGCTCGGTGAGCGATACGGCATCGAGACCGTCTGCCTGCGTTACTTCAACGTCTACGGGCCGCGCTCGTACAACGAGCGAAACCCGCTCAACGCCTATTCGTCGGTCGTCGGGATCTTCGCCCGCCAGCGCGTGCGCGGCGAAGCCCTGACCATCACGGGCGACGGCCTGCAGGAGCGCGACTTCGTCCACGTCACGGACGTCGCGCGGGCGAATCTGCTCGCGGCCACGTCGGGGCGAACCTTTGCGGCGTACAACGTCGGCTCGGGGACGACAATCTCGATCCTCGAGCTCGCCCGGCTGTTCGACCACCCGTACGTCTTCGTCGACGAGCGACTGGGCGAGGCGCAGGTCACGTGGGCGGACATCTCGCGCATCCGGCGCGAGCTCGGCTGGGAGCCGACCGTCACGCTGGCGGAGGAGATCCGGCGAGAGGAGCACGCGCCGTGAGCGTCGCGCCCGTCCCGTGCAGGGTGTGCGGCGAGGCGGCCCCGGTCTTCCACGTCTTCCCGCGCAGGGCGCTGCTGACGAAGCCGGTCGCCGAGCCGCTGCCCGAAGCGACCGCCGACCTCGCGCTCGGCTACTGCCCGGACTGCCGCCACGTGTCGGGCGCCTACGACTCGCCCCTGGCCGGCGACCTGCTCGAGCGAACGTACACCGAGCTCTATGCCCACCACTCGCCGACCAGTCTCTCGCCGACACAGGTGGCGTGGGACCACCACGTCGCCGGCTGGCTCTCCCGGCGCCTACCGCCCGACGCGCGCGTGCTCGAGGTCGGCTGCTTCGACGGCCTCTTCCTCGCGCTGCTGCGTGACCGCGGCTGCGCCGTGCGCGGCGTCGAGCCCTCGCCGGCCGTCGAGACAGCGCGTTCGCGCGGTCTCGACGTCGTGGAAGGGTTCTTCGACCCGGACGCCTTCGAGGCCGGAGCCTACGACCTCGTCGTCCTGCGCCACGTCGTCGAGCACGTCCCGGAGCCGGGCGCGCTGCTGAGCCCGCTGGCCGGCCTGCTCCGGCCCGGCGGCGTCGTATACGTCGAGGTCCCGAACAGCCTCTACTCGCTCGAGGAGCGCTACTACCCGGAGTTTCACGTCGACCACCTGTCGTACTTCACTGCGGCGTCACTCGCCACCACCCTCGCCCGCAGCGGCCTTGGCCGCGTCCAACACCTCGAGTCGGTCAGGGCGTATCTGCGCTTTCCCTTCCTCACATGCCTCGCGGCGCCGGGGGAGGCGCCGTCCGGCGGGGGCGGCTGGTTCCAGGACTTTGCGATCGAGGCCACGCTGGCGCGGTTCGGCGAGTCCTTCGCCGTCTACTGCGACAGCCTCCGTCGGCTCGTCGCAGGCGGGCGCGTCGGCGTCTGGGGGACCGGCATGCTCGGCGGCCAGCTCGCGATCGACGGTGGCTGGGCCGAGAGCGACGCGTGGTACGTGGACCCGAACGAGGTGAACCAACGACTGCGTCTGTCGGTAACGGGGCACGTCGTGCACGCGCCCGCGACGCTCGACGACGTCGAGGTCTCGAGCGTCGTCGTCGCGAGCGGCTGGGAGGAGGACGCGCTCGCGCAGCTCTCGGCCGCGACGCGACGCCGCCGTCCGGTGCATGTCTTCACGGACCTGCTACGGGGACAGCTCGCATGACGGCCTTGCGCTCGGCACGCTGGCTCCTCCGGGCGATGGCGGAGCGGCTCGCGAGAGGCCGACCCGTCATCGCGCGTCCCGGCATGCGGGTCGCGCGATTCGACGGCCATGCCTTCGCCTCGGAGCAGGACCTCGAGTGTCCGCCGGGGATTCCCAACCGAGACGACATGCTCAGCATCGCTTTCAAGTTCGTGTACTCCAATCGCATAGCGGGTGACTACTTCGAGTTCGGCTCGTACACAGGCCGGACGTTCCGTATGGCCTACACACATAGCCGACGTCCGTACGTCCGCGAGACTGCCGAGTTCGAGCAGCCCATCCACCTTTGGGCCTTTGACTCGTTCGAGGGTTTGCCCGAGCCGAGCGAGGTGGATCGCTTTCCGCGCTGGGAGCGGGGGGCAATGCAGACGACGCTCCACGAGTTCCACGCCGCGCTCGACGCGTGGGGCGTAGCCCGCGACGCGTACACAGTCATACCCGGCTTCTACGAGGATACGCTCACCCCAGAGCTGAAGACTCGGATGCAGGGCGTCCGTGCCGCGGTGGCCTACATCGACTGCGACTTCTACTCCTCCACGGCTACGGTGCTCCGCTTCCTGCCGCCGTTCCTTCGGGCCGGCTCCATTCTCTGCTTCGACGACTACTACGCATATCGCGGCAGCGTGTCGCACGGGGCGCAACGGGCGATCGCCGAGTTCCTGAGCGAGCACACGCACCTGCAGCTACACCCCTGGTACCGCTTTGGCTGGGGCGGAAGAAGCTTCATCGTCCGGCTCGACCACGAGCCAGACTGACGGGTCCACGCAGCTCGCGCGTAGGTCGTACGAGTACAGGGTCGAGTTCGGGTACCCCGCCGCCGCGATGAGCGGCGTGCTGTCTCGTTCGTGGCCGCCGATCTCGATCAGCGTGCTCGGCGGGAGGCTGCTGACGCAACCGCAGGCTGCGCCCGACGCTCATCATACGACCCTCTCCAGGATGGCGGCGATCGGCGCGGATGCGGCGTCCGGCCGGAAGAAGCGCTCGTAGGTCTCGCGCCCGGCGGCTTGGAGGCGCGCTCGAAGTTCCGGGTCTCGCACCGCTCGAACGACGCCGTCGGCAAGCTCCTCGCCGCTGCTGCCGAGGAGAACGTTCTCGCCGTGGACGAGCTCCGGGATCCCGAGGGCGTTGGACGAATGGGCAACGACGCACGCGCCGAAGGAGAAGCCGGTGAGGATCCGGACGCGCACTCCGAGCGGGACGTCCGTTGGTACGAGCAGGACCGTCGCCTGCCTCAGCTCGTCGTCCGGCGGGTCTACGTGACCGCAGAACACGACCGACGGCCGGGCGAGCTCCTCCCTGAGATCCGCCGGAGCCTCGTAGCCGCCCACGATGCGTACCTCGAAGCCGGTCGGCCCGAGCTCCCGTTCGAGCCTCGGCAGGATGCGACGGACGAACAGCCGGAGCCCGCTGAGCGTGGCGATCCCGCTCAGGTGGCCGATCAGCAGCACGCGCGGGCGCTCCGAGACCTGCGCCTCGTCGCGCCGGCACATCCACTTCCCGGCGGGGTCGGGAATAGGCGTCCGCAGGTACTCGCAGTGCTCGACGCCCATGGCCCGGAGCCACGCAGCGTGTTGCGCCGCGAAGTCCCCCGCGGCCTCGCACTCGCACAGGAGCTCGACCATTAGCTTTGGTGTGCGACGCAGCACGGCGAGGAGTTCCAGCGTCCGATGGATGGTGGCCCGATCGAGGCGCTTACGGGCGAACCGCCAGCGCTGCAAGGTCACGAGATGCGACAGGTCGCCAGCCGTGCCGAGGCGGGGGTACCGGCCCCGTAGGAGCCGGCTCGCCGCCAGCGCGTCCCAGTGGTAGACGAAGACGGCGTCCGGGTCGACCTCCGTGACCGTGTCAAGGACGGCCTCCGCATCGAGAAGGGTCGGGAATAGCTCTGCGTCGAGCGGCCGCCATGCCCGGGCGAGGGCGCCCCGAGCAGGAGCCAGTCGGCGGCCGATCTCGACGGAGTGCAGCGGGACGCCGATTCCCGCCAGCCCAACCGCGCGTGCTTCTTGAGAGGCTCCGCTCGGATCGAGGTAGTTGGGTCCGGATAGGTGGCAGACCGCGACTTCGTGCCCGGCCTGACGCAAGTACGAGATGAGGGCCCACATCCCGATCGCTCCGCCGCTGGAGACAGGGTTGGGAACCGCTCCGCCGAGGAGGACCGCGATCTTCACGGCGCGTGCCGGTCACCGGCGGCCGTCATGTCATCTCGACCGGGCTCGAGACGCCCGCGAGCTCGGCGAGGATGTCGTCGAGCGAGATCGTCACCTCCCACTCGGGGTAGTCGCCACGAATGCACGTGAGGTCGCTGATGTAGCAGACGTGGTCGCCGCGGCGGGGCTCGTCCACGTACGCGACCGCGAGCTTGCGGCCGCAGAGGTCCTCGAAGCGAGAGATCGCCTCGAGCACAGAGATGCTGTTCTCGCGGCCGCCGCCGATGTTGTAGACCTCCGCAACCTTGGGTTTGTCGTAGAAGGCGAGGATCGCGGCGCAGATGTCCCGGGCGTGGACGTTGTCCCGCACCTGTTTGCCCTTGTAGCCGTAGATCCGGTATGTGAGGCCGTCCCGGACTGCGCGAGCGAGGTAGGCGAGGAAGCCGTGCAACTCGACGCCGGCGTGCTGCGAGCCGGTCAGGCAGCCGGCGCGCAGGCAGACGGTCGGCAGGCCGAAGTAGCGGCCGTACTCCTGCACGAGCAGATCGGCGGCCGTCTTCGAAACGCCGAAGAGGCTGTGGGTCGACCGGTCGAGCCGGCAGCTCTCGTCGATCCCGTTCCGGGCGGCGGGGTCGGCATAGTCGTAGCGCGTCTCGAGCTCCACGAGCGGGAGCTCGTTCGGCGCGTCGCCGTAGACCTTGTTCGTCGACAGGAAGACGAACGGCGATTCGGGCGCGTTGCGGCGGCAAGCCTCGAGCAGGTTGAGCGTCCCGCCTGCGTTGACGTCGAAGTCGTCGAACGGCCTCTGCGCCGCGAGATCGTGGGACGGCTGCGCGGCAGCGTGGACGAGGAGGTCGGGTCTGGTAGCCGCGACGAGGGCGTCGAGCGCTGCGCGGTCGCGCACGTCCAGCTCGTGATGGACGTAGCCCCGCGCGGTGGCGAGCAGGCGCTTCAGGTTCGGAGTCGTGTCGCCGCCGTCCCCGAAGAAGTCGCGTCGCATGTTGTTGTCGATCCCGTGGACGGTCCAGCCTCGCGCGGCGAGCTGCGAGACGGCCTCGGAGCCGATCAGGCCGCTCGAGCCCGTGACGAGCGCGACTCTAGGCCGCATTGCCCGGCAGGAGAGTCTCTGACAGTCCCGCGGCGAGCCGGGCGGCGTGCTGTGCCGACAAGTGCTCGGCGACCTCGATGCACAGGCAGAGATCGAAGCGGCCGAGCGAAGGGACGCCTCGCTCGAGGTTCCAGCGCACGATCCGCTCGCCGACCTGCGACACGGCGACTGCGTGGCGGCTGCCCTCGATGCCGACCACCTCGACTCCGCGTGCCGCGAAGAAGGCGAGTAGCGTGCCGGTGCCGCAGCCGACGTCGACGACCCCGGAGGGCGCGAGCAGCCCCGGCAGCGCCGC
>ORJL010358462.1_pt1 | contig 11516 bp, 10 predicted proteins | sample 1779941 | NCBI WGS metagenome assembly ORJL01 (sample SAMEA104232317, study PRJEB22302) | groundwater metagenome | biome: forest; feature: aquifer; material: groundwater | place: USA | collected 2011-08-07 | depth 5.8 m | reverse complement strand
GTAACGTCATCGACATTCTTTACCACCTGAACGCCCTGGCTGTTTAGCCGTTCCACCACCTGAGGGTTGTGTACCACCGCTCCAAGGCTATCTATGTGAAGCTGCTCCTGGGCGGCTCGCTCCATCATGACTATGGCGCGCCGCACCCCGAAGCAAAACCCCATATCTGATGCTCTTAAGATTTGCATCTGGTGTACTCCAAAAAGGCCGCCTTCACTCTACAGTTTCCTATTATACGTTACTCGAAGAGATTATCCAACGTGATTATTATTCACCAAGCAGTTAGTAAACTCAACCCAGCTCTTCTGCTCCTTCGCCACAGAGGGTGGAAAACCAGTTGCCATTCTACATGGCGGCGGTTTCAATAGCGTTTGCATATGCTCCTCTTTGTTCTGGCGGCAAAAGCTGGGCGATAGCCACCATGATCCTTTCTGTATTACTTTGCAGGCCGTGACTTATAGGTGCGCCAGAGTCTTTTTCAAAACTAAACGGCTTGCCTATATTCACGACTATTTTTGGCCTCTTGAGCAGGTCAAAGGGACTACGGATATTCTGAGTTCCGGCTATGCCCACAGGTACTATCGGAACCCCGCTGCGCATGGCCAGGAAAGTTGCCCCGGGCTGCCCAGGGATCAGCCCTCCATCTTTGCTCCTGGTACCCTCAGGGAACATGCATATTGCTCCTCCGGAATTTAAGGCGGTTTCCGCTCTTCGCAAGGCAGCGCGATCGGCGCTGTGTCTTTTGATTGGAATAACCCCGGAACATCGTAGGAAGGCTCCCACACCTATGATCCCAAACAGCTCCTCTTTAGCCATGAAATATATGTATCTTGGTATGGCAGAGACCAAGAACGCGGGGTCAAAGAAGTTGTTGTGATTGGAGGCGATTATCACGGGGCCTTGAGATGGCATTCTTTCCTTATTTAGTACCGTCGCCCGCGTGAGGCTTTTTACCGATAGCTTGACTACGACTGCTGGGGCGTGATAGCAGAGTGGCACCGGTCTCTGATCCTCTCAAGGATAGCATTTACTACGGCCTTAGGGTCCATCTTATCGGTATTGATGATCACTGCGTCATCTGCCGGTCTGAGGGGAGATTCACTGCGTTCCGTGTCTATGCGGTCCCTCTCCCTTATCATAGCCAGCACCTGGGGCAAGGTCTGGCCTTGGCCCTGCTTTTTGCTCTGGGCAAACCGCCTCTTTGCCCGTTCCTCTAGTGATGCCTCAAGATATATCTTGATCGGTGCGTCTGGCAATATCTTCGTCCCTATATCGCGTCCGGCCATCACGATACGGCCTCGTTCCGCCAGAGACCTTTGCTTTGGCGCCAGGGCATCTCGTACCTCCCTAACTTGGGCTACCAGAGATACAGCCGAATCGACCTCCGGTGCGCGCAGGAATTGAGAGACATCGGCGCCGTTTAGAATAATTTCGTTCTGGCCGTTTTGCTGTTGGCCTTGCCCCAACTTTATGTCGGATTCTCGGGCTAACTTGGCTACTGCGTTAGCATCTCCCGGGTCTATTCTCTTTTCTATCGCCAGCCAGGCCACTGCTCTATACATCACACCGGTATCAAAGAACGTATAACCTAATTGGTCTGCTAACATCCTCCCCACAGTATCTTTCCCGGAGGCTGCTGGTCCATCGATGGCTATTACTTGAGGTTGCACTGAAGTTTCCTTAATAAGATGGTTCAAGTATACTGAATACCGATTTAGGTCACAAGCAAGGGGTAGCAGCACGGTGGATCACGAGGCAAAAGTCGGGACGATTGCTATCATAGGGGGCACCGGCGCCGAAGGCAATGGGCTAGCTACCAGGTTTACGGATGCGGGCAGGGGAGTGATAATTGGATCGAGAAGTCCCGAAAAGGCTAGACTAGCTGCGGAGGACCTCGAGAAAAGAGTTCCTCACGCCCGTATCGCCGGCATGACCAACGAGCAGGCGGCGGAGGCGGGTGACGTAATCTTTGTAACGGTGCCCTACGAGGCTCTGACCGAAGTAACCGAGCGACTGAGCGGCAGGGTTGCAGGGAAGGTCATAGTCAGCACCGTAGTCCCTATAGTGTATTCAAGTGTAGGGATATACTCTATCCCGATCAAAGAAGGCTCTGCTGCGCTGGAGATGCAGCAGCTTCTTCCGGAGGCGAAGGTTGTAGCCGCCTTTCAGACTATCAGTGCCAAGGACCTCGTAGTCCTTGACAAAGAGCTATCCTGCGACGTCCCGGTTTGTAGTGACTATCAAGATGCCAAGGAAACGGTCATGTCCCTAGTCAAATGTGTTGGAGGGGTGAGGGCCATTGATGGCGGTCCGCTTGAAAACTCCCGCTATGTAGAGGGTATCACTGTCTTTCTTCTTAACATAAATCGCATATACGGCGGCATTAGGTCTGGAATAAAGATCACCGGGATCTTCGAGCCCCTATCTGAAGACTGAGGTCATTGCAAGAGACATGGACGTCTACATACGTCCGATGACAACCGACGATGTCCCTCAAGTGCTGCGGCTAGAGGCGGACGCATTCCCGGAGGACCCGGCCACTGACTTCGATAAAGAGTTAGCAAACCGGCTGGCCTGCTATCTGGTGGCCTGCTATAAGGAGCAGAATAGTCCACAAGGCGCCGAGCATATCGTTGGTTACTGTGGCACCTGGCTAGTCATAGACGAGTCACACCTACTGTCCATAGCCGTAACAAGGGAGCACAGGAGGAAGGGTGTGGGTGAGCTCCTTTTGATTGCTGTCCTGGAAGATGTCATAGCCCGGGGTGCTCAGAGCATGTTTTTGGAGGTCAGGGTATCGAACAGCAGCGCACGCGCTCTGTATGAAAAATATGGCTTCGTTAGGTTGGGCGTGCGAAGAGGGTATTATCGAGACAACAACGAGGACGCCGTGGTGATGAGGGCTGAGGGACTCGGTCAATCATCTTATAAAGAGACCTTGGCTGTGAGGAAAGGACAAGTCCGCGACAAGTATCATGGGTAAGAAGAATTTACTATCTCATTATACTTGCAACTCTCCTGGTACCTAGTTTCCTCCTATTCTTTCGATAGTTTTCTTGACTCTGCTATAGTCCTCTTGTTAGACTAAGGCCACTTTAGGCTCATAGGATAAGAGGTACATTAAATTAGGGTGGAGGGGAGCCTATGAAGGTCGTAAGTCGCACCTTCATCTCCTTAAAAGAGCGGGACTTCCGCTTTCTGGTGCTCAGTAGTCTAGGGATCGGGCTGGGCCAGTGGCTTCAGCAGATAGGCCTCGGCTGGCTGCTCTACGAGCGCACCGGCCAGGCAACCCAACTCGCCTTCCTGTACGCCATCAGGGGCGGTACCGCCTTAGTAGCCGCACCGATAGGGGGCGTCCTCGGCGACCGCTTTAGCCGCCGTTTGGTCCTGATAGTCGTCACTCTGGCCAGCGCCACTCAGGCCTCGATCCTATCGATCCTGGTGTTGAGCGGCCAGGTCCAGGTTTGGCACCTCTACGCCTTCATGGTGCTGGAGGCGCTTACCAACGGTATCAACCAGCCTACCCGTCAGGCCTTCGTCTTCAACATTACCACCCGCGAGAACCTGACCAACGCCATCTCTCTGAACACAATTGCGAACAACATTAGCCGTATCGTCGGCCCCAACCTGGCCGGTATGATAATTGGATTCGCGGGCGTAGGCTATTGCTTTCTGTCCCTCGCTGTAATGAAGCTCACCGCCACTTTCTTCACTTTTATGATTAGAGCATCGGCCGGGCGTCCTGGCGCAGCGAGAAAAAAGGAGTCTCCATTCGCCAGCTTTGTCGAAGGCATTCGCTATGCGGCCAAGGACAAAGCCATTATGGCGCTGATTCTGATCAATGGTGTAAAGCCGCTTCTTATTCTCCCCTATGTGGGATTTCTACCCGTCTTCGCCAAAGATGTGTTCTATAAAGGCGACGAGGGATGGGCCGTGGGCTACGGCCTCCTTGCTTCCGGACTGGCTTTCGGTGCTATCCCCAGCGCCCTGTTTTTGGCCTACAAAGGGAACTTCAAGGGTATGGGCATGGTCATGATCATAACCCTTTTTGGCTATGACGCCATGATCCTACTGTTTTCCCGCCAGGAGATAATCTGGCTGGGCTGGGCGTGTCTGATAGGCTCAGGAGTCTTCTTTGTAATATCCACCACCTTGACTACAACCCTGCTACAGCTTTGGACCAAGGACGATGGCATGCGAGCGCGTGTCATGTCCCTCCAGAGTCTGGAGTCGGGGTTGCAGCCCCTTGGTTCCCTGCCCATGGGCATGGCCATCGACCGGTTCGGCGCGCCCAATACAGTCAGCGCATTTACAACTGCGGCCGCGGTTAGTGTCTTTTTGATAGCCATTCTCTTTCCGCAGATACGAAGAGACCCTGAATTGACCGAAGAGCGGGTAGAGGCAGGGTAAGCTGGTTATGTCAGTCGCCATAGAACTTTAAGCACAGCGGAGGCTTGCTCTACTTCCCGATTCGAGCGAGCAAATATTCTTCCTCGACGCTTGTGGCACAATCGCTAATGCGCTCCAATTCGGACAACAGGGTCTTCATCTGAAGGCGGTCAAATATCTGGTGAGCTGAGGGGATTTTGACGCTAGGCGATCTGTAATGCTATTGACAAGATTATAGCATCAAACTACTATAAGGTCGTTTAGAGTTCGCGAATATACTCATCGACAAGTCAAGGCCCAGCGTACACATGCAAATTCCTCCTTTAAACGGAAGTCCCAACGGTCATCAGAATGTGATGAGGCAGAATGGTGCATTTTGGCGATGATAAATCTGTGGTTAGCACGACCCACACGGTGTACAGATTGAGTCCGTTGCGTGCTCCCCGGAGCATCGCGGCGCAAGACCACACTCTGAGTTTCGCGAATATGGCAGAACAGGGGGTCCGTACCCCGTGGCATGCATTTGAATAATTTCAAAAAAGCCCTTCACCATGAGGGGCTTTTCACATAGTAAGGGCATTATTTTAAGTGGGGGTAGGAAATGGCAGACAACGACGCGGTCCTTTATGAAAAGAAGGACAGGATAGTCTACATAACTATCAATAGGCCGGAGCGAATGAATGCTCTTGGCAGGGACGTTAGTGATGGACTGGCGAGGTCCTTCACAGACTTCCGAGATGATAATGATGCCTGGGTCGCGATCATAACCGGCGCCGGCGATAGGGCTTTCTGCGCCGGCGCTGACCTGAAGCAAGCCGCCGAGAGTGCTGCTTCCGGCGAGACAACACGTAACTATAGGGTCAATCCCAGCATAAATGATGGCTCTCTTCAGGTCTGGAAGCCCATAATAGCTGCCATCAATGGCTACGCGCTTGGCGGCGGACTGGAGATGGCCCTTGCCTGTGACATACGCATAGCCGCGGAGCACGCGCAGCTAGGTCTCCCGGAGGCCAAGAGAGGGCGCGGCGCAGGCGGCGGTGGTACTGTAAAGCTACCAAGGTACATCCCTATAGGCGTGGCCCTGGAGTATCTATTCACCGGACGGCACATGACTGCCCAGCGGGCCTATGAGACCGGGCTGGTGAACAAGGTGGTGCCGAAGGAGCAGCTCATAACCGCAGCGACCGAGATGGCCAACGAGATACTGGAGTGCGCTCCTCTTTCCGTACGCTGGATGAAGGAGAACGCTCTGAAGGGACTATCGCTGTCCATGCACGAGGCAATGAGACTGCGGGTTGGGCCGGATATCTACAACATGGAAGATGTCAGAGAGGGAGCAAGGGCCTTCGCCGAGAAGCGGAAGCCGGTCTGGCAAGGTAGATAGCCCAGTCAATTTAGGTTATTCTATTGCGAGTAACAAAAGCCAATTTTAAGGGGAGGTTAAGAAATGGCAGACAACGATGCGGTCCTTTATGAGAAGAAGGACAAGATAGTATACATAACTATCAACAGGCCGGAGCGAATGAACTCGCTGGGTAGGGACGTTAGCGAAGGGATCGCTAGGTCTTTCACCGACTTCGATAAAGACCCGGATGCCTGGATCGCTATTATTACCGGTGCCGGCGATAGGGCCTTCTGTGCAGGCGCTGATCTGAAAGCGGCGGCAGATAGAGGTACTTTTGATGATGCGGAGCGTCAGGGGTGGCCCGCTCCAAGCCTAAGCAGCGGCTCTTTCGAGACCTGGAAGCCCATAATAGCCGCGATCAACGGCTATGCGCTGGGTGGAGGACTGGAGCTGGCGCTTGCCTGCGACATACGTGTTGCGGCGGAGCATGCACGGCTGGGCCTGCCTGAGGGAAGACGCGGCAGAGGCGCCGGTGTTGGTACCCACAGACTGGCGAGGACTATACCACTTGGTATCGCCAAAGAATATCTATTTACCGGACGTCATATGACAGCTCAACGTGCCTACGAAGTTGGTCTGGTAAATAGGGTGGTGCCTACCAATGCCCAGTTGATCCCGGCAGCGGAAGAGATCGCCAACGAGATTCTGGAATGTGCCCCCCTGTCAACTAGGTGGCAGAAAGAAAACCTTACGAAGGGAGCAACCTTGCCTATTACGGAAGCCATCAAGCTTCATGTCGGCCCGGATATCTATCATATGGAAGATGTGATAGAAGGCGCTAAGGCCTTTGCGGAGAAGAGGAAGCCGGTCTGGAAGGGTAGATAGGCTCTAATGTAGGTAAAGACTTTAGTTGGGCAGCCAATCGTGAATAGTACCTTGGCTGCCCAACTAGTTGGCTGGAGAGCGTCGCCACTGGTAGTCGTACAAGGTTTTACTGCCTAAGTACACTTCTGGAGATAATATCTTTTATACATAGAGGGGTAAGTAATGGCGAAAGACTCCACGTCCGGTCTGGAAGCCCTAGAACAGCCCTCGTCGCCTTTACGCCGTATCATAGCAGCCATGGTGGAAGCAGGGCGCCTCCCTGCGGACTTGTTAGACGGCAAGTCTATGTCCCCTGCGCAAGCCCGTTTTCAGATTTTCATCACCAGCTTTGTTATTCTATTCTTTGAGTTGATCTGCATCCGCTGGATACCTGCGTACGTGCGGTACGTCGGCTATTTTATGAACTTTATCCTGCTGGCATCATTTCTTGGGATCGGAATTGGAATTCTCGCTGGCCGACGCCACCGCCTCTGGCTACCGCCCTTTCCACTCTTTCTCTTGCTGATGGTCCTTGCTGTAGGGCTAACGCGTTTCGAGCTTCCTGTCGTATCAAGCTACATGCTCTTTTACGGCGTCATGGAAGAGGCGGCCAAGAGGGAAAGCTTTTTGGTAGTGCCTCTGCTATTTACGTTGGTCACTGGGGCTTTTGTGATCCTCGCTCGTCCTCTCTCCCGGCTGTTCACTATGCTGCCCCCGCTGCAGGCCTACGGGATGGATATCCTGGGTAGCCTGGCCGGAATTGCGGCCTTTTTCGTGATGTCTTATCTTGCGCTTCCACCGCTGGTGTGGTTCTCGATCCTCGCGCTAGCCATGGTCCCACTGCTGCGCTGGCGCATGTGGCTGCGAAATATTCTATTTATCTCAGCGACTCTCTTTGTGGTCCACGCGATGACAGGGAATAGCTACTGGTCGCCGTATTACAGGATCCTGGCCGAGCCAAATGACGAGGGTGGCTATGCAGTCAGTGTAAACCAGGTTGGTCATCAGGGTACGGCGCCATCCCTGAAAAGAGAGGTATTCTATTTTCAGCCCTACCTTCTCTTTGGTGAGCGCCCGTATAAGAGGGTGCTGGTTATAGGAGCAGGTACTGGGACCGACGTGGCCGTCGCGTTGATGCACGGGGTGGAGCATGTTGACGCCGTGGAGATCGATCCGATCATTTATCAGATCGGACGTTTTGCGCATCCCGAGCACCCGTATGATGATCCGCGCGTCAGAGTGATCATCAATGACGGCCGGGCTTTTCTCCAGAACAGCGATGAGCACTACGACCTGATTATCTTCGCGCTCACCGACTCTCTGACTTTGACCTCAGCATTCTCCAGTCTGCGACTTGAGAGCTTTCTCCTGACTACGGAGGGAATTGCCGGAGCTCGAGACCATCTGAGCGATGATGGCTTGGTTGTACTCTACAACTTCTACCGGGAGGACTGGTTGGTACAGAAGCTGGCAGGCATGATCCACGCGGCGTTTGGCACCGAGCCCTTCGTAACCAGCTTCGGAGCCTGGGGCCGCGCCGCTACCATGATGGCTGGGCCTCGTTTACAGTACCTGGAGCCGGAGTTAGATGTAGCATACACGGAAAGTCCTGGCGGCGACTTACCGGAGCGCGGGCGCGCTTTGCCGGTGATAGGTTACGGGCGCCTCGCCGGCGATGAGCAGCAACCTCCAGCAACAGACGACTGGCCATTTATCTATTTACGCTTTCCGAGCCTATCCAGTGTGTACCTAGGGGGCCTAGCCACGATTGCTGTCGTAGCCCTAATAATGCTGCCAACGGCGGCGCCGCGAAACGTGCTACGTCGCTTCAACTGGCACTTCTTCTTTTTGGGAGTGGCTTTCATGTTGCTGGAGACACATAGCCTAGTTACTTTTGCTCTCCTATTCGGTACGACATGGATGGTCAACTCTCTGGTCTTCTTCGCAATCCTGGTGAGCGTCCTCGTGGCTATTCTCGTGAACAGCCGCTTTCGCTCTCTAAGAGCAGAGCCTATATACGTTTGTCTGTTCGGCGCGCTATTTTTGAGCTACCTGCTGCCGCGCGAGACCTTGTTGGGGATAGACAACGCTGTCCTACGCTATACCGTTGCCAGCATTCTAGCCTTCCTTCCGGTCTTCCTGGCTAACGTTGTGTTCAGCCATTCCTTCCGCGATGCCGAGGAAGCAGATATCGCCTTCGGGTCCAACCTGCTTGGCGCCATGGTCGGTGGCATGCTGGAATATCTATCCCTGATTAGTGGATATAAAGCGCTGCTCCTTTTGATCATGCTGTGCTACCTACTGTCGGTGATATTCTGGCGGCGGATTCCGCGTTTAGGTGTCTTGGCGCCGGTGACTGTGAGGTCCGGCCCTGATACAATCAGTTCCTGAGTTAGCGGTGGTCATCGGATGTGTACCCGCGAGGTGCTGACTGTAGAGATGCAATATGATTATTAACAACTTAATCGGGTAAAAGGGCTTGGAGGCAGTACCCCAGGCTCAAGCCTGGGGCATGGGAAAACCAAACGATGCCACCCCGACAGGTCGGGGTGGTACCGCTGCACCCACTACCTTATTAAGTCTTAACTTTCATATTGTGTCTCTACTTCCCGATGGCTATCCAATTCGTATAATGGAGTAAATCCTCCTTTGATATAGACCCATTAGGACGCCTTAATAGATCGTCCTTTCTATTCGATGCATGATACAGATCATCATATTATAAATTTCATATACGGGAGGTAACAATGGCAGATAGCGCCTTGTCTGGCCTGAGGGTGATCGAGCTTGCTGATTTTGTCTCAGGCCCCTACTGCCGCAAGCTTATGGCTGACATGGGAGCGGAGGTCATCAAGATAGAGCCGCCCGGAGGAGATTCGGCCCGCAGATATGGCCCATTCCCACAGGATGTCCCGCATCCGGAGAAGAGCCTTCTTTTTGCATATCTAAACACCAGCAAGAAGGGAATGACCCTCAACGTTCGGGTCCCTCTTGGTAAGAAAGTCTTCAAGCAATTGGTGAGTGAGGCGGATATTCTTGTAGAGAACAATCCCGCAGCGCTGATGGAAGAGCTAGGTCTGGACTATGCTTCTTTGAGATCACTCAACCCCAGGCTGATAGTCACCTCAATAACGCCTTTTGGGCATACCGGCCCTTACAGGGACTACAAGGGCAATGACCTGACTGCAATGCATTCCGGAGGTGTCGGCTACGCGACGCCTGGAGGAGTAGAGGACTGGGAGAACCATCCTCCGATGAAGGCGCCGGGCCACTCAGGAGACTTTCTGGCGGCGCTAACTGCGGCTTCCGGGACGATGATGGCGCTTGCGATTAGGGACTTTTCCGGCACAGGCCAGCACGTTGATATTTCCGAGCAGCAGGCCCTCGCGGTCATAATGCGTGGCGATGTCATGAGTCATTATTACCAGGGCCAGACTCCGAGCAGGATAGCGGGAATGAGTCGCATGGTGGCGAGCCGCAGCCCCCTGAGATGCAAGGACGGCTATATCTCTCTGCAAGTCTTCCTTGACCACTTTTGGGCTAACCTGAGAAAGGTAATGGGCGACCCGGACTGGGCCCAACTCGATCTCTTCCTAGACGCCCGTTCAAGGATGGACAACCTGGATGCCTTGATACCGCTAATGGAAGAATGGACAATGCAGTACACTAAGGACGAGTTGTACCAGCTTCTTCAAGTGGAGAACCATATACCTTGTCTCCCGGTAAATACTGTTGCTGACCTCTTCACTAACGAGCATTACAGAGAACGCGGCCTTTTCGTAGATATGGAACATCCGGCCATCGGCGCCTTTAAGGGCGTCGGCGCTCCATACCGGTATACGGAATCACCATGGACTATCTATTCTCCAGCGCCTCTGTTGGGGCAACATAATGGTGAGATAATCTGCCAGAACCTAGGGTACTCTCAGGAGGACCTGGTCACGATGAAGCAGTTGGGGGTTGTATAAGAGCTGGGCGTTAAGGGGTGGCTGTTCTACCACGGAAGACCTGGGACCGCGCTGCTAATTTGAAGCCCCGCAACGCCACCAAATAGTCAGCTTTCACTACGTGACAACCAAGCTAACTATTTGAATCGGGAGGAGGTAGAAAATGACACAGGCTGGAATGCCTAGCAGAACCGCCGAAGTATTCAAGGCGCTGACAAATTTCGCAAAGGATGGGAAGACGCCTACATATGGAGAGGTGGGCAAGATCGCCGGAGTTTATCACAGACAGGTGCGTCAACGTCTTTACGCTATTTGGCAATGGTGCGACTCAAACGGCCATCCGCATCTGAACGCCATCGTTGTCAACGCGCAAACTCGACGCCCTGGCATGGGGTACACTCCCAGCGGCCATCAACTTAGTGATTCAGAGTTCCAGACCATGAGAGAGCAGGTATTCGCATATAACTGGGACTCTGTGCGCTTCCCAGGTGCCTTACTCTAGGGCTTATGCGTAAATTTAATCCTGAAAGGGTACCTTGAACTTTGTCCTGACGCCCTCAAACCGGCCCTTTATGAGGTTTACAGGTAGGAACAGGGAATAATCAGGGCATTGATAGAGATTGGGTCGTCCTTTACTGGAATGAGCCGCAATAACAGGAAACTATCATCATGATAGAAGCACTAAGCTAGGATTGAATCAGGAGGACACAATGGCAGACAGACTACCGCTAACAGGAATAAGAATAGCAGATTTCACGCAAGTGGTCATAGGGCCGTACTGTACCATGATCCTGGCCGAGATGGGAGCGGAGGTAATAAAGGTAGAGACGGAGAGCCGCTCCACAGGGCTAGCAAGAGAAGTGGGCGGGTTTACCGGATTGAATGCCAGCAAAAAGGGGATTACTCTTGACCTGAAGCACCCCAAAGGCGTGGAAGCTGCAAAGAGGCTGGTAGCCGTCAGCGATATAGCC